>JACKZZ010014886.1_pt1 | contig 27710 bp, 12 predicted proteins | sample 8027871 | NCBI WGS metagenome assembly JACKZZ01 (sample SAMN15724774, study PRJNA655200) | protist metagenome | isolation source: fluorescence activated cell sorting (FACS) single amplified genomes of... | place: USA: West Boothbay Harbor, Gulf of Maine | collected 2000-07-19 | reverse complement strand
GTAAGAATTCAGTCTGTAGAACCAACGCCGTTCCGTCCTCGCACTTTAGATCCAGACAACAAACGTGAAGCACAGCAATTAAGAGGAATGTTAGTACAAGGATATGATCCAAAATCTGGTGTGCGTGCTGGATATAAGCGTAAAGGAATGCGTTCACAGCATTTAGCACCTGGTAGAACAGCCGATCAACCAGTATTACAAGATGTCATAGCTGGGCTATTAATTTGTAGGGATGATAGTATTGATATTGTTTCAGCTCCAAGTACATCTGCACATGCTCAAACTGTATTTACTTGGAAAGGTTTTGCAAAAAGAACTATAGAAATTGTAGGGACATTTAATGGTTGGAAAAAGGAACCTTTATCACCATATTTGCAAATTCCTGCACCACCCTCTGATCCTGTCAAAACCGTCGAAGAGGATGCTAAAAAAAGCAAAGAAGATGATAATCAGAATTTAGGTAGTGCATCATTAGATAATTCTGCTACAAAAAGTATTACATTCGGTAGATCATCTATTATAAAATTTTTAGGACCTGGTAAGTATTTATATCGCTATGTTATAGATGGTGTAGAGATGCTTGATGAGCATGCTACTATGCAAGAAGATCCTATAACTGGTATATTAAGTAATATTATTTTAGTCATTAATCCTGTTACAAGTCAAACTGGGGCACAAGGTAAAAAAGAAACGGCAATATCGCGTATGTTACCCGAAACTGGTAAAGCCAGGAAAGATGATAATGACGATGGTTCGGTAGTGAGTAGTATGACCCAGAAAACCAAGTCAAATATGGCACATAGGGATAAGCATAGATACGATAAATTAGTTCATGTGAATAATTTACATACAGAGCAAGCAAGAGTAGACAAACAGCAAAAATTAGATGGCCTTAAGAAGGTAAATTTACGTAATATGCTTTTGTTCGACGATGGTGCTTGGGCATTCGCGGCCTTCATGCATAGCAATAGTTTTATAATGGATTTAGACATATCATTTAATTGTATATCTGATGATGGTATGCAAGCTGTTGCAACAATATTACCGCTGATGAAACAATTACATACGTTAAAAGCAAACGGTAACTCATTCGGATATGACGGTATGCGATATATATTAAAACCATTGAAAGATAGTACTACTATCAAGCATTTACAGATTTCAGGTAACAGTTTATGTGATGATGGTTGTGAACTTATTGGTCAAGAGCTATTACCAGCACATCCAACATTATTATCACTATATGTAGATGAAAATAAAATAAGTGACGATGGGGCGAAACAACTAGGTGAGGGTATTTTAAGAAATCGTGTCTTAGAAACATTATCTGTATCCAAAAATATGATTTATAACGCCGGCGCGCAATCTTTAGCGTTTGCTATACAATCTAGTGGTAGTTTGAAATCATTACGTATTAATGACTGCCCACTTGGACCATTAGGTGCGAAGTATTTTGGCGATATGCTATCCATGAACGACGCACTGACGTACATTGACCTGTCATCCATTGACTTACTGCGAAATAGTGATGCATCTGGAATGAATGCTATTGTTGCAGGTGTATCAAAAAATAAAGTATTAAATCATTTGTGTTTACGTAATAATGGTATTGGTGATTTATTATGTATTGACTTGGTGCAGTCACTATTGGTAAATTGGTCAATTGATCACGTTGATCTTATGTATAACAATATTTCAGCAAAATGGTTCGAAGCCGACCGTTACATCGAGACAAAAATATCACGTAAAACTCCAAGTGTTACAACACGTTTAGCATTAATAAAAAAAGCAAAAGAAGATCCTGATGCAAAAAAATATAAAGGGAAAGAAAGAGAGGTTGATGATGACATGGATGGTAAGTGGACTTGGCGGCGTAAGTGGAAAAGAATTGATCGTAAAGCAGAAGAACGTCGGGCTATTGCATTGGCTGGTACTCATGAACAATCATTAATACAAATTGAAAAAGAATATTGTGATGAACAATTAGAAAAATATTTATTTGGCATTGCAGCATTTTTGGAAAATCCTAATTGTCAAATATTTATTGTTACTATGGCAAAGCTGCTTGTACAGCACATGTATGAAATATTGCAGCTATTGCCTGAGCCACCACCACGCGATTATGCTAAAGAAGAAGCAGAAAGGCTTGCTGCAATACTGGCACAAATTGAAAAAGAAGCTGAAGAAAGAAAAAAAGCCAAAGAAATGTCATGGCAAAATCAAGGAAAGAAAGAAAAGGCGGCCACAGATGCTGAACTTGGACTTGATGATGATGATGATGATGAAGGTGAAAAAAATGAAGATAACAATCAGAAGAAAGGGAATGATGGTAGTGGTGATATAAATGATGTTATGAGCGCTGCCGAAGCTAAGGGACCTTTAGATTGGGACGATGAGCGCTTCAACCATGTGCATATTACTCTATGTAAATGTATTTTTTTAGAGCTTGGAGCTGATTATTATTCGTTAATGTTACCATATGAAAAAACTGAACAAGCATTTCAAATGCTTGCAATTCCAATTGATAAAGAAGATTTACAAGCTGCTGTACTTGAATTACAAATTGTCAATCAACCATATATATCATTTAAGAAATTTTTATACTATACTAAAAAGCATGCAAGAGAAATAGTGAAAAATAACTATTTTGCAAGAATGCGTGTACAAGCTGATTTATTTTTTAAACCACCATATGAAGAAGCAAAATCTATAATATTAGATAGTTTTAAATATGTTGCAATAAATGATATACGTAAAAATTATCGTAAACAATTAGACAAACCACCGTTGTTCGTGTGTAACGAATGCCAGCATCGATTCAATTCGTTGAAAAGTTATGAGAAACATATGGCTAAAGGTGAAAATAGCACTGAGCATAAAAGATTAGAAATATTAGCTGAAATTAATGAATCACAAGCATATTATTTAAGACGTGCTAAATGGTTAGTAACAAATACATTTTTTCCTGCTTTTTTTGAATTGTCACCTGAAAAAAGTTTACCAGAAGATTATATACCTCAAGTATTTGATAGTATGGGAGAAGAAGGTCGCCCTATTGGTGTTGTAGAAGCTGACCGTGTTTTACTCGTTGAAGATGTGTTAGGTGATTTTTTACAAATTGCATATGAGGGTAGATTAGGATGGGTAAAGTATAGATTGCCAGAGGAGCGCCCGGCCTGGCGACGTGTGTTAAGACCTGCATGTGAAGACGTTCCTCACTTTAGCTGGAAATCACTTCGTTTACAATCACGTCCTATATACATTCAAGTACGTGATGATAAAGAATTACCAAAAACATTTGAATTGAAAGTACGTTTGCAACCAATTCTCGAGTCTCCAGTCATTGGATACTTAAAATTAGGTCAAGTTGTTGAAAGTCGTGCGAGTGTTGGAGATTGGATTCATATACGTTTTGAAGATCAAGAATGTGCATGGATTGTAAAAAGTGTAGGTGGTGGATTTCATCGTCCACCATTAACACGTGCAGAAAAGAAAGCAATTGCAATAGCTGAAGCTGAAAAACGTAAAAAGATTTTAGCAGCACGACGAGAAAAAATACGAGCTATGAAAGCAGCTGCAGGTAAACGTCGCAATAAAGGCAAACCTATTGTATATAACTTTGATGATGATGAAGAAGAAGAAATTGCTGCGGGTTCATATGGTGCTGATACTACTCGTGTACTTCATGAACAAGTACAAAAACGCTTACGGAAAACCGTGGTTGAAAGTCCTTATAATCCCACAGAGCTGGACTTAGTTGTCATCGTATTAGAAGATTGGCAAAAAGACGAAGAAGGTAACCCTTTAGATGAAAAGTTTTTGGATCCTACTTATAGATTGCAAGCTGATGCTGATGGGGAAAACAAAGATGCAGGAGGAAGTATCCACGAGAAAAGTTCTATTCGTTCTAGTCCAACAACCAAAAAGTAGAACACGAGTAAGAGGGATACTAGTAAGTAGTCATATTATATTTCATTATGTATGCATTATTGTATAAAGATGTTCATTCATTCAATCATTTCTTTACTTTTTTTCTACCTCTATCATCACCTTCATCAACATCTCCTGCCGCCGAGCGTTTCTTCGGTGCAGGATTCGGCTTAGCCCAATTAACAACCACATTATTTCCATTAATTTGCATACTTTTGTGTAATATTTTTGCTGCATTATCTGCTTTCTGACGATCAGGATATTCTACAAAAGCACATTTTGCTTTACGTGCTATATGAATTTCATTAAATATTCCTGCTGGTTTGAGTGCTTCTCTAAGTTCTGATTCCTTCGTATTTTCATCGATATTACCTAGCCATAGAGTACATATACTCTGATCTGCAGGAGCTTCCAGTGGCTTGCTACGAACTTCACTACCATCTGTTTTAGGTTGCATTTTTCCAATATATGCTTCTGTAAGTTCATCAGTACCGCTGACACGGTCTCGGATAGCAGCATCAGTATTGACCCCTCGTCTGCTATCTTGTAATGCTCGTCGTGTTTCACTATTTAATGTTTTCATAACTTCTATTGGTCCTTCAGCTTTTAATCTATCAATTAAATTCTTGCATAATTCTTTTTCAGTACGGGCAAGTTCAGGAAATGCAAACGACGCTGGACCACAACACGGTCGAAATTGGCATACCCCTTTGACGCAACGTGTACATGTACCTAAAACCCAAAATGAACATAATTTAGGTAAATTACGGAATGATGTTGTATTTTTTGCTTCTTGTGCTGCTTTAGCTTGTGCCATACGTATCAATTTTTGTCCAGCTTCTGATTGTAATAAATCAGCATTTGTTAGTGTTAGTGCTGAACTAGATGTATCCTCTCCATTTGTGACTTGCGCATAATGAAAACGTGCACCTTCAATACTATCTGGTGCTTTTTGTGGAGCCTTGCCCAATTCTGCCAAGATCTTATCACGCACACCAACTGGAAGGCCATACTGCATGTCGTTTAAGCAAGTCTGACAAATATTACGTTCTTTCGCCACAGCATAACTAATAATTGTCTCTTTTTGACGACCACCAGCTGGTGTCCACCGAAATGCTTGATATGATAAACCACTAATTGTGCATAGCTTGTGCCCAAATGGTAGCTTTATCATGCGAACATAGGGATTCGGTCCCAAGCAAGTCTCGCAAAGGAGAGGGAAATCACCTCCTATTTCTGCCATTGCACTGAAATACGGATAAGGTAAGGAATACCTGCTTTCTCTCCTCTTACAGCAAAAAATTGTGGCCGGCTCCCATAATAACACTAATAGTGTTATTACGACTAAACCCACACAAATAGTCATATAGGTGTCGATGTTTTAGGGTGGATTGCGAAAAATCTTTTTCTATGCTTATAGTTTGGGGTTTGTTTCTCGCACTAATCACAAGTATCCAAGGGCATATTACTAGTAGCGTTTGTGAATACTCATTCTTCTACTTGACGTATAGACAGCCGCTCGCTGCTCGGCTTCTTTTTCTGCGGGTGAGAGAGTTCTATCCCACAGCCCCAATCTACATTTTAACAGACAAAGGCGGAGTAGATCTCTCTGGTTTCTGTAAAGAAGACTCCAACCCTTCGTTTTGTCAAGCGCATATCAACGAGATTCACAATGGTCACGCATTCCAATCTTATAATGAGCCTCTCAAAAATAGTACATTGTATGCCTTGGAAAACTTCTTCGGTCATATGTCTCAAGCGGCTCAATTCGGAAGAACCTTCGGATGTGAGTATATGATCATGATAGAAGAAGACATCTGGCTTCAGAGACCGTTTACCGCTTTGGATCGCCCAAAGGGTGACACTGGAGGGGTTTACAACAAGTGGTACCCAGTGTTCATTACTGCCATCCAGACATACTTCGAAGAGATGACTGGTTTGGAATCCATGCCCATTCAAGGCGTGATCTATGGTGGCTCCTACTACAAGGCGTCCTCCCTCATAGATGCAGTGTCCAAGTTCCATCACGTGAATTGGCAGCACTTGAGCGAACTGGATGGCAGAGTACCTATGGCCTGGGATACCGCTCCGCCTTTCCTGTTCGGCCTCACAGGGCACACTGACCAGCAGTACTGGGCAGCTATTTGCGAGCGGCCAAACGCATTCGAGCGCAGGTTTTCGCTCAACTGCTCCAACGCAACCATGCTCCACAAGCAACACCGGGATATGACGACAGAAAATAAAGCGTACAGGGCATATTTACGGCATTCCCAAGGAGAGAAAGAGCTGTTGCAAAGGATTATCGATGGACAGCAGAGCATTTTGCTGAGTGCTCTGGAGGTGGAGCAGCTGCTGATTAAGTACAAGTTCAACAAGAATGACGTTTAGTGGTTTGTTGAGTGGTGGCATTGCTACACATTATGTATCCAAGGACAACTTGCCTGCACTCGATGACCACTCCCAATTCTCAATCACCGGATGCAACCAAGTCTATGAGGATGCTATTGCTCGTTGCTATGGAATGCCGCGTCGAACTGGACAATTATGCAACATTTATGTACATCTGAACGTTTGTATACAGTTTATATAATTAGTAATTAGTAATATGCCATTAAAAAGTTGGAAGCGATGAGGAAAATACCTTTACAGAATCACCTCCACAATAAAAAAATCGAAATCTGATCCTGACTGGAGAAGCCGGCCCCCACCCTCGAGGACAAACATTTCCTCCTTTATGTTTGGTTGCGTACATACAAACCTTTTAAATATCACCACTGAAAGAAGAGTTGTACCCATAAGCTCTGATTGAAGATATTTTTTGAAAAGATCTCCCGCTCCACTGGCACTACTGTCCTTCCTCGAGTATTCAATCCAAAGATCTTGAAAAGGTTGATTCACTGTGTGTTTGAGTGAATCGAATATTGTGTTTAATATAGGTGTGTTTTGATTATGGGTAACGATCACCAGAAGGGGATTGAGCAAGAAGGTGCTATTTTATGGATGGAAGATGTTGTGGTGCTGAATGATTTTGATAGTTTGCGGAAAGTTGGTGGAAAGGGAAAAGGCTTAGGTGATTTATGGAGATTGACTAGTCGTAGTAATCTTCGAGTTCCAGATTGTTTCTGTATTAGCACTGCCATATATCGCAAAATTGTCGATAAGCGTATCCGTACCCTACTGAACGAGGTCCTTCAATCTGTCAATTGTGACGATATGACTAATCTTTCAAAGACGGCGTCGCACTGTCGAAGAATAATTTATGAGGCTAGTGGTGACCACTTTTGGCTTAAAGTCATTATACAGGAAGCTTATTATACTCTTTGCAAAAAGTATGATAATGAGAACATGGATTTATCTGTTGCTGTGAGGTCTTCTGCTACTGCAGAAGATTTACCATATTCTTCATTCGCTGGACAACATGATACTTACTTGAATATTAGGGGTATTGAGCAGCTATATGAAGCTACTAGACATTGTTTAGCATCAGTTTTTACTTCACGTGCTCTCGCTTATCGTGAAAGCAAGCAATATCCTCATTTGGAAGTGGAGCTCTGTGTATGTGTGCAGATGATGGTTCGATCAGACTTAGGAGCTTCTGGTGTTGCTTTTACATGTGATGTTGATAGTGGAAGTGATTCTGTTGTTCTCATTAACTCTTCATGGGGACTTGGTGAAGCAGTAGTCCAAGGTATTGTTGATGTTGATGAATATTACGTTCACAGTGAATCATTCAGAAAAGGATATCGCACTGTTTTACATCATTCTCTTGGCAAAAAAGAACAACTTATGAAATATAATGATGCTACTGAATCAAGTCCATTTTCATTTAGTAGTAAGAATGATGCTATGCAAGAACAAATTCATTTAGTACAAACAAACAAAGAACAGCGTAATTCATTTAGTTTAACAGATACAGATGTTCTTTCATTATGTCAAGACGTGCTCTTTATTCAAGATGAATATCCTATTGACTGTAATTTGGATATTGAATTTGCTAAAGAACCAAATGGTGAAATCTTTATCGTACAATGTCGTCCTGAAACAGTAGAATCGAAAACTAGATCATTGCCTTATTTTGAGATCTTTGACATGAACACCAGACATTTAAAACCAATTGCCACTGGACATGCCATTGGGACACGTGTGGGTGCTGGTCCAGTGAGAATTCTTGCTAGTAACTCCTTTGATGGTGCAATGGATGGTATTTTTTTCAGTCCAGGTGATGTTTTAGTTACAGATATGACACATCCGGATATGGTACCTTTAATGCGTCGCGCTTCTGCAATTGTAACCGAGTTTGGCGGTAGCACATGTCATGCCGCTATTGTGGCGCGAGAATTAGGTGTACCTTGCATTGTAGGTGCTACTTGCGCAATGAAAACTATGACACCATATGCAGGAAAGAAAGTGACTATATGCTGTTGTAATGGTTCTAGAGGTGCTGTGTACGATGGAGAGGTTCCATATCAAATGGTCAGAACTGCCAAAAATGAGATTCCTTCTTCCATTACTCGATGTGCGTATAATCTTGGAAATCCAACTCTTGCTTTCAAAAGCGCTATGTTACATAATCAAGGCTGTGGTCTAGTGCGTATGGAGTTTGTGATGGCAAACATTGGAGTGCATCCGATGTCTATCATTCATCCAGAACAACTGTCTCAAAAGCAACGAGAGCAACTCCTTGAAATGAGCGATATGTATGATACACCCAAAGAATGGTTTATTACTAAACTTAGTGAGGAACTTGGTATGATTGCTGCAGCATTCTATCCACATCCCGTGAATATTCGATTAAGTGATTTCAAAACCAATGAATTTAGCAATCTACTTGGTGGATCAGTTTTCGAGAAAGAAGAAGAGAATCCATTGATGGGTTTTAGAGGAGCCTACAGGTATAGTCACCCTTCATATAAAGAGGGGTTTTCTCTTGAATGCGCAGCTCTTCTCAGAATTCGTGATGAAATTGGTTTGGATAATATCGAGATCATGATCCCATTTGTCAGGACTATCGAAGAAGCTCGTGATAGTTTACACTTGATGGCTCGTTATGGCCTTACTGGTCAAACTTTTAGTAAAGTTCTTAGAGAATCTGGATCATTGCGTGCATCAAAACTCACTGCATCTATAGCTACAGATGATACAGCTATTTTCAAGCGACCACTTCTTATCAATATGATGGTAGAAGTCCCATGCAACTGTATTTTAATTGAAGATTTCGCAAAACTTTTTGATGGATTTTCGATTGGAACCAACGATTTAACAGCATTAGTTCTAGGAATAGATCGTGATAGTGAAACTCTTATTTATCCTGAACTGAACCTAAATCCTGCACTGCAATATCTCATTAAACTTGCTATATCAGGAAGTCATCATCATGGTAAGAAGATCGGGATATGTGGAGAACTCGGTGCCGATCCCCAATTTATTCGGTTTTTAATATTTCATGCTATTGATTACATTTCTGTTAATCCAAATAGCATTTTAGATGTTGTTCGAGCAGCTAAAGATTCTGAACAACATGTAAAACATTTAAAAGGGGTCGAAGAAGAAGAGGAGGATTTTAAACATGACCCAGACGCAAACGATTTATCAATTCATTCTGTGTACAATAATATGGCATAACGTCATGAGGCCAATGTGTATGGTACTGTGTCCGTGTAGAGTGCTGCTTCTCTATTATTCTATTTATTAACATATTTTCAACTAAAACATTATGTTCAAATACTCTGTCCTTCCTTCGCTAGTCATATAAATTGTTCTCTATGTAATAAACACCATAGAATTTGGTGGTGCGGTATCCATTTCACATATTTCTTTAGGTAAATGATGAGTGCCCTCTACCTCTAGATGCAAGTCTTCAGATTTGGTGTGCACAGCATTAGCATGCAGGATCAGTCGATGCAGACGCTTGTAGAAGGGCACTTCATGGTCATTAAGCAAATCCAATGTTGCATAAGCAATTATACTAGGCTCTTGGGGTATTGCTATTGGTGGCACAACAACACTTGCTCTTGCTGCTTCAGTTATACTCACATTCTCAGTAATGGTAGCCAACGTACCATCGTCATCCATCTCTGGAATGGAGCCACCTGCGGTGTTGGTCAATTTCAAATTTTTAGGTGATGAACTTCGCGATGTTTTGCTCTCTTGTTTGCTATCAGATTTCGAAGCACTACTACGTGCTGTTTCCATATCCGCTTCTTCCTCCTCTTCACTTGGAATTCCGTGCACAGTGTGAGCCATGTCACGGAGGTGCTCTGCACCGCATTCAAGTAGCTCCATTCGATGACCAACACATGTTACCACAGTAAGGACACTTAATGCCCAACATGCATGTTCTGCTACTATAATACTTAATGGTGCTTTTATCTTCTCTTGTATGACTGTACTTTTATTCAGTGACATTAATGATTGTCCAGGATTGAATGTAGAGCCACCAGACATGGTCAGCATACCACTTCTACTCATAGGACCCATAGTACCAACACGCGGTGTTGCATGTAAATTAATGACAGTAGTACGCGTAGGACTTGCAGGTGGTCCTCTATCAATCTTACCCTTTTGCTTTTTATTCGGATTGGATTTCTCCGTGTGTTGCCTCATAGTTTCCAGGAGGCCTGGTCTACTCTTCTTCTTATGTGCATGCATATGTGGATTACGCTGTACTGCTTTATATATCTCACATTCTACATCAGTCCATCCTTGCTCAGATTGGAATTGTTTAAAATCTTGTATTTCACGAATTTTTGCATTCCTATAATCTCTCGTATCATGATCGTGAAATGCAGTGGTCATGACTTTCATCAGTACTTTAATTGCATTTGTATGATCATTATGGCCATCACATATTGCACTACGTGATATATCATCAAGAGAAAATACTACAATTGTACGTAGAATAGTTTGTAAAGATGTGTATCGCTTTTTATTTGCATTTCTAGTTAATTCGCCGAGTTTTTCTTTATGTGCAACTGAAGCATGATAAGCATCTTGTCTTGCTTGATTCCTGGCTTCTGTAACTTCAGGTGGCTCTTCATAATCATCTTCTTGGTGTGGATCTGGTTCTTCATCTATTGGATGAGGCACGTCATCCCCTGAAGGAACAGGTAGTATAGGCATATTTAAATGCATCGAACGTATCAAATGACCTCCAAGGCCCTTGCTCAGAATACTATGCCTAATTTCTTCGCCATTATTAGCAAATGATTGTAAGAGTCTTGCTGACATATCTAGAATCCTATGTAGATTTGGACCTTTGGTAGCATATTCTTGGTGTCCTTCAAGTACGATAGGAGTATGTGGAATATTCAGTTCTTGCATTTCACGAATGGAATCACCAAACAAATCGAGGACTATCATGTCTGTACCTTCATCTAGCATTCGACCAACTGTATCTTCTGCCCCAAATTCTTGTGCTAAAGGATGTTTTGCATTATTCCATTGACTAGGCATAATAGACTTAGGTAAATTCAGCAATATTTGCAACGCATTTACTTGCAACTCATGACTTCTGTGCTTTGTGAAACTACTGATAACATCGTTTGCAATAGTTACTGCACCACATCGCCCTAAACGTATCTTATTTGTTATTTCTGTATCTGCCAAAACTGCTAATGCTTTACAACCCCATATTAATGCTTCTATTTGTTGTAAATTAAAAGTATGAACGTCGTCGTGAATCAACCATTTCACAGTTTTCACAGTTACTTCACATGCGCCAAATTCACCAAATTTATTCTTAGCTAGAAACATGCGACTTTCTATGGCTATATGTTTCAAACCTATCATAACTTTTTCCCAGTGTTCATCACCTTCCCAATTGCTCTCACTCAAGAGTTTGGCAGAGCCGAAGCTAACTTCAATCAGCTCCATTCCCTCTTCAATCTTCTTGCCAACAACCGTTTCTGGTGTTAAGAGCACTGGTTTTAAGACCACTCTTCCTGATGCACCTTGAGTAATATCATCTCCAGGATGAGTATCAGCTTGCAGCTTGATGATTCCCTTAGAATCTGCCATAACGACAAGCACGTCTCAAAGAAAAGATATCAAACTTTACAAACTAGATATATTAAATTTGAGATCCTCCGTAAGGTGAAATTGTACTTGAAGTAGCAGATGATCGAAGCACTACTGGGTTTAGAGGACTGAAAGAGGATTACGCCGTGAAACTCCAAAATCCACAAAAGGGGGGAAAGGATTGGAGAAGAATAAATTTACGATAAAAGTAGAATTAATTAATTAACTGTGTGATTTGGTGCATTAATAATAGAGGCGATCTGTTCAATCCAATTTTATAGCGTATTAAAGGAGAAATTCATATCATAAGATACCACTCATTCACAAAGTGAGTTTGTTGGGGTTGAAATACTAGCATAAATGCCAACTGCTCACCCATGGAAGGTTATATGTAGGGCTTGTAGTCAGCATCTCTATACATATGGGAAGACGGGCAAAGGGAATCTCATAAAGTGTTATACTTCAAGGATCCTCGAAAATCAAACCACATCAATCTGCATATGCCCAAACTGTCAATCACAGTTTTGTCATTCACGAGATGTTAACGGTAAACCCGCACATAAACTCATATATGATAAAGTGAAAATCATCAGAGTGGAATGAGAGCGAAGAAGAAGAATACTTATTTTTTGGAGTGAAGATTATGAAAATGTCGGATGTGTCTTTAGTTAAACAAATGATTCAATACACAAAGAGAGAATGTGTCTTCATCTATCAGCCAGTAAGCATCATCACTACACTCACTTCCAAACTCACTTCTATAACTCACCCGCATCAGTAATAACGACATCAGCCGAGGGCTTTCCAGAACCAGTACCATAACTTTCAATCTTCTTGACTAAATCCATACTTTCTTCTTTGACTTCACCAAAGACAACATGGGCACCATCTAACCATGGAGTAGCTTGTGTTGTAATGAAAAACTGAGACCCATTTGTGTTTGGTCCCGCGTTAGCCATTGATAAAAGTCCTGGTTTTGTGTGCTTTAACGTAAAGTTTTCGTCTTGGAACTTAGCCCCATAGATACTAAGACCACCGCGACCATCACCTAATGTGAAATCACCTCCTTGACACATGAAGTCAGGAATGATTCTGTGGAACTTGCTGCCCTTGTATGCCAATCCTTCTTTCTCACCAGTACAAAGAGCTCTGAAGTTTTCAGCAGTCTTAGGTACAACATCAGCAAACAACTCGAACTCAATTCTACCTACAGGCTCACCTGCTACCTCCATGTCGAAGTAAACGTGAGGATTCTTTGCAGCTGCGGCTGACTTAGCAAATCCACGGAACGCCTGCTTCATCATAGGCTGCTTGTTTAATTTTCTAGTTGCTGCTAAAAACATGGTCATACTTACTATATTGATGGAATAATTGATGCAATTGAATCACTTATATCTCCAATGCAACGTCAAAGAACTTCTGCGCACGCACGACGTCGTCCGTTCTTCTATTTTCTCGAGAGGTCAAATTGGAATGTTTGTGTTTGTAGAATTGCATAATATTAATCTTTATTTACCTTTTTAATTACTAAAACAATTTAGTTAGGTGATTTTGTCGCAGCCTCGATGATGAATAGGAGCCGCATATCTTAAGTGTTCTTGAAAACTTACCTACTAAATCCCACATATCCCAATTTGGTATCGCAGGCTAAATCCCGTAAAACTATATATAAATATAGCAGTATCAATTATACATGTGCTTATGCGAAAAACATAGCATCAATAGCAGCATTGTTGGGGTTGATAGGACCGATAGCATCAGGATGTTCCTTCTCTAAAAAGGCAAAGAATTTTTCTGCAAAAATTGCATTGGCAGCTTGAGATGGGTGAAAACCATCAGCTTTCTCAATCAAATTGGGAAGAGCTTCTTTGCCCATAGATTTCTCATAATCAGCAAATAATTTAATGTATTCTCCAGGATAATAGATGTATTCAAAATTGTTGAACTTGGAACTGGCAGCTATGTCAACATACACATCATTGAGTTGCTTAGCCCTATCACTGGCGGATTTACGTGCTTCAGCATCAGAGTTAAGCCATCCCCAACAAGGTGACTCTTTCATACAATTCATCCAATCATAAACTTGACTATATGATGGACCGAGAGGATGCTGTTGATCATGCATAGTATCATACAGTAATTCACCATTGAACAAGCCTAAAGATACAACGTAGGAACCTTTAGGAAGTGTCTTATCAAGTGCAGCTAATGATGCTAATGCATCTTCACGGAATTTATCAGGTGTGGTCATAGAATCAGTACCAGGGTGTCCATTACATACATCATTACCAATTAAACTCATCCAAAGTAGAACAGGGTGGTCAACTTCAGGACGGCGTGCAACAGCGTCGACTAGACCCATTGAAGAGGTAATACGAGCACCATTAACACCAATATTTTGATAATCATTATGATTACAACGGTTACGTTCACGAAGTTGGGTATAAAGTGATGTTACTTTAGTAACACCTGGAACTGGGTCCTGGAAGGGGCACTTCTCAAGATCGACGTGACCAGTGCCCCATGAACACTGAGGAAAATCCATTTCATCTTCAGCGAATTTGACAATACCATCAATATTCCAACCTTGGGCAGTCATATATTGAGGGGGTAAGTGAAAGTGTGCAGTGGCGGAGTCACCAAGCATGATAAGCCCACGTTGATCAGTTCCCTTGCAGAATAAATCTTCATATGATGCAGTGGAATTTCCACCCATAACCTTGTTACAGTTATGATCAATATCACGACCAAGAAGTGATTTACTTTCCATAGCACGTCCAGGATAAACATCATGATTGACATCATCACAATCTTCACCACGCCAGTCAGAACCACGTAGAGTCTTGATCGTAGAGAAACGATCACCATCCATATCTTGAAGAGGTAAGTGTTTCTCAAGTGCTTGTTCTTTGCATTTAAGATCTTTACCACATTTGTCATATTCAGGAACACCAGATGGATCCTCCTCTTTATGACCAAAAATATGTTGCATAAGTGCAGTAATAACATTTGTCATACGATAGAATTTGGATGAACCTTCTTCCTTGGGTAAAATTTGTTTCTCAAAGATTTCATTTAAGAATTTCTCAAGAGCTTTGGTTTCAAGCTTCTTCCAATCAATACCTTGAAGAGCTTCTTGAGCTTCAAGGCGGCGTTCCACAGGCCAACTCTTTGGTTGATCAGGGACATGCTTAAGAGGCCATGTAGGGAATAACTCACATTCTTCAAAACCTTCACACAAATTCATATGCTTACATAGAGCATCAGGTTGTAACTTCTTAAGTAAAAGATGCATAACTTCATCAACGGCCTTGTGGCAAACTTTATCTTCAAGTTTACCCTTGACCTCACATTCCTTAACCTTGAGCTTGGTCTTTTCTTCACATACTTTTTCTTCCCCCTTTTCCTTAACTTCACAAGCTTCACGTTCAAACTTGTGTTTCTTGCCACCACACTTGGCATCAAGATCAACAGCGCACTGAGCTTTGACATCAACAGCACACTTGGCTTCAAAGTTGCACTTGGCTTCCAGCGCGCTCTCAAGTCTAACTTGCAGTTCTTCCTGCTCAAGTAAGCCCAAGCCAATCACACAGAAATTACATTTCCATGAGTCGACAGCCTTGACACTAGCAGCGATGACTGCAGCAACAACTAGCAATAAAATAAACTTCATTTTGCTTCACTATTTTGCTTTGTGAATTAATCAGTCACTTCTTCGCGAGATGACCGACCCCCATCGACCGACGTACGTCAAAACCAGATAGTTTTAAAAGATGTTTTCTTCTAAGGTTTACATCCTCAAACTATCATATATATTTAGGGTTTTTGTGTAGTAGCGTGTTATATTTATTAGGAAACTCTCTTATCTCAACTCTTTCCCCAAAACAGGAAAATCATTTTAGATACTACAACAAGATGAGTTTGCATACGTCCAGTGCCGACCGTGCTGATAGAGAGGTTGGACACAAGAGGCACTTAAGCAGTATTAGTGAAGCAGGTGATACTTCCACGACGTCTTCAAAGTCGAAGTCAAAATCATCCACTGATGAATCTGTCTTAGCAAAAGATATGGCCCAAGATGGGTTCTGTTATGTTAGAAATGTTTTATCAAAAAAAGACATTTTAGAATTTTCAGCACAACTAGGAGTAGAAGCACTTGGCAACGCGTCAAATTCAACTTCTACTTGGGCTGATGATCGCAGCACACCTTCTGTAGATCTTAATAATCCAAGCACGTGGCCTACTGGAGGTCACAGACGAGTCTGTGAGCTTGTGCCATTATCAAGCGGTGAACATTGGGATCATTTGATGGAATCCAAAGTATTGGGTAATGCTCTAGATCAATTATGTGGTGTAAATGCTTGGGAATTAAGAGGAAATAGACTGAGTGATGATGGTCCTGGTCCTAGTGAGCCAGTTGGTAAAGGACATGACCCTGATGCTTCAGTCAGACATTGGTATTGTCCCGTTGTCTTTCCTGAAACACGGCCTACAACATTACAAGTGAACGGAAATGATACTGATGTTACATCTACTACTCGTGATATTAACAATGAGAAACAAGATCCACGAAGGAAAGGTGAAGTTCTGACTGCTTCGGAAGGTATAAGATATAGAAAAATGAGACTTTGTCCAGTCAAAGAGGAAGCTAAAGTTAATGGACCAGTTACGGAGTCCGAAGCTTATTGGCGCTGGCAACCAGCTAATAGAAGAAGAGTCGCTGGTAAAGGCTGGCATATTGATATAGGTCCTGGTTTTGACTTGCAATGGAAGCGTGACCTGAAAGGATCAATATATCAAGGAGTAGTCTTGCTAGTGCTACTTAGTGATTGGCTTCCTGGATGTGGAGGTACTGCTCTTGCAACAGGATCACACCGTTGGGTTCATTCTAAACTAGCTGCAGCAGAGAAGGATGGAGGTCTTACTCATACAGAGATTAATCAGCAATGCGTTGATCATATGTTGAGACTCGCAAGAAGTGGACGAATATGGATTCCTTTGGATGAAAAAACTTCAGCTTCAAGTTATGTTACTGCTATTAAGGCAGCAGAGACTACAGCAGTTACATCAATAGGAGATACTGAATCTCAAAAACCAATGAATGATCCGAGGTGGCCAGGAGCGACGGCTGACGATGGTGACGGTTACGCATTACACCAAGTTTGCGGTCGTGCTGGTGATGTCGTACTATTACATCCATGGCTTATCCATGGTGGAACTATGAATATGTCACAAAGACCACGTCTTATGGCGAATGGTATGGCTAGAATTAAACAACAATACTTTGATGCAGATGGAGGTGCTCGTGTATTGAGAGAAGCGGCATGACGTGTTTAGTAGGATATATGCTTATTTTACAATATAAATGTTGTACAATTGTATAATAATTGATCAGTTTTTGCTTGTATAATCATCTCGAATTTCAGTCCATGTTCTCTTTCCCTCAAGGTATCTGACAAATTCACCATAATCACGGGGTATAACCGACGGTAATGATTTGGTCGTCCCTTGTCTTGATTTAAATACATAACTTAATTGGTTTGTTTTTATTCTTTCCATAGTTTCTGCTTCAACTTCTTCAACTTTAACAACAACAACAATCTCATTTTTTGTTGCATAAGTCACACATCCTGAGAAGAGCATTATACTACCAATGTTCACTGGTTTTATAAAATTAATATCATCAACAGCAACAAATTGGGTATCTTCCCGTCCTATAAAGCATATAGCTGTAATATAACCTAATTCAAATGCTTTACGCATAATTTCACCACCAAATATTTTACCATGGACATTGCGATTTTGTGGATGCATTATTTCTGTAGACGACACTCTTGTATGTTTCATGTACTTAAATGCACCTGTATCATCAATATTACCTATGTTATTTTTGACTATACTATCATCATAATGTTCTGCATCTTTATTCATAAGTAATGCACGTTTCTGAGCTTTCAAACCTTTTGATCTCAAGTATAGTGCATGCATGCTCTCAACTTCTTCTCTTTCTGGAGCCATAACGGCTAAAGATGCCTTTGCTTGTATTTTACGTTCTGATGCACGTATACCACCACGCTCATATTCGTCTATTTGTTTTTGATTATTTAATGCTAAACCAGGTATATGAAATGCAGCACCATCAGCACCGTGTCTAGCTACCATGATAAACTGTGTACATGCCACTAATTTATCATCACTCAAAAGATTGACATGAATTTCCATACTTGAACGACCAGCGTATGTTATATATCCTTGTAATATTAAGTCTTTATCAACTAATATATCCTCGTTTGTAACGTTCATACCATCAACAGATGCTGTAACAATAGTAATACTTTCATCACAACCATGGCAGTGGCGGCCAGCAACATCACCAGCTAACATATCTATTATTTCAAATAATTTCCCATAACGTATTGTTTTACCGGCATAATTTACCATTTGCTCTTTTATTTTTAATTTATCGTCACTAAATGGTAGACGTATTTCTGTAAAACTAGAATTACGTGAACGCTTACCTTCTTCATTCAATGGTTCCATTGGAGAGCAAGATGGTACCAATCCAAAATACTCGGCATGCATGTCCACAACACTATATGTAAATGGTAATTCTTGAACCCAGTTGTTGGGGTCATTTCCTAATTCTTTCAAAGAACTTGGACGATCTACCTCAGCATCCAAGCTTAAGCCACTTGCAGACCTAGATACTGGTTTATTAATTGAACTTCTTGTAGATCTAATGGCACGAAAACCAATTGCTCTTGCATAGTTCAACATACTTGTACCTTTATCCAATTTTAGCTATGTTATAAATGGTAAAATCCCCAAAAGCTTCTGAGTGATGGCACCGGCGGCAGGAATATTTCCAGAGGATGATTCAGGAAGGAACAAGAACAAGAGAGATTATACCTCAATTTTTGATGGCAGACGAAACTACAGGACTGACTGTAGAATTGAACTCTACAAAAATGACAGATCCCATGATTAAAGATGGAAAACGCCTCGAGAACACAAATATGATGAAGCAATTCATAAGTTTCCTTATAACTTGTTTTATTCTAGTACCGATATTTCTGTGTTTTTTGCTACCATGTGCAATTGTGTGTGTAATATTTCAACAAATTATCAACCTTTTCACAAGTCCTGATAAAGATACAACAAAACCACTTGGTGAACCTTCCGATACAAAATATCTTACAGCTAAGGATAAACGTGAATTTGATCTTGTAGTTTTTGGTGCAACTGGTTTTACAGGTAAAATGGTCGCAGCACATATTGCCAAGACATATGGTGTTGGAAAAACCGTAAAATGGGCAATTGCTGGAAGATCAAAAGGTAAATTAGATGCTGTAGCGAAGGATCTTGGTTGTGATGTTCCTATTATAATTGCTGATTCAGGTGATGTAAATAGTCTTTCTACTATGGTAAGATCGACTAAAGTTATTGTTAGTACTGCTGGACCATTCTTATTGTATGGTAGTGAGCTTGTTCGTCAGTGTAGTATGAACGGTACCCACTATTGTGATATTACTGGTGAAATTGATTGGATTCGTATTATGATTGATTTGTATAGTGATGCTGCAGAAAAGAGTGGTGCTAAAATTATTCCATTATGTGGTCACGATTGCATTCCATGGGATTTAAGCGTACTCGCTTTATCAAATGAATTTAAAAAACGTGGGGATACTCTAACTACAGTCAATTGCTACGATGAAATTCGCGGTAGTGCTTCAGGTGGTACTGTTGCTACCATATTTACAGCATTAAGTAATCGTCGTAAATATAAAGCAGCTCTCGGTTTTGATCCTTTATTACGTACAAGTGAAGGTACAAAATGCGACGCTCACTATAAACCTGATGTACAGATGACGCTCGGATATTCAAGCGAGTACCAGTCTTGGGTTGGCTTCTTCATAATGAGTATGGTAATGGCCAATTGTGTACGACGTAGTAATGTTTTATTAGGATATTCTAAAAAATTGACATATTCCGAGGCAAGAGTTCATGCCAATTTTTTCAGTGCTTTCAATGAAGCTGTTGGATTAATTATTTTCAGCGCATTTTTAGTTATTCCACCTTTATCTTGGTTAGCATTGAAACTTGGAGTTATGCCTAGCCCTGGAGAAGGACCTTCTGCTGCAACTATGGATAAAGGTTTCCTTAAGATAACTTCATTTGGCCATGGTGCTGATAAAAGTTCCAAACCTATTAAAGCTATTATGTATTTTCCAACTGATCCAGGATATCGTGATACTGCTAGAATGTTGGCGGAATCTGGTTTACTATTAGCACTTGAACAAGAAAAGACTGCTAAAAATGCTGGATTTCATACTCCTGCTTCTGGACTTGGTATGCCTCTTTTAGATAGACTTGTTGCAACAGGATCTAGCTTTGAAATCTTGAATGAATAGGTGTGAAGTGCGAGCTGTGGACCGGACTTGTAGGCCACCTCGACATTGTGGGGCCATCAGACAGCAGAACTACAGTACAATGTATCATCTGTTCTAATATGTACTATAGGATCTGTTGCCTGGTGGCTTCGCAACGGGTGGGGTGTCTCGGGTTTGCGATCTCGGCCACACATGTTGCAAAACAAGGAAGTTGAGTTTGGGTCAGAGACGAAGTCGGAAACCTTCGCTGTTAAATTTAGATTTGTGATGCATAAAAACATTATTTTTCACTTTCAGTTCAATTTTTACAATACAATATACCTTAACATTATCTTTTTGTTTCTCTTTGTCTTTGATTTACCTGTGTCAGAATGTCAGAATTTCAGTTGTTGGAGAGCTTGACCTTGCCTTTGCAGTAACTCTCTAAAAGCGGGTGAACCTAACCCCATAAGTTCCGTGACAAACTCTACTTCCACATCTGATAGCTCTGGTAAGTTACTTGTTTTATTACTAACTACATATATACCATCTAATTTTTCACGCTGTGCACGAGCTTGTGATGTAACTTGCCCTAGTACAGCACGCACATCGCAGGATACCACTGATTGCTGAGGATAGTGATATAAATTTTGTGGTAAAAAACGTAAACATAAATTAGTAAAATAACGTGCAAATGCTAATTCAATTGCTGAATTACTACTTTTTATATCTCTGTGTATATTATTTTCACGTAATAAAAATGAAATCGATTTCGTTTGATCTCGGAGCTCCTTATCGAGCACTTGGAATGACCGGCTGTTCAGTCTACGCAATGCAAATGGTGACACAAGTTTTGATTTCATATCTAAACTATTTGTATTTGATAAATCATTCATATTTTTTCTTGTTTTTTTACTTTGATTATTATATTCATCAAATTCTTGTTCTCTATGGGAGCGTGCGTCGTGAAGTATTTCCCCTAAGTCTGTATCAAAGACAAACATCCCAGTATTCCATCGCCCAGGAACCGTTGCATTATCATCTGTAACAACAAGTTTAAGATCATATTTTAATGTATCACTTAAATTATGAAATGAATCATGTGAACATCCAATTATCCAACCACGGCGCATTTCATTTCGGCCACCGAGAGTATTTCTCGTGCTATCACTACTTACAGGTGTATTTTTACTAGTAGTTTTACATCGTTTATTATTAATCCAATTTTCAATTTCTGTAGATGAATGAAATTGTGTTTGTTTATGTGTTTGAGATAATAAAAATGGCCAAACAAAGCGAGGCAATGACGCCATGAGCTGCGATATTAGTGAAGGAGAACTTCCCAATAAAACGACTGATCTTCCAGTAAGAAGTAATAATAGTACTTGTAATAGTGTTCGTGTGGGAAATTGACATATACTGCGCACTAATGGAAACTCGCATGTTCCAAGACGTTTCGTGAGAATACCGGATACGTCTCTTTGAAGTACACTTGTATTGGTCGTACAAAATTTATCAGAACTAGATGTACTATTTTCGGTACCACTACTACTACTAGCGCCACCATATCTGTTCACATCAGCGTATTGGACATATAAGTCCATGAGTGTTTCCATTCCACTGTCTTCTATAAAATCGTCATTAGCTTCTTCTATAGTTGTATCGCCTGGATGTTGCTCATCTGGAGATTGCAAGGCAACGGAAATATTTAAAGACTTTGCAATTAAATTTGATGTTTGGTCACACGTAGCTGCTGTATGAGCAACAATACGTTCTGTAGATAATAACGGGGTACAATCAATATCATCATCTGGATTCTTTATGCTAGGCAATGCTAAACCCACTTGAATCATTTCAGATGTTGTATCATACTGAAGGGATACAGTGAGACGAATTGGTGTAGTAGCCGTATTATCACCAGAAAAATCAGTTTCAATACTATCTAAACCACCATATTTGCCATTCTCGGCAGCACTGAATGCTAATACTTGTAAACGTATTATAGATATACATGAACGATGTCGTGGATCTACGGTAAATGTAACACATACAGGTGCACTGACATCAGGGTTGGCTAGGAATCGCTGCAATACTTGTTGACCTTTGATACTTTCATTGACTGCTTTGAGAACAATAGCCTCACCATCTTGCGGACTTGTATCATCATCTGAATCTAATCCAGCAATATGGCCAAGACTCGTAGGGTCTGTGGTTATCAGTTCTATTTGTTCGTGTCTACTTTCTTTTGTCGATGAGTCACCTACCCATAATCCAGTAAATTCCATATTCGCCAGATCACTACTGATGGTAGTGTCTTTGTTAGATATAACAGGTATTTTCGTCGCAACGGCTAAAATCATTGATTTATTAATATTTTGCTTTATTACTTCTTTATCACCATCACTTGCATATGACCATGTTTTTCTTCTATTATTATGACGATAATTATCACAAAACACGTAGGTGCGTCCTCGAGCATCTGGATCAGTCCAAGGGACTACTTTTCGATAACGGACACTATCCTCTAAAAATATGCAACGTTTAATATAGCGTTGAACAGAATCTGATGCAAATGCCTTTTTACTTGCAATAAGCATAATGTATTCTACACTATCAACAAATTCTGGAAATGATACTTGTAAATGTTGAAACGCTTCTCTTTCAATAACTTGTAATAGTCTCATAATACTTCCAGCACATGCTACAGCAAATGCTGGATCTACAGCTTCAATATCATATGTTCGTACATCTTTTGCCATATCTAATGTTGTAGCTAGTTCTACGCGCACTGTATCACTTATACCAGCATGGGGGGGGAGTATTCACATCACTAAGAGAACAACCTACATTTGGAAATAAGTTACTACCTTCACTATTCATTGCATTTGATGATATAGGAAAGAAATTACGTTGTAATTTTCGTGCTCCTCCAAGTAAAGCTTTTAAAGCTTCAAGTGGATCTTCCAAATCTTGACCCAATTCTACGGACCGATTGACGTGAGCTGACGATGATCCTGCAAATGTTAGTAAAGCATTGCGAGCACCGGTAGCAGCTATGGAAGAATAACGCTTAGCAATAGCTGCAGGAGTTGATCTACCGGGACTAAGAGGTTCACCAGCAGGTAATGGCGAATTCGTAGATGATGATGATGCTGATGTTGTAGTACCTGAACGACCACCAGCTCTCTGTTTACTTTCAGTATCTTTTACTTGTTTTAACATTTCTCTAACAGATATCCAACAATGCATGCATGATAATACTTCAGGATTAGTTCGAATATGTCGTTCATAGAATATACGATAAGTATCATTACTCAATACTGTCAATAGTTCCATGTGGCCTTGTTCCTCATCTAATATAGCTTTCCGGACTTGCGGCCACATATCAGAAGATTGTGGAAGATTACGCATTCGACGAAAAACATCGTGCCATACACATTCGCAAACAGAAGCAAATATTGTCTGTAATGGGATAGCCATATCAACAGCTTGTTTAATACGGTTCACATTAATTCCTGCGGATACAGCACAGCTACGAACTGTGCTGCCTTCACGAGCCAAATACGTATCATAAATCCTATTAATCACATCGGGTGACGGTGGTGGAGCTTCCAAGTCATCTTCCATGCGTAATTTATCAGTCTCTATCAGAAACAACAAAAGCTCATGCCAGCCCCCTTGCATGGCATGATCCAAAAGAAGGGGAAAGAACAGGCGCTCGTGGAAAAGAACAAGTGTCAATGGATCGGACTCAATCTCATCATAACTCATTGTAACCACGTCTTATAAACTTTGTGGCCACCCCAGCTTTACACCAGCCACAAAATCATCATTTTTTTTCAGAATCATTTGCCGCCGGTAGCACACAAATCGAAAAAGTTGTGGAATGTGGGAAGCAAGGGAAGCACAGTGCTTGAGGTAGTACACTTGTAAGTGCGAAAAGTATTGTTGTATCACTGAAAATACCCTCTTCAATAAATACTTCCCATTTAATCTCAAAAACTCCTATTCTTCCATTCGAGGGCCTTTCATCCCCAGAAATTCGAGAGAAGTATACACATTCAAAAATGGAAAGATTTTATGAGACTAAAAGCACTGAGTTTTTTCGCAATGTCACGAATTACTTAACAATCATAAATTTGGTAAATATTGAGGAGGCGTTTTTGCCATCACATATCTTAAAGGAAAAGAACTCAGGTAGAGGACATTCTCGCAGTGGACGAGTTAGTAACACAACACCACTTCATATGGCTATACAAGGTGGTCATATTGATATAGTCAAATACTTGTTGCAACAAGGTGCTAATCGTGAGGCTCGTGATAAAGAAAATCGCACACCTATGCACTGTGCCGCGCAATTCGGGCAGTTGGATATCATTAAAACTTTAATATTGAATGGTTGTAATCAGGAAGCAAGAGGTGGTGAAGGAAATTGGACAGCTCTTCATTTTGCTGAGCTTCATCAGCAATCTAATGTCGTTGAGTTCCTTTCTCCTAAAGGTTAAAACGTATGAAGAAAACACACAATACACAGAATACTTTGTTGCGAATCGCAAGAGGGGTTTCAACATTATATTTACCTATACTATACTTAACTGTACATTAAAATTCATAATATTCAAGATTTAACATATTTATATTCTTCCAAAACGAACTCGCTATTGATCTAAATTACGAAATAGAGATGGTGCTGGTGATACAGCGCCCACATGAAAACCTGCTGCAAATATACACTCATCAAGTGCTTGTAGCGATACTTTACCAGGCCATCCATTATGCCCACAATGAAGGGGGATAATGTTCCCGAATCGCTTAGGTACTGCAATACCATGTTTATCCACAACATGTAAGTCTTTACTTCGAGTAGATAATAGAAGTAAAGCATTTCGAATAAATTCTAAAGAACTGTGTGCAATAGCATTGCTATTGGTATCTCCTTGTCTAGATAAATTAGGATCTAATAAATTACCAATTTTCGTAGCTGTTTCTTCCAATGATAAAAATTGTGGATTACTATATTTTGGACCACGCGCTAACCAAACCAAAACAGAACATATCCAAGCACGAATACCATCATATTGTCCACACCATGCTTGTATAAGACTTTGTCCTGTACCGCCATCTGTACGTGCTAATATCATCCATGCTTTTTCAGCCTGGGTTAACTTTTGTAATGAATGTTGTTGTTTTTGTTGAATCACACCTCTTTGTGGTGTGCTTTTCTTCTTATCACTAATACTAGAAGTATTGCTATGATTACTATCTTTAGAAGATACTGAACGTATATCAGCTTCGGAATCAATACTATTAGAACGACTGCGCGCCCTTAGACCGAGACCAATACTTACTGCACCATCAACGTTTGAAGTACTACTAGAAAATGTTAATAAATCATCAAGAGCAGAACCAGTGGATGGATTTGGGCTACCTGCAGCACGTAAATTATTTGAAGTTAATTCAACTTCAACAAATGCATCGCCACTTGCTTCTTCTTTAGCCGCTTCAACATCACTCAAAGTACGCTCTATATTTGGTAACTTCAATGCTGTCGGTTTAGATGCGGATGCATTATTGGTGTCAGTGTTATGGCTATTATTTGTTAGGGGATTCAGTATTTCTCTGTCAGTTTTAGTATCTTTATCTACATCTGATGCAGCATGCATTAAATTTTTACGTTCTATTCTATCTTTTGCAGCAAAGGTGGCAACTTGCATAATACTAGCACACAGATGAGAAACAAATTTGTCATCTATATTTGCGGAATTCGAGAAATGATATAAGTCTTTTGGCACGGGCAAACCCAACAATTCCGCTCTTCTATATTCTTTATTTATTTGACTTGGTGCCCATAAATTTTCACCTAAAAGTATATGAGTGGAAATACCATTCTTTAGAGAAGCAGGATTATTAATAATTTCATCATCAGGATCTTGTAATATTACTTTTGCACATTGACTATTCAAATAATCATGTACTACATCAGTCTTCCATGGGCCCATATAGCGCAAAGCTATACCTGCCCATTCACCAAGTAATCGTGCTGCAACACTATCAAGTGATGCAAATGTTCTATCAGCTACAAGAAGCCGTGGTGGTGGCTGCGCATGCGATGCAACATGACAGGCTATCATGCCACCTATGCTCTCACCGTGTACCAATAAATCAACCACTTTTTTTTCTTCGCGTAAGTATTTAATAACAGCCATAGCATCAGATTTGATAGCATTAGGTGATGGTGTACCCGTACTGCCGTTATATCCACGATAATTCCAACAACATACATCAAATCCATGTTTTTGATAGTAACCGAACCACGAGTTGTCTTGTCTCATTTGAGATACAAGCTCGTACAATCCAGCATTTGGGCCACAAATAAAAACTGTACCAACTGAATTAATTGTCAAATTCGTTTCATCATCCTTAAGTTCAGTCTTAATATTTGGTATATACATGACATCGATGATGTTACCATCACAGCCGTTTATCAGTTTACGCTCTGCTCTAAATACTGATTTAAGTTGTGCACGCATGATACCATAACTTAATTTACCTGCTTGCATAGGTCCACGATTCATGAATCTTACAGAATTAATCCCTTTCATAATACCCAATTGATCCCCACTAGCGGCTCCAGCGGCTGCTGCTGGATCATTTTGTTTTGGTTGCGTTACTTGTTGATTGAATAATTCATCAGATATTGGTCGAGCAGAAAGTGCAGCATTTTTTAATATTTCAGCATCAGTTGCACAAGTATTTGCTGCAATAACCATGCTAATCATAGTGCCACCACTAGTACCAGTTACGTTGGATGCGGCCTCCATGAAGGCTCTCGTTGCTTCCTTATGTACATTTTTTAAACTATCAGATAATTTTTTCGTTGATTTTGTTAAAACTTGACATGGTTGCATTTCTTCTTCTAAATTTGCATAAGTTTGTTGATCCATATCATTGGCTCCTGATGTCATAACTTCTGTCAAAGCATCATCCATCCAAAGAGCCATCATATCAAGATATTCAACAGCATTTAATACGTCCTTTAATCTCTCCGTCGATAATAAATCACTTGTCACATTATCATTTGTTATGATTGATGCCATATTCACAAGAACTTTACTAAAATTTGATGCACTCTCACTTATTTCTTCTAGCTGTAATGTATTCTTTCGCATAAAATCTTGTGCAAAATGTCTTTGCATACTTTTTACAGCACCAGGAAAAGCCATACTACGTGCAATAAATCTCGCTAATAGAACGATCAAAATTACTACAAGTATTAAAGCACCCCATGTTGTGATTGCAAATGATAACAGCCATAATGGTCCCATTACCGCGATGAACAAAATCCAAAGTACAATGCAAAGAGCTGAAGTTGAAAAGGGATTAAATGCTAAAAGT
>JACKZZ010001342.1_pt1 | contig 27714 bp, 34 predicted proteins | sample 8027871 | NCBI WGS metagenome assembly JACKZZ01 (sample SAMN15724774, study PRJNA655200) | protist metagenome | isolation source: fluorescence activated cell sorting (FACS) single amplified genomes of... | place: USA: West Boothbay Harbor, Gulf of Maine | collected 2000-07-19 | reverse complement strand
GATGGTGAAATTCATCTTTACGCTGGTTAATTAGGACTTTACATCGCTGAAACGTTAATCATTCCTAGGGATCTCTTGCACTCTATTAAAATCTAGTATATAAATTAACTACTATACATAAATTATATTCTACATGGACGCGTATAGTCGACGGCCTAGAGACTATGTGGAATTAACTAGGAGGATACACTATGGCACAAACTACATTTACAGGACCAGTCGTTGCACTTAACGGTTTCATTGGTGGAGCAAATTCAAACTCTACAGCAAGTGATACTGCACAAGGTGGTAACGTTGCTTGGACTGTTTCAAATACATCAACACTTACTATTGCTAGCGGACAAAACGCTGGATCAACTTTAAGTGCTGTAAGTAATGCAGGCGTAATGGTCTATGTTGCTAATGGTTACACAGGAGCTGCTACTTATGCATTTTCTGATGGAACAACTTGGAAACAAGTTATTACTGGCACAGACGTTACATCAAGTTAATTAATTAATGTGGGCTTCGGCCCACATATAAAATACTAAGGAGAAAAATTATGGCAGCTAAAGGTGACGTAAAAGCAGTACAGATTACAGCAGCAGCTCAAGTATTTGCAGGTAGAACTAGATTAAGAGGAATTATTCTATCAGCTAATAGTACAACAGCGGTTGGATCTGTAACTTTACAAGATATTGACGGAACTCAATTCACAGCAGATGTTCCTCCAGGAGATGTTTTTTCATTTAACATGCCTGAAGATGGAATTTTATTTAAAAGTGGAATGACTTGCAGTGCAATCACAAGTGCAAAAGCAACTGTATTAATAGATAAGTAGGAGTTTCAATGGCAACTTCTGGAACTACAACCTTTGAATCAGGTTTTTATATCGATGATATAATCACTGAAGCCTATGAACGTATAGGTAGATTTGATTATTCAGGTAATGATATAAAAACAGCTAGACGTTCTTTAAACATAATGTTTCAAGAATGGGGCAATAGAGGTTTGCATTTTTGGGAAGTAAAAAATAATTCAATTACATTAGTTGATGGTCAAGCAGAATATACAATGTATAGATCAGCAACTGATGGTACATCAGATGCAACAGCAGTGTATGGTGTAGATGATATTTTAGAAGCCGTTTATAGAAATTCTTCTGGAGTTGATTTTTCTTTAACAAAAATTAATAGATCAACTTATCAAGGTCTATCTTCTAAAACACAAGAAGGAACTCCAACACAATATTTTGTACAAAGATTTATTGATAAAGTTACAATCACTTTATATCTAACTCCAGGATCCACTGAAGCCGGAAACTTTTTAAATTACTATTATGTTAGCCGGATTCAGGATGCCGGGAACTATACAAATAATGCAGATGTACCTTATAGATTTGTACCTTGTATGGTATCAGGACTTGCATATAATTTATCACAAAAATTTAAACCAGAATTAACTCAACAAATGAAGTTATTATATGAAGATGAATTACAAAGAGCTCTTGAAGAAGATGGTTCTTCATCTAGTACATTTATAACTCCAAAAACTTATTATCCAAATGTCTAGATCAAACGGAAAATACGCACAATTTATTTCAGACCGATCAGGTATGGCTTTTCCATATAAAGAAATGGTTGTTGAATGGAATGGTTCAAGGGTACATGTTTCAGAATTTGAACCTAAGCAACCACAATTAGAACCTAAACCAACAGTTGCTGATCCACAAGGTTTACAATTTGCAAGACCTGCTAGAGTTGAACCTGAAACAGAAAGTTTATTACCTAGTAATCCATTTAATTTTACTTCAGGGTCAAGTATTGTAACAGCTACAGAACCTAATCATAAAAGATCTACAAGTGATATTGTTGTATTTAGAAATGTAGACGGAAGTCCAGGGGGATTAAATTTTTCTTTGTTTGAAAATGCTTCAGGATTTAGTATAACAGTTATTAATACAAATAGTTATAGTTTTAACTGCGGAAGTAATGCAACGCTAACAGGAGACTCAGGAGGAATGACTGTGACCGCTGGTCCAGTAACACTTACACCATAATGACATACGCAGAACTAGTACAAAAAATTAGAGATTACACAGAGGTAGATGATAATGTATTTACAGCTACGATTGTAAATGGTTTTTTATCAGATGCTGAATTTAGAATTTTAAGAGATGTTGATTCTGATAATAATAGAGGATATGCACAAGCAGATATTGTTGCTGGAAATAGATATGTAAATACACCATTAATTAATGATCAGACTTTAGTTATTAGATCCGCGCAAATCACTAACTCTACAGGTGGTGCAGATAATTCAAATAGAGAATTTTTAGAGTACAGAGATGTAAACTTTATTTCTGAATATAACCCAACTGGAGCCCAAGGATTACCAAAATACTACAGTAACTGGGATGAAAACACAATTGTGATAGCTCCAACACCCGATCAAAATTATAATATGCAGATAAATTATATCTTGAAACCTATTGGATTATCGAGTACAAATACAACTACATACTTAAGTTCTGAATTCCCTAATGGTCTTTTGTATGCATGTCTCGTCGAGGCTTATGGATTTTTAAAAGGTCCAGCTGATATGATCCAATTCTACGAAGGAAAATATAAGCAAGCTCTTGAAGGATTCTCAGTAGAACAAATGGGAAGAAGACGAAGAGATGAATATCAATCAGGTGTTCCTCGACTCGGAAAATAAATTAAGGAGATAAAATATGGCTATAACACAAGCGGTTGCAAACAGTTTTAAAAAAGAAGTACTAGAAGGTGAACATACGTTTCAATTTTCTGGTGGTGATGTTTTCAAACTTGCTTTGTATACTTCTACTGCGACGTTAAATTCTACTACTACAGTTTATGCATCGACTAATGAAGTTCCAGATTCAGGTCAGTATGCTGCAGGTGGTGGATCTTTAGTAAAACCAAATCCAAGTACTTCAGTTGCATCAGGTGTTGCAATCGTTGACTTTAATGATTTGTCTTTTACAGGAGTAACGATCACAGCTAGAGGAGCTCTAATTTATAATACTTCATCGTCTAACAAGGCGGTTGCAGTATTAGATTTTGGCGCAGACAAAACAGCAACTTCAGGAACATTTACAATTCAGTTCCCACCATTCACAACTTCAGCAGCTATTCTAAGAATCGGCAACTAATAGGAGTTTAACCTATTATGGCCAATGCTTGGGGTGAGTTAAGTTGGAATAGCGGACTTTGGGGTCAACAAAGTGATGCCATAGCTGCGCCTACTGGAATAGGACTTACATCATCTGTTGGAGATGAAAGTGCATTCAATAATTCCGGTTGGGGTAGACAGGGATGGAATACCCTTTCTTGGGGAGTTGATTATCAAGACGCTACTATTGAACAAACAGGTTTTGGATTAACAAGTTCATTAAATAATGTAGGTATCTCAGGTGAAATAAATTCAGGTTGGGGTAGATTAACTTTCGGTGAAAATGCTTGGGGTATTCAAGGTGATGTTTTAGTTACCGGTATTGGTTTATCTACAGATATAGGTTTAGGTACAGTTACAGCAACAGCAGAAAGTCAATTAACAGGTGAACAATTAAGTTTAAATTTAAATTCAGTCACAGCATTCGGTTTAGCAGAGGTTGATGTTGTAGGTTTTGATTTAAGTTCAAATGTAGGAACAGCAGATGCTGGACCTGATGCAATGTTGACAGGCGTACAAGCTAGTACAACTGTTGGAACAGTTGATGCTTACAATAATGAAGGTTGGGGTAGAACTTTTTGGGGAACTGAAGTTTGGGGAGCTACTGGTTTATGGGCATTTGGTAATCCAACAGGAATACAATTAAGCCTAACTCTAGATAATGTAATTGCAACACCTAACACACTAGTAGATTTAACAGGTACTCAGCTATCTTTAGAAGAAGGTATTGTTGATCCAAGTCCAGATGCTACAGTTGTTGGTATTGGTTTATCGGCAAGTCTTGCTGTAGGTTCAGTAATTGAAGCAAATGCAAATATAGATGTAACAGGTATTTCAATGTCTGTAGATCTAGGAACTGCTGTATTAGATGCTGTAACATTTGCAGAAATATCTGGACAACAGTTAAATTTTGCTTTAAACAGTGCAGTAGCAGGCGCTTCTGCAGAAGTTTCACCAACAGGTGTAGACTTGACAGTAAACTTAGGAAGCGTTAATATACAGTCTTGGCAGATTGTAGACACCGGATCTGATGTCACTTGGAATATCATTGACACAGCCGCTTAAATTTAGTAAAAATATTAATATAAGGAATTAAAATTATGGCATCAAGTTATTCGGCAGATTTAAAATTAGAATTAATGGTCACTGGTGAAAAAGCCGGTTTATGGGGTGACATTACAAATACAAACTTAACAATCGTACAACAAGCAATTGCTGGTTATGAAGCAGTAACAGTAAATGCAACTGGGACTACAGCTTTATCATTTACAAATGGTGCAACTTCAGACGGTAAAAATGCTGTTATTGTTTTAACAGGTACTATTACAGGAAACATTGACGTTACTATTCCAGATTCAATTCAAAAAAATTATTTAATTAAAAACGGAACAACAGGTGCTTTCTCAGTTACTTTTAAAACTGTTTCAGGAACTGGTGTAACTTGGGTTGCAGCAGACAAAACTTCTAAAGTACTTTATTCGGATGGAACTAATATTGTTGATGCGGGTTTAACAGATGTAGCAAGTGACTACTCTCCTCAACTTGCAGCAGATTTAGATGCTAACGGAAACAATATTTTAATAGATGGTGGTAATTCAATTAATGATGAAAATGATTTAGAACAAATCAAATTTGCAACTACTGCTTCTGCAGTAAATGAATTTACAGTTACTAATGCAGCTACAGGAAATGCTCCTGAAATATCTGCAACAGGTGATGACACTAATATTGATTTAAATTTAACACCAAAAGGAATTGGAAGAATAGTTTTAGGTGCAGGTAAAATAGAACAATTAGCTGAAAAAACTACAATTTCTGCAACTGCGGCTACAGGCACTATAAACTTTGATGTTATAACTCAAGCAGTTTTATATTACACTACAGATGCTTCAGCAGACTGGACTATAAATATTAGAGGTGATGGATCAAATTCTTTAAATAGTATTATGGATACTGGTGAATCAATTACTATTGCATTTTTAGTAGCTCAAGGTGGAACAGCTTATTATAATACTACAGTGAATGTAGATGGATCTTCTCTTCCTGCAGGTTTTCCAAAATGGCAAGGCGGAGCAGCACCAGATGCAGGTAATGCTAGTGGTGTGGATGCTTATACTTACACAGTTACTAAAACTGCAGATGCTACGTTTAATGTATTCGCATCGCAAACACAGTTTGCATAATAGGAGGAACATAAAATGCCATTAATTTCAACATTTGGAGCTGGATCCGCAGGAGGCTACGGTCAAAGAAAAGGTGGAGCTGCTGTAGAAGAACTATTTTATATGGTATTAGCTGGCGGTGGTGCAACTGCAGGTCAATCGTCCGGAGCTGGCGGTGGCGGTGGAATCGTAACAAATTTTCCTGGAGGTTCTGCAGATGAAATAACAAGCGGAGATTCTATTTCAGTAACTATTGGTGGATCACAGACAGGTTCAAACGTTTCATCCCCTTCTTTTAATTATACGGCTACAGCTGGAGGAACTGGAGGCTCAGTAAGAGCTCCTGGTTCACCAGGAGGTGCTGGCGGTGGAGCCGGTGGAGGAAACGCAACAACTTCTGGTGGCACAGGTAACCAAGGTGCTAATGGAGGAAATTCTCCTTCAGCCAATTCTGACGCTTCTGCAGGCGGTGGCGGCGGAGGACCAACTGGAAATGCTGGACAAAATAGTATGACTCATGCAGCAGGTCCTGGAGGACAGGGAAGTGCAACAAGTATTAATGGATCATCACAAACTTTTGGTGGTGGTGGCGGAGGAGGCTCTCACTCATATATGGGAGCAGTAAAAGGTAATGGTGGAGACGGAGGCGGTGGACCAGGAATGTTAAATTCGGGGGCATCACCGGGAGCAGCTACTTTTGGTGGCGGTGGCGGCGGCAATAGATTAGGCGGCGGTGGCACCGGCGGAAGTGGAAGAGTAATTTTAAGATTCGCTAATTCATTAAGCGGCTCAGTATCACCAGGTTCAAACACCATTACAGCCGATGGTGATGATAATGTAGCTGTTTTTAATGTCAGCGGTAATTTAACAATAGATTAGAAAAACTATGATGGCTTATTTTGCAAAACTAGACTCAGACAATAACGTAACTGACATATTTGTAGTAGATCAAGCAGATGTTGATAACAACGGCGGAGATGTAACAACGGAATCAGAAAATTGGGTAAAAACAAATGTACTAAAAGATGATAGTCTTAGTATAAAACAAACTTTTTTAGATGGTTCGTTTAGAGTAAATCCAGCTGAAGTAGGTGGTTACTATGATACAATTAATGATGTGTTTATATCAGTAAACATTTTTCCAAGTTGGTCTTTAAATAGTAATTTCCAATGGGAAGCTCCAGTACCTAAACCAGATAATTATATAGACCCTTTGGTACCTGATTACATAGGCGCACCTTTTTGGAACGAAGTAGATCAACAATGGCACGCTTTCAATATTAATTTAGATAAAATTACTTGGAATCCAAGCACTTCTGTTTGGGAGTAGCTATTGATTATTTAAATAAATAAGTATATATACTTAAAAAAAGATATATACAATGTATTTAAATAACTATTATTATTATTTTAAAAACGCTTTTGATGACCGTTTTTGTCAATCAGTTAAAGATTTGGCTAAAAAAAATAAAATAAAAAAAGCTACAGTCGATAACTCAGATAAACAATCTAAAGAAATAAATTTTACCATAAATAAAAAACTTAGGGACTCAGAAATTTGTTGGTTAAATGACCAATGGATATATGATTCAATACAACCTTATATGGAAGAAGCCAACAAAATGGCAGACTGGAATTTTGATTTAAGTGATTATGAAGATTTACAATTTACAAGTTATAAAAAAAACCAACACTATGATTGGCACTTAGATAATTTATCTAAAACTTGGAACGCACCAAATAATCCTAGAGTTCATGGTAAGTATAGAAAACTATCTTTTAGTATAAATTTATCTGACCCAAAAGATTTTAAAGGGGGAGAGTTTTATTTTGAATTTTTAAGTGTTCCAGAAAATAAAATAGTAGAATGTAAAGAATTAAAAGAAAAAGGTACAATAATTTTTTTTCCTTCTTTCGTTAAACATAGAGTAGCTCCTGTTACAGAGGGGAAAAGAAATGCTTTAGTAGGTTGGAATTTAGGATATCCATTTAAATAATGAAAAAAAAATTTAAATATAAACTAATAAAAAATGCTATCTCAAAAGATGTTTTAGATTTTGTATATTTGTATTTTATTTTAAAAAAACGAGTTCACAAAACTCTACTAAAAGAAAAAATAATACCTCCTTATCTTGAACACTTATTTGGACAAACAGAAGATGCAATGGTTCCGGGAACTGATTATTCTATGTATGCGGATATAGTTGGTGAAACTATGTTAACAAAGGTAAGAAGTATAGTTGAAGAACAAGTTAATATGGGAAGAGTTGTAGAAAATTATAGCTACGTACGTTTTTACAAAAGAGGTAATGAATTAAAAAAACATACAGATAGAGATGCTTGTTTGCTTTCTGTTACCTTACCAGTTGGCGGCAGTTGTTGGCCAATATTTATTGAAGGTAAAAGGTTTGATTTAAAAATTGGAGATTTATTAATTTATGATGGAAGTTTACCACATTGGAGAGAACCTTATGTAGAAAGTGACTGTGTTCAATTATTTTTACACTATAATACAGCAACACAATTAAAAGAAAATAATAAAAAGGCATATGATAATAGATTACACATAGGCTTACCTGCACATAGGGCATTAAAAGTTAAATAATGTTTGGTTTAACTAAAAAAAATAATCCGAAAGTAACGTTTTTTACAGAGGTAGAAGGCTTAATAGAATCTTCGCCGATAGTTCCTTTAATTAGTCATGTCCCTGATTGGTTTAAATCCATGAAATCAAACTTAGACCTAACATCAAGTACAATTAAAAGATGCCCTAGTTTCATAGACTTTTTTAAAAAAGGATATGTTGTTAATATGTGGTGCGATTTATATTTAAATGTAAAAAATACAAAAGAGGGAGTGATAGAGTTCCAATGGAAAACACCAGATATACAGTTTACATTTGAGATGCATAGCCATGAACAATTTTTAGAACATACACCAACACATATACAAGAAAAGATTAAATTTATACTAAAGACAGTATGTCCTTGGAATGTAAAAACTGAAAAAGGATATAGCTTATATCAAATGCCTATGACCTATTCTTACAATTCTTTTTTTGAAGTATTGCCGGGCATCGTGCATTCAGATATATATCATACGATTAATCAACAAGTTTGTATAATGAAAGAGGGTGAGTATATAATAAAAAAAGGAACACCTTTAGCTGTTTATGTCCCCTTTAAAAGAGAAGATTTCGACTTAGAAATGAAAATGATGGATAAGAAACTAAAACATAGTTCTATGGTTGAAAAAAGATGTATAAAAAGTAAATTTAAAAATAGATTTAATAATTATAAGAAATCATTAGGAGTAAATTAATATGAGATTTTACGAAGACTGGCTTATTCAAAGTTCTATAAAAGAAGTACCTAAAACTAAAAAAGTGGTTAATGATTGGATTAAGGGTTTACCTAAACAAGATTTAAAATATTTAAGTACGAGAGGTATAAAATCAAAACAATATGATTTAAAGCCTGCCTTTCAACAAGAGGAAAGTTTTCAATTTATATTAGAAAATTGCGCTAAAAAAATTACTGAAGAATTTGAAAAAAGAAATGGAGAGGACCCTGCTATTTCTTTAAATAATGCTTGGACTGTTATTGGTAATACAAATAGTTTTCATGCTGTTCATAGACATACTGAAAAACCAAAAAATATTATATCCACCGTTATGTATTTAAGTGCACCACCAAAAAATTTAAAAGATGAAAAACTAAAGGATATGGGAGAATTTTATTATTTCTTAAATAAAAGAGAAAATTTACTATTATTTAATTCTGTTTATCCTAAAACAAATGATTTTTTTATATTTCCTTCTTGGATTTGGCATGGAGCTTACCCTCAAATAAAAGGTGTAAGACAAACTTTAAATATTGATTTTGACGTAATCAGATGAAACTAAAAAAAATTCCCCATAGTAGTTTTATATATGGTTGGTATATACCTAAAAAGTTTTGTGATGATGTTCTAAAATGGAGTATAGAAAATAAAGATTTAAGCTACGCTGGGGGATGCTTATCCAAAGAAGGTCTTCCAATAATAGATGATAGTTATAAGAAATCTTCTGATAAACAGTTTACAATTGTTTCGGCTTTTAATTTATATAAAAAATACATATCTTTTTTAAACGAAGGTCTAATAAATTATTCAAAAAAATATAACTATTTTAATTTAAATAGTCCTATTGGAGATACAGAGGGAATTAATTTTCAACACTATAAACCAGGAGAAGGTTTTAAAGCTTGGCATGCAGAAAGATTAACACTAGAAAAAACAACTAGAGTTATGGTTTTTATGACCTATTTAAATGATGTTGAAGAAGGGGGGACTGAGTTTTATCATCAAAAATTAAAAATAAACGCTGAGAAAGGGTTAACTTTATGTTGGCCCTCTGATTGGACACACACGCATAGAGGGGTTATTTCAGAGAAACAAAATAAATATATACTTACAGGTTGGTTAAATTATGAATAAAGTAATAATAGATGACAATTTTATGTCTGATAAAAATAAAAAATATATAGATGAGCGTATATTAGGAATAGATTATCCATACTATATTAAACAAAATTCTGTGGATAATGAAAATCATTATCATATGAGTCATATAGGACTATTGAAAGATGAAGCCAATAATGTTGGTTACCCAGTTATAAATTCTGTAGAAACAAAATATTTATTAGAAATATTAAATGACTTTGTTGAAAAACATAAAATCTCTTGTACAAGAGTTCTAAGATGTAATGTTGATTTATCATTTAATACGGGTTCTGAAAAAACAGCTACTTATATGGAACATAAATCTTTATTAGTATATTGCACAAATAACCCTGAAGCTAAAACAGTTTTAGAAGTAAAAGGTAAAAAGTTTAAAGAAATACCTCCTAAAAAATATAGAGGTTTATACTTTGATAATTATGCCTATTATAATACATACCCTAAAAAAGATATAAAAGTTGCAATAGTTTTTACTTTTAAATAATGACTAAGGAATTTATTAATAAATATTTAACGGATGTAACTTACGCTACAGATAAGCAAAAACAAGGAGAGCTTTGGGACGTATCTGGTATAATTAAAAATAAAAGCAATAGGGTATTTAAATTTGATACAAGACCTTTATGTTCTTTTAAAGAAGGCGTAGGTAAAAAAAGTCATTTTAACACGAAAGCGGATAAAATGGTAATTAAAAATAAAGATACTTATTTACTTATTGACATAGAAGAGTTACATGAGTATATAAAAAAGAATAAAGTAAAAATTATAAATACTGAAGAAGTTATAAAAAATTTAAGTTGGAATATAGTGCTTTATGATAATAGATAAACATATTCAATCCCAAATTGAGGTAGACTTTTTGTTTGTACAGGGTAAAATAAATGTTAATTCTAAATCTTTAATAAAAAAAATTAAAAAAGGTTTTAAAGCTGAAGATAATTTAAGTTATAAAACTCACGTACAAGATAAAATGACTAGTTTTAGCTACTTTAATAATGACAATGAATTTTTAAGTATACTTGATCAGTTCATAAAGTATGTAGACACTCATAAAAAATATCCAAAATATACAATTACAGATTCTTGGGGTTTTCAAATTTCTTCAGGTCATGAAACTACTAAACATGACCATAGAACAAATGAATGGTCTGGAGTTTTGTATTTAAATGAACATGAACAAACTTTAGATTTCAACAGTATAGGTATGAAAGTTAAACCCGAACCTGGTTCTTTTGCTTTATTCTCTTCTTTTTTAGAGCATGAAGCTAAAAAACATAATTCTCCTAATACAAAGTATGGTATTAGTTTTAATTTAAAAGGTATTGGATTTGAAACTAATTAAAGATTTTTTACCTAAAAAAAATTTTTTAGAAATCCAAAAACATATTACTAGTGATTATTTCCCATGGTTTTACAAAGGAGACACAGAAATAGAAAAAGGTTATTTTAGTCATTCTTTTTATAATGATAATCAAGTAAACTCCGGACTAAATAATGAATGCACTGAAGATATTTACAAAATATTAAAACCAGTAGCTCTGATACAAGTAAGAGCAAATCTTTTCTTGTCATCATTATTTAATAATGAAAAAGCCGGGTGGCATATAGATTATGACTACGGTAACTACACTGCTATATTATATCTAAACACAACGGATGGGGGCACTGAATTTAAAATTAATAATAAAATAGAATTTGTAAAAGCAGAAGAAAATAAAATAGTAATTTTTAAATGTAATACATTACATAGGCCTATTTTGTCTCCTGATGTTGAAAAAAGATACATTATAAACATTAATTATTTTGCTGATGAACAGCATATTTAGTGTAAATATAATACTACCAAAATAATAAAAAGCATATATAGTGAGGAACTATGCTACAAAAAATTCAATTTAAACCAGGTTTTAACAAACAACAAACAGAGACCGGAGCAGAAGGTCAATGGGTGGATGGTGATAATGTACGTTTTAGATATGGTCAAGCTGAGAAAATAGGTGGCTGGCAGGAACTAGTAGATAATACTATAGCGGGTCCTATTAGAGATCAGCATACTTGGACAGATTTATCAGGTAAAAAGTATGCAGCATTAGGTTCTGCAAAAGTATTAGTTGTTTATTATGAGGGTGGTTTCTACGACATCACACCTATTAATGCGGATCAAACAGGAGTTACTTTTACTTCTACAAATGGTTCAGCAACAGTTACAATTAACTTATCAGCTCATGGTTTAGTTGTTGGTGATTATTTTAAATTAAAAGATGTAACTTTACCAGGTGGTGGTGTTACAGGTTATACGGCAACTGACTTTACAACTAATGTTTTTGAAGTAATTTCACAACCAACTTCAAGCACTGTCACTGTCACTATGCCAAGCACTGAATCAGGCACAGGAATGACAGCAGCAGGTTCAGCAACATTAAATTCATATATTACAATTGGTCCAGTATTTCAAACTCCTGCTTATGGTTGGGGTACAGATTCCTGGTCATCAGGTGAATGGGGAGAAGAATCAACTACAACAAATGTTACACTAGCTCCAGGTTCGTGGTCACTTGATAACTATGGTCAGCTTTTAGTTGCAACCATTAAAAATGGTGCAACATACACTTGGAATCCATCAGTAGCAGGATCATTAGATATAAGAGCAACAGTTGTTAGTGGTGCACCTACTAAATCATTAATGAGTCTAGTATCAGATAGAGATAGACATTTATTTTTAATGGGAACTCAAACAGATTTAACAGATCCAACGAGTCAAGATCCAATGTTTATAAGATTTTCAAATCAAGAAGATATTAATACTTGGGAACCTACAGCAACTAATACTGCGGGTACATTTAGATTAGACCAAGGAAATGAAATTATTGGAGCCGTGCAAGGTAAAGATTATGTATTGGTACTAACCGATCAAGCAGCTTACGCTATTCAGTTTGTAGGACCCCCGTTTACATTTAGTATTAGACAAGTAGGTTCTAATTGTGGATGTCTAGGTCAACATGCAATGGTTTATGCACAAGGTGCGGTCTTTTGGATGGGATTTGGTGGAGGCTTCTTTATGTTTGATGGTACGGTAAAACAATTACCATCACTTGTTGAAGACTTTGTATTTACAACAGATGGTGATAATTTAGGTATTAACTATGATGCAAACCAAATAGCATATGGTTATCATAATTCATTATTTAATGAAGTGGGCTGGTACTATGCAGCTAGCGGCTCGCAGCAAATTAACAGAAATGTAGTTTATAATTTTATAGAACAAACTTGGACAACAGGATCATTATCTAGAACTTCTTATAATGATGCTCATACTTATGGACTCCCTTATGCAACAGAATATACAACATCAGGTACACCAAGTTTTCCAGTGATAAATGGTGCAACTAATACTTTTGGATCTAGTCAATATTGGGCCCATGAAACAGGTGTTAATGAAGTAGATGCTAATGGAAACGCAACAGCGATTACTTCTTATATTCAATCTGGAGATTATGACATTACTGCAAAAAGAACTGTGCAAGGGCAACCAACTGGAATAGGAGATATAAGAGGTGATGGTGAGAATGTTATGAGAGTATCAAGATTTATACCTGACTTTAAAAACTTATCTGGTAATGCAAAAATTACTATGTTCTTTACTAATTATCCAGCGACAGATTCACAATCGTCTGCTTCTGGATCTTTAATCACTGGACCTTTTACTATTAATAGTACCACTAATTTTGTAAGCACTAGAGTTAGGGGAAGACAAGTAAGTGTAAAAATAGAGAATGACGCAGTTAATGAATCCTGGAGATATGGTACATTGAGATTAGATATTAATGCAGGAGGAAGAAGATAATGGCAAAGATTACAGCAGTCATACCGGAACCCACTCCTGAATATAGTGAATCTAATGCAAGACAATTAAGAGAAGCATTAGATACACAAAAGAATGAATTAAACTTCGGTTATCAAGAAGATTTAAAACAAGAGTTACAAAGATTTACTTGGTTCAATATGAGGTTTGGTTGCTAATGAGTTGTTTTAATGTAAATGGTAATGATGGTAGTGTAATTATTGGAGATGGTGTTCCGTCATCTTATGCTTATGATGCATTTGGAAGAATAAGAGTTTCTAATCCTTATACCTTATTTGATTCAAGTAATAGATACGCAGATAATGGAAAATTTGCAACAGCTACCACAGGAACAGCTACCGCTACTTTTAATGCTAACGAAGGTCTTATTGATTTAGATGTGGGCACTGCTTCAGGGGATGAAGTTTTAAGAGAAACTCATGTAGTATTTGCTTATCAACCAGGTAAGTCTTTATTAATAATGAACTCTTTTACATTTGATACCGCTAAAACTAATTTAAGACAAAGAGTAGGTTACTTTGGAAGTGATAATGGTTTCTATTTAGAACAAAATGATAGCACTATAAGTATTGTTAAAAGAAGTAAAGTTACAGGATCTGTAGTAAACACAGAAGTTACTCAAGCTAATTTTAATACAGATAAATTAGATGGTACAGGTCCAAGTGGATTTACTTTAGATCTTACCACATCTCAATTAATGTTTATGGATATGGAGTGGTTAGGTGCAGGATCGGTTAGATTAGGTTTTGTAATAGAAGGTCAATTTATCATAGCTCATAGATTTGATTGGGCAAACCAAAGTACTAATACAGGAACTTATATCACGACTGCCTCTCTTCCTATAAGGTATGAAATAACTAATACGGGAACAGTAGCATCTGCATCACAATTAAAACAAATCTGTTCAACCGTTATATCAGAAGGCGGATATGAAATGAATGGATTACAAGGTGTTGCAGGGACTCCTATTAATAGTGGTTATACTTTAACTACAGCTGGTGTTTTTTATCCACTAGTCAGCATTAGATTAAAATCAGCTAGACTAGATGCAGTAGCTCTTATGAGTGCAATGTCCACCATTGGAACAGGAAATAATATTTATTATAATTGGAAAATTACAAGAGGTGGAAGTATTACAGGAGGAACTTGGGTTTCTGGTGGAACTGATTCTGCAGTTGAATATAATATAACAGGAACAGCTTTCACATCTACAGATTCTGTAGATTTAGCTGCTGGATACAATGTATCTAGTAATCAAGGTGGTGGAAGCACAGATTTATTAAAAGAAGCATTATTTAGATTTCAGTTAAGGAGAGATTCTTTTACTAGTACACCTGAAATTTTAACTGTATTACTTGCAACTGATACAGGCGGAAACGATGCTTATGCAACTATGGACTGGGAGGAGGTTACTAGATAATGGCAAACTTTTATAAAAACGCATTCTATGATCCTAGCACAACAGATGCTGTAACTTTATATACAGCACCTACAAATGCTAATGCTATTGTTCAAAATATACAAGTAACCAATGAATCAGGATCCAAAATAGTGAAAGCTAGAGTTACTGATAGTTCTGCATCTACTTCTTTTATTGTTGCTTATGCTTCTGTAACAGGTCCTACTATTTGTAATTTAGCCAAAGGACCGATTATATTGGAAGAAAGTGACTCTTTATCCCTTGAAAGTTCTGATACATCTGCTATAACAGCAACAATATCGTTGTTAGAAATTAGCAGAGATGATCAGAATGGATGAGCCAATTAAAATAGAAACAGTTACAGAACATACTTTTAGAAGTAAGTCCACAAATAAGACTTATGAAACTAAAGAAGAGTTTTTAAAGAATCATGCTGAAGATGATTTAGCAGTTGATACAGCAGTTACAGTTACCAATAAAGGATTAAACCTATTACAGAAAGTGATGGGACAGAAATAATGGAACCTAGAGGCGGAACAGAACTACAATTTGAATATTTAAGAAAACACGTTGATCCTAAATTATTAGATCAAGTACAAATTACAACATCAGTACCAGAGAAAATTCCATTACACCCTACTAAGTTAAATATTCTTTGGGAAAAAAATTCATATGATCAACCTAATTTAGCACCATGGTTTAAAGATAAATCTAACCATCATAAATATGATTGGTATGTATTTAATTCTAATTGGAGTTATGAAAAATTTAGAATGGCATTTGATATCCCTACAGAAAAATGTGTAGTTATAAAAAATGGTGTTGAAAATATAAACCCTATTCAATCTCCTTATGTAAAAGGTCAACCCATAAAAATTATTCATCAATGTACTCCATGGAGAGGTTTATCTGTATTACTAGGTGCAATGCAACTTGTTAAGAATCCATTAATATCTTTAGATGTATATTCATCAACAGAAATATATGGAAAAGATTTTCATGAACAGAATGATAAACACTATCAAGCTTTATATGAACAAGCTAGACAACTCCCTAATGTAAATTATATTGGTTACAAACCTAATGAATACATTAAAGAACATTTAAAAGATTATAGACTATTTGTGTATCCAAGTATTTGGGAAGAAACATTTTGTATATCAGCTTTAGAAGCTATGGCTGCAGGTTTATATTGTGTAGTTACTAATTATGGAGCTCTATTTGAAACCTGTTCTGAGTTTCCAATGTATATTCCTTATTCTAATGACTATAAATCTTTAGCACAAAAATTTGCAGAAGGTATAGAAGTTGCTGCTAAAGCATTAGAAGCACCAGGCATCCAGGATCATTTAGATATGCAAAAGCAATTTGTAAATAGATTTTATAGTTGGAATATTAAAGGAACATCTTGGACTAGATTTTTACAAGGAGCAATCAATGCAAAATAATGAGCCTATCTGGTTTAACGACAATAAAAAAATAAACGCTAATAAAGATACTTATCAAACAGAAAAAATAGAAAAAGTAGATTCTAAGAGTGGATTAAAATCATCTATTAAAATAATGGTGTGTACTCCATGTCATAGTGAAGTATCTATGCATTACACTCAAGCAGTTCTGAAATTTCAATTAGAATGTATGAAAAGAAATATAATGGTTAGTTTTAGTTTATTAAAATCATCTTTAGTTACACAAGGTAGAAACTTATGTGTTGCTGAGTTTTTAAATCATAAAGACAACTATGATTACTTACTATTTATTGATTCTGACATTTCTTTTAAAAGTGAGACTATATTTAAAATGATTGATGCGGACAAAGATATAATTGCATGCCCATATCCAATGAAGCTATTTGAAACAAACAAAATGTGGAAGAAAATAAAAGAAACCGATATGATTAAATCAGAAGAGGATCTATTATCTTCAGGGTATATGTATCCAATTAAAATTGGTGAAAATAAACTTATAGTAGATAAAGGAGTTATGGAAGTAACTCATGCTCCAACAGGGTGTATGTTAATTAAAAGAAATGTAATAGATAAATTGATAGCAAAACATCCTGAATTAGAAATATATCAACCTACTGTTATTAACGGTAAAGAGACTAAAAAAGAAAACTTTTATAACTTATTTGATACCTTACATGACCCAGAAACTAAACGATACTTTGGAGAAGACTTTGGATTCTGTCAAAGATGGACCGATATTGGTGGTAAAGTATATGTCTATGTAATGGACCATATATCTCATATAGGTGAACATGAGTATTGTGGTAGATTTTACGATATGTTGACTGGCTTAAAACGTGTTGACGTTGACGAAAAAATCAAATAAAGTATAGTATTTACAGGATATCTACGCCTGCTTAACAATATAAGTATATTTAAAATATGGCAATAAACAGATCATCAATGGAACGTCAATTACGTATGGGTGGAGGCATTATGAATGCTATGCCTAGACAACAATATGGATTAGGTAGCATTGTAAAGAAAGCTGTTAAAGGCGTTACCGGTGCTGTTAAAGGTGTAGCAGGTGCTATTAAAGATAATCCAGCGCTTGCTTTAGCGGCATTAAATTTTGCACCTATGTTAGCAGGAGCTAAACCATTTATTGGAATGGGTAGTTTAGCAGGTAGTAAATATACAATACCTGGTATAAGTTCAATAATTGGTGGAAAAGCAGGTGAAGCTACATTAGGTAAAACTTTAGGAGTGTTTGCCGGTGGTTCTTTATTAGGTGGATTATTAAATCAAGCAGAACAAGAAGGTGATCCTGAAGGTATTACTAGAAACGTCGGAGCTTTAAAAATTAAACTAGCTGATGCATATAGAAATCAAAGAACGTTTGCTGATGCAGAAGATGAAGAAGCAGCTATTGCACAACAAGTAGCATTAGATACATCTGAATATAATCAAGATATGGCTAGAGGAATGGCTAATGGTGGTAGAATTGGTTTTAATAATGGTACAGAAGATTATGGAAAATTAATTGATGCTTATGAAAGAGGTATTGATGTAATGCCTGGTGAATCCTTAACAGATTATATTAATAGAATTAGGGAATCGGAAAGAAAAAATTCTGCTATGGGTGGAAGAATAGGTTATGCTTTTGGTACAGATAGTCCAGAAAACAACGCAATTCAAGCGGCAGGTATAGAAGGCTTACCTTTAAATCAAAACCCTGCAGGGGTTACAGAATTAGACCTTAGAGATAGTGGTGGATTTATTCCTCCGGTTGGTGTAAAAGAAAAAGCAGATGACATCCCAGCGATGTTAGCAAACAATGAATTCGTATTTACAGCTGATGCTGTAAGAGGAATGGGTGACGGAAACGTTAATAAAGGTGCACAACGTATGTACGATATGATGAAAAAATTAGAAAAAGGCGGGAGAGTATAATGGCAGAAGTATCAACAGTAGTTCAGCAACCACCTGAGTTTATAGAAGCGGCAGCTAAACCATATATAACTCAATTACAACAAGTAACTGGTGGATTAAAAGAAGCAGATTTATCACAAGTATATGGACCACAATTTACTGCTGGTCTTGGTGCATTAACCCAACAAGCAATTGGACAAGTAGGTGGCCTTGGTGCATATGAACCTTATTTACAAGCAGCACAAGCAGCAACAGGACCTACAGCTTATCAAGCTTACATGTCTCCATATCAACAAGATATTATTGATACAACTTTAGCTGATTATGATATTCAAGCACAAAAAGGTTTACCTGCATTACAAGCTCAAGCAATTCAAGCTGGTGCATTTGGTCAAGGTAGAGGTCAAGTAGCTGAAGCTGAATATCAAGCAGCATCAGATAGAAATAGAGCAGCATTACAAGCTCAATTATTACAACAAGGTTTTGGTCAAGCTCAAGGTTTAGCTGCACAACAATTTGGTCAACAAATGAATTTAGCTCAACAAGCTCCTGCATTCGCCGGTCAACAAATTTCTGCATTGACTACTTTAGGAGGATTACAACAATCACAAGCTCAAGCAGAACTTGCTGCACAGCAACAGTTAGCACAGCAACAATTGATGCAACCGCTTCAGGCTACACAGGCTCTGGGTTCAGGGATCACTGGATTAATCGCTGGATACCCTGGTTCTACTCAGACACAAACACAACCATCTCCAACGCCTTTACAAACTGCTTTAGGTGCAGGTGCTACATTGGCTGGAGTTTACAGAGCGTTTAATAATTAATATGAGTAAAATATTTAAAAGACCGATGTTTAGAAAAGGTGGTCCAACTAATGATGGTATCATGACTGGTATTGTTGATAGAGAAAACCATGCTTTTTCTGATCCCGATGGTGTAGGTGGTCAAACTTTTAAAGATGAAGTGCAAAACAGAATAGATTTAATTAATTCTGTTTCAGGCGGTACAGGATTAGATGATCCATTAACATCTTTTCTTTTACAATATGGACCGGCAGTAGCAACAGCTAAACCTAATGGAGGTATCATTGGAACTGCAGTTGGAGCAGCTAAAGAACCTGTAGCAAATTTATTAAAGGATGTTCAAGCTGAAAAGAAATTAAAAACTGGTGTTGCATTAGAAGTATTAGATAGTTTGGAAGATGAAGACATTGCTCCATTTATTAAAAAAGCTAAACAAATAGCTGCAGAAACAGGTAGAGATTATCAAACGGTTTTAAATCAATTAGTTGAAACTGAAATGTATAGAAAAGGTAAGTCACCTCAAGAGAAAAAAGAAGAAGGTTTTGACGTAGATATGGCCGGTTTAATAAATATAACTGATGGTGCAGGTAATCAAATTATTACACCTCTTGGTGCAAGAGAAGTTGTTACTGCAATTAATAATGTTAAATCTGGTAAAGTAGAAGGAGTATCATATGATGATATTGATCTTGATACACCTTTTTTAAAAAAAGATACTCAAGTGATTAAAGAATTAGAAAATGGTATATTAGAAATAGATCAAGATGATGCTGCTGAATATCAAAATGGTGGTGTTATTTACGATTATAGAAGAAATAAATATTTCAAAAGACAAGGGAATCAGCTAGTACCAATAGGAGCATAACGTGGCTGAACCAGATTTTTTTAAAAAATTATTAAAAGGTATAACTCCTTCCGAAGAATCTAAAGAAGAATTCATAAAAGGTAGAGAATTAAGTGAACGTTTTTTTGACGTTTATGAAAAAGAAGGTTACTTCAAAGCTAAACAATTATTAGAAGAAGAAAAAGCTATAGAGGCAGGTGTACCTGAATCTGAAATTAAAAAGATGGCAGAAAAAAATGACAAAGCCATCATGCCTAAAATTGAAAAATTTATAAAAGATCCAATTGATACTACAGTAAAAACTGTAAAAGATACTTTTACCAAAGAACCTAAAATTGAAGAAACACCGAGAGATTTTGGTTTACCCCCAGAAGAAAATAACGAAGTATCTTTAGGGGAGTCTTTTCAAAATGCTATAGGCAGTGGACTTATAAAAATACCAAAAGGTGCAATTAATTTTGGAACTTTAATTTACGATGCAATGCAGGAAGAAGGCATACCTATAGAACAAGGTGCAACATATAAATTTAATAAAGCTTTTGAAGATACTTATTTAGGTATTATAGAGAAAGAATCAGAAAAAAAAGCTGATGCAACCGTAACTGGTAAAATAACAGAAGCATTAGTATCTTTATATGGTGCAGGTAAGATAGCTCAAAAAACAGCTGTCCCTGTTGTTGCTAAGTTAAGTCAAAAAGCAAGACAATTAGCTCCACTTATAACAAAAGCAGTTAAGAATGGTACTTATTTAAACACAAGTAAAAATACAAAAACTTTTTTGGAAGCAGGTAAAAAGGCAACTGAATTAAATAAATTATCTAAACTAGATAAATTTGTAGGTATTACTGTAGGAGGTGGTTTAGGAGTAGGTGCACTTGTTGCTAGAGAAGAAGATATAGGTACGTTTGGTGATTTTATAAGTTTTATACCTACAAAATTAGATAGAGAAAAAAAAGAAGAAGCAGGAGATGATGCTCTTAGACAATTACATAATAAATTATTGTTTGGTGCAGAATATGGTTTTCCAATAATACCTGCTATTGTTGGTATAAAAGGATTAACTTCAAAGTTAATGTCACAAAAAGGCAACGACTTGATGTTTAGTAATTCAAGGATTGATAGATGGATTGATAAATTTGCATCTAAATTTAGATCTAGAAGTAAAAAAGATGAATCAATTTTTACAGGTATACAAAAATTAGAAGGAACTAAAGCATCTTTAAAAATAACTGCTGATGATTTTGCAAAAAGTGTTGATGATTCATTAAAAAGAATATCTAGAGAAACAGTAAATGTTGCGGAAGCAGTTAGTCCAGAAACTGCGTCAGGGATGATTGCTAAATTTATGATGAAAACAAAAGATACAGTTAATAAAGGTAAAATAACTTTTAATGGTTTTAATAAAAAAGTATTACAGGACTTTACTACATCAATGAAAAAAATAGGTGTAGGTGATGAAACTGTTAATAAAGTAATTCAAGACGCTGTTGAATTTAGAACTAAGGTAGCAAACATTAAAAACGATATTTTACAGGGTGGTAATATTACTAAAGGCGCAGATGAATTTAATGACATAATGAATAGTAGAGCCAGTAAATTTTTAATAAATGATTATAAAATAGTTGATGCAAATAAAGGTTTAATAAAAGGATTTAAACCAACAGATGAATTAAAAGAAGAGGTCGGAAGAATTATACAAAGATATTATAAATCACAAAATTTTCCAATTGATAGAGGTAGAGCAAGAGATCTTGTTGAAAATATACTTAAAAATGTAAAAATAAACCCGATAGAAAAGACTCCAATATTTCCATTAGGAAGTAATAGTATAATGGCTGAAAAAGGTGTTATTCAAAAAAGTATTGCTGATAATATTACGGGAGGAAATAAATTTAAACCTGATGGTGAAGGTGGATTGATACAAACAGTGTCTGATTTAACTGCGTTTAAAAAATTATTTGGTGAATATACAAACGCTAAAAATATAATTTATAACACAATGGGAGATTTAGCTCAAATTGTAGGTAGAGATAAATTTTATAATCAATTGTTTGTAGATAATGCTATTAATATTGCAAATGGTGGTAGAGGTATATTTAGAAAATCGTATAATGAAGCAGTAAATGCTTTTCCATATAAAGAAATTATTACAGCTCCTAAAGGATTAAAATTAGATACCAGATTAGCTGAAGATGTTTACACGTCTCCATTAGATACATTATTTACAACTAAAGAATGGGCAGATGCAATTAAACAAGGAGATGAAATTCTTTCAACCGGCTTAATGAAATCAGCTATGTATAGATATTCAGTTTTAATACCAAAAGGTTTAACACAAGTTGGTAAAACTGTATTAGGTCCTGTAACTCAAATAAGAAACTTTACATCTAACTTCTTTACAACATTACATAATGGTAATTTATTATACTTTGCAGGTAACCCTGGAAAATTTATTGATTATATAAAACAATCTACAGCAGCTATTCAACCTCAACTACTTTACAAAGCAACTGGTAACCCTAAATATAGAAATACAGAACAAGGACAACAGTTATATAAATTTTTATTAGAAGAAGGTGTTACTAACCAAAGTACAACTTTTAGAGATGTAGAAGGAATTATTTCTGATATTGTACAAGGAGGTAAAGAATCATCTATAGATGGTTTTATGAATAAAATTTTAAATACAGGGACTAAAAGAATAAAAGCTTTATATAATGTTGCACAAGAATTGTATGTTGGTGGTGATGACTTTTTTAGAGTGTTTAATTTTTTAGGAGAAGCAGCTAAATTAAAAGATGCTTATACTGTTGCATTAAGAAAAGGTTTAATTGATAAAATGCCAGATGATTTATTTTTTTGGAAAGATGCTGCTAAAACTGTAAGAGAAACTATTCCAAATTACGCTTATGTATCAGATGTTGTAAAAGGATTTAGAAGATCCCCGCTTGGAAACTTCGCATCTTTTCCATCTGAAATTTATAGAACGGGAACTAATAATTTAGTTAAAGGTATTAAAGAAGCTAAAGATCCAATACGTGCACCTATTGGAAAAGCAAGATTAGTTGGACAAGCTTTGACTTATGTTACAGCACCTATAGTAGCTGTAGAAGGTTTTAGAGCTCTTTATGGTATAACAAGAGATCAATTAGCAGCCATAAGAGAATTTGTACCTAATTGGTCTAAAGATAATACAATTCTACCTATTTATGAAAATGGTAAATATAAGTATATAGATTTTTCTCATGGATTTTTTTATGACACTATGACATCTCCTGTAGTTGCTACAGTAAATAAAGTAGATGAATTAGATGAAGCTCCATTATTGGAAGGTATAGTTAAGGGAATGAGTGCAGCTTTTGCTAAAGCGGTTCAACCTTTTGTAAGTGAATCTATTTACTTCGGTGCAGTAGCAGATATTTTTATGAGAAATGGTATTGACGATAATGGTAATAGAGTTTGGAATCCTAGAGATCCTCTAGGTAATAAATTAAGAGATTCATTTAAACACGTAGCATACAAATTATCTCCAGGTTCCTTTCCTCAATTAAAAAGATTATATAAAGCAGCCAGGGGTCAAACTATTGGTGGAACTTTATATGAAATACCAGATGAGTTAATGGGTTTCTTCGGTGCAAGAGAAGTGCCTCTTGATATTGCAAAAACTATGAACTTTAAAATTCAAGATTTTCAACAAGCTACTCGTGATGAAAGAAGATTAATTTTTAGAGGAACCTTAAGCGGAGATCCTGTTACGGATGACAATCAAATTATTAAACAATATATTTTAGCTAATCAACAAAGACTTGAAACATTTAATTCAATGAGAAGAACTTATGATGCAGCTAAAGTTTTAGGTATGAGAGATAAAGAAATTGAAGAAATATTTGCAAAAAGGGGTATGAAAAAAGATTACTATAATATTAAAAAAAATAAATTTGTACCTTTTGGAGTTTCTAAAAATATGAAACAAACTTACATGGATTTAGCAAAAGAAAAGAAAATTCCAAATCCTCTAAATAAAAGAGTGCAAAAAGTAATAGATAGAATTGAAAAAAAACTTTATAAACAAAGACTAAATAAAGAGTTTAAAATCAACCCTGATGACTATATTTTAAAACAATCTACTAGAGATCAGTTAAGTCAATTACCACCTACACCTGCACCTAATGCTCAAGTGATACAAACAGCAGCGCTTCCGGCATCAGGGGCCCTAAATCAAGGGTTGACCGCAACTGAAAATGCTTTATTATCAGAGGAAGAGAAACAAATTAGACTAAGATCTAGAGGATTAGCATAAAATGGCAACATTAGACGAGATAAGATTACAGCAACTGTTAAAACCTTTTAATAATCAAACAGGTATTATGAGTTCTAATAATGCTATTCCAATGATTAATAATGTTCCAATGATTAATACCGGTGCAGTAGATCAAGATTTAAAAAACACTGATTTAATTCAGCAATTAATTTTACAGAATCAACAAAAATTAAATCTTGCTAACACCGCAGACACAGCCCCTTTCTTTTTTCCACAAATAAATAATCAAGTTCCTCAAATTAATAATCAAGTTCCTCTAAATTTTGACACTTCATATGGAGTTGCTAATACAGAAGATGTTGAGCAAGAATTTTTACCTGATCAAGAACCATCAGGCATTGCAAAACTTTTTGAGTTTTTAAAAAAATTACCTACACCATTTAATTTAGCAAGACGTGGCTTAGATTCATTAACTGGAATAAATAATAGAATGCAGAATTCAATGTTTGGTAAATCAAAAACTTTAGCTGAATATTTTAATAATAGAAAAATAGCAAAAGCTACAGGTTCAAAAGATTTTATGAATAGACCTAGGTCGGAAAGAAATTACACTGGGCCAAGTGGTGGAAATAATACTGGTGGAGATAGAGGAGCTAAAGGAGCTGCAGATTCTTTTTCTAATAAAAGTGGAATGGGAAGAACTGGTTACTAATGCCTAGATCAAAAAACTCAGCTTTAGAAAAAATAGAATCTCACGAAAAACTTTGTCGTATAATGCAAAAACAAACTCACGAAAAAATTAATAAATTAGAAACTCAAATTGATAGAATTGAAAGAATTTTAATCGGTTGCGCTGGCGCTTTACTCATGGGTATGGGTGGAATGATTACAGCATTAATATTTAAATTATAGTTTTTTTGGGAGGTTGGGCACTTAGCTGTCGGGATTGATTATAGTGGGGACTATAATCACTATATCCATTCTCTAAAATCTTCATCCATAATCGTATTTGCAATATCAACTTTATTACGTAAAGCTTTTACAATTCTTTCATCAATTGTATCTTCAGTCATAATATCAATATAAGTCATTTTTTTAGTTTGACCTATACGATCAATACGTGCTTCTGATTGTTGACGTTTCTCAAGGTCATAACCATTTGAAAAATAAACCATATTACTTCCAGCAGTTAAAGTAATACCATAACCACCGGTATGAGTAGTTCCTACAAAAAATCTACAATTATCATCTGTTTGAAATTTTTTAATATTAGCTGATCTTGCATCAGTATCCGTTGCACCATAATAATCTACAACAGAATCTTCACCATATACTTTTTTAATTTGTTCAATTATTCTTCTAACATCATGAGTATAGTGAGACCATATAATAGTTTTACCTTCAACGTTTTCTAATATATTCATTAGTTCAGTTAATCTTTGGCAAGGTAGATCTTTTATAGTTCCATCATCAGCTGTAAAATGTCCACAAGTAATTTGATGCAGTCTCATCAATTGAGTCATGACAGTTGCGGAAGATTGCATCTTCCCATCTAAAAAAGCAATTGTTTCTTCTTTCATTTGTTTATAAACTTTTTTCTGTTCAGGTGTTAATTCAACATAATGTTTAACAAAAGTTTTTTCAGGTAAATCTAAACAATCTTCTTTTAATATTCTTTTTGAAAAAGGTTTTATTTTTTCTGATAATTCACCAAGGTTTCTATAACCAACAACAATCTCAACTCTTCTACCCTGTACTTCAATTTTTTTTGTAACAGCATACCTAGATTTAAATACCCAATAAGAATCATGATCTAATAACCATGGATCAAGAAATGCACATTGTGAAAATAAATCTAAAGGTGATTTAGTTACAGGTGAACCTGTAAGTATTCTTCTATATTTAGCATTATCTCTTAATGATAAAATATTTTTAGTTCTATTTGATGTGGGGGTTTTAATTGTAGTAGACTCATCAATTGCAATCATTGCCTTATGACATGATAAAAATTTTTGTGCAAAATCAGTTCCATTACCTGAACTAAATGATTCAACATTCATAATTAAAATATGAAAGTCAGTTCCTGTTTCAAATAAAGTATTTAATATTTGTTTTTGTTTTGCTGACTTGTCTGATGTTTTCCATAACACCATTTTCTTTTCGATATGATCAGGTAAGTGTACAGGCACCTCCTGATCATACCAGTTCTTATAAACACCTTTAGGTGCAATAAGAAGGAGACCATTTATCTGGCCTTTATCATATAACATTGCGGCATTATCTAGTAATACCTTTGATTTACCTGTACCCATTTCCATGAAGTACGCAAAATTTTCTTTGTCCCAAGATGCTTCTAATGCATCTAATTGGTGCTCATACGGCTTAGTTTTAAATTTATAATTCATAATATATAACCTTTACTTTTCTTTCTAAGAAGGTATATATAGTTAAAAAAGAATATGTCAATATGAGTAAAGTTTATTTAACACAAGAAATTCCTGGTACATCTATAGGACAACCAAAATATAATATTTTAGGTGCACAAAAGTTCGGACAAATTGTCACAGTGTTGCCAGAAAAAAGTCAAATTATTTTATCACCTGGTCCATTAATTCACAAATTAAGAACTGCATTAAAAGATTATACAACTGATGATTACTTATTATTATCAGGAGATCCCGCAATTATAGGAGTAGTTTGTTCAGTTGTTTGTGATATAACAAATGGAAAATTTAATTTATTAAAATGGGACAGACAAGAAAAAACTTACTACCCAATAGAAGTAGATATTTTTCAAAAATAAAACTTGACAAAATAAGTTTTAGTCACTATAATTACGGCCATGAAAGTTATAAAGAAAAAAACCAAAGGAGTTATATATGATAATAGATATGCGTAAAGACGCACCTGATCAATCTAATAGTATTGATCCAGATAAACTTTCAACAGAAGTTGAAAAGTTACAATCCATACAAAACCAAATTGAAAATTTGGAAGCACAAGTAAAAGATTTAAAACAAGATGAAAAACATTTTAGTTGTGTTGTTATTCCAAAATTAATGGAAGACATGAACCTATCTAGTTTAAAACTAAAAGATGGTTCAGAGTTAACTGTTAAACAAATTTATAGTGCCACATTAAAAGCTGATAAAAAAGCTGAAGGCATACACTGGCTTCGAGACAATGGCTTAGGTGATATAGTAAAAAATAATATTACTGTATCATTTGGTCAAGGCGAAGATAACAAGGCTGTCGATTACGCTGGCCTTGCGAGGTCGAATGGGTATGAACCTATCCAAGAGGAG
>JACKZZ010019975.1_pt1 | contig 27752 bp, 11 predicted proteins | sample 8027871 | NCBI WGS metagenome assembly JACKZZ01 (sample SAMN15724774, study PRJNA655200) | protist metagenome | isolation source: fluorescence activated cell sorting (FACS) single amplified genomes of... | place: USA: West Boothbay Harbor, Gulf of Maine | collected 2000-07-19 | reverse complement strand
CACGAAGCCATTTTACAACATCCAAATGACCGCTCTTTGAAGCAGCACACACAGCTAGTATATTAAGTGGTATATCAAAAACAGTACATGCAAATTGTAGGAGCTTCGTCGAAGTCATATAACGTATACAGAATGCCATATATCTTGCCTCATAATTATCACAACCCTGCTTCCTGAGATCTAATTCTTGTGCGTCAAATGCACATTCTCTTGCTTCTTTTCTATGTTTGAGATTCACGAAGTAATGAAACTTCTTGCTCACAAGTGCATGTATTGAATCCAAAGACACATCTGTGAAGTCGAGAATGGACCGAAAAAGCTCAAGAGGCAAATCTATAAAGAAGATACTTTGTTCTAAGCAGCATTGATGCACCGTACCACTCATCATAAAATATTGAAAGTTTGGTAAAAGTTGTTCAGCGTACGGTGAGTGGGGGTCGGTCCAAAGCCCGGTCCCCACGTTACCCTCAGTCGATGGCTTCATATATATGGAGTGTATAAAGCTTTACACTTCTGGTAGCATATTTGATAGAAAAAAGCAAGTCTTAGTCAAGCTTTACGCTGGTTATCGTGCTATTGATCAGAATTGAGTGATTTTTCGTTGCAACTTCATCAACAACACAACTACGGCGGCTAATTTGCCTAACTTCTCACCATGCGTAAGTATAGATTAGTTGCAAAGAAAGGTGAAGGTACCTTCTCAGAAGTACTGAAAGCCCAAAATGTTAAAGATGGTAAATATCATGCCATCAAATGTATGAAGAACCGCTTTGAGAGCATCGATCAGGTCAACAACCTTCGTGAAATTCAAGCATTAAGAAGGTTATCACCCCATGAACATATTATTACATTAGAAGAAGTATTATATGATCAACCAACTGGACGTTTAGCATTAGTATTTGAATTAATGGATGCTAATTTATATGAACTTATTCGTGGCAGACGTCATTACTTAAATCCACAACTTATAAAAAGTTATATGTGGCAATTAATGAAATCATTAGATCATATGCATAAAAAAGGTATTTTTCATCGTGATATTAAACCTGAAAACATTTTAATTGAAAGCAGTACCGACATAGGACGTGGATTAAAATTAGCTGATTTTGGATCATGTCGTGGTATTTATTCGAAACAACCATACACAGAATATATTAGTACTAGATGGTATCGTGCACCAGAATGCTTATTAACCGATGGTTATTATGGTCCTGAAATGGATTTATGGGGAGCAGGATGTGTTATGTTTGAAATAACATCGTTATATCCATTATTTCCTGGTTCGAACGAAGTAGATCAAATAAGTAGGATACACAAAGTGCTTGGGACTCCATCACAAGAAATATTACAAAAATTTAAATCAAAAGGAGCAAGTCATATATCATTTGATTTTCCATTACAAAAAGGATTAGGTGTACCACAATTAATACCTCATGCACCAGCTGATGGTGTAGAACTTATGGTAAAATTATTGAAATATGATGCAAGTGAACGTATCAGTGCAAGAGAAGCTATGAGGCATCCCTATTTTAGAGATATACGTGAACAAGAAGCACGTTTAGCAAATAATGCTAATAATAGTTCAAGTTTAAAAGCTGATAATAGTGATAGTCACTCTGTTGGGAGTAAAGGTCAAGCAAGTAAAATTAGTGGTGGCCAAAAAGTTGGTTCTAAAGCTTTACCAACAGTTGTTGGTCAAGGCTCAGACGGTAATGCATCACAAGTACAACAACAACAAAAATATCAACAACAACAACAACAACAGCAGCAATATAAAGCACAACAACAGCAAATGCAAGGTGGTCAACCCGGCATGAATGTCTCACTGCCAGCAATTGGGGGTGGAGGTGCTTATGCGCAACAGCAACAACAAATGCAACAACAACAGCAAATGATGTTACAAAAGCAAAAACAGCAGCAACAACAGCAGCAGCAGCAGAATGGTCAGTATGGTCAAAATGCCACACGACGTCGAAAGAAATATGCAAGTACAAAAGGACCTGTTGGGCAAGTTCAACAAGGTGGACCAAAACACCAAGTTGCTAAAGCATATGGAATGAAAGGTGGTCAAGATGGTGCAAAAGGAGGTGCAAGTTATCGCCAAGTTGGACAAAAACGATATTAGTCATATGTTCGCGTTATTATAATGGAACAAACTTCATTTCAGAGTTCATATAATTTTGTAAATTTCCCTTCAAAAATAAAACAACATTGTACATAAAGGAACTGTATATTTACATGCAAACAATGAATTTCTTCATATTATTATTATTCTATCTACAATTCATCGCTGTACCCAGTGAATCTCCGAAATTTATTTTCCATTCATTTGCAATGATAACTTTCTTCACACACTTGTTCATGGCGACTAAGAGAAGGGGATGGTGGTTTGTTTTGTTCTTTAGTTAGGGTTTCGCTATAAAACAGTATATTGTAATTGATTATTTCAATTCATTTTTCTCGATTGTATCCTTAATATTTTCCTATTCACTAGTCATTGCTCATACACAGCATAGCCGCTCCGCGTCGAGTGTAATGGTCTTCATGCTCTTTTGATGGTACTATTCACTAGTCATTGCTCATACACAGCATAGCCGCTCCGCGTCGAGTGTAATGGTCTTCATGCTCTTTTGATGGTACTATTCACTAGTCATTGCTCATACACAGCATAGCCGCTCCGCGTCGAGTGTAATGATCTTCATGCTCTTTTGATGGTACAGTCATAGTAACAACAAAATTTGTACTATGACCAGTTGTACTTAATGTACCAGCACGAATACTTGTTTTATATAATGGACAATTATATACGCTAACTGGATGGTAATCTTCTGTGATAACAGGAATCAGTTTAATAGCTGGTAATAAATCTAATAACTGACGTGGACGCGATTCTGCCATTAACATAGTATCAATATCAAATCTTGCACCTTCCATGTACAAACCATAAATAAATGCACCAATTTCAGGTGCTGAATCAATTTCATCAACCTGTTGTGCAGTCATTTCACTAGCAATACGTAACGTATCAACTGCAATATGCATATCACGTGAATATGTTTGTTTTACAGCTGTCATAAAACCTTGTGGGAAAAAGAAACCAGGTAGCCAATATGCTGGTCTTGGTCCTTCATGTAACCATTTCCCCATAAAATCAATTCTTGAACAGAAATCATCAGTCCATGATGGTAATGGTTTTAAACAAGGATAACCAGCTGCCTCCCATGTTGGCGGTACTCTTTGGAAGATAAAACATTGGTACATGTTTTCTAATACCGAATCCATGACAACTTCACCACGGATAGCACGTTGTAATTGATGCAATGAAGCTGCCATAACAGCTATTAAATCATTAAATCGCAATAATTCTTGACTTAAAAAAACTCCTAATGAATTTACAGCATCACCATCACCTGATTTTTTAAATGATTCAGGATGCGCTTTTCGTAAGTCATATTGTGATGGGCAACGTCCTGATATACGTACTGCAATTTCTGCAACACGTGAATCCGTATCATCAGCACCACCACCTCCACCGCTTCCTTCACCAGCACATAATACAACTGTATTTATTAATGCAGCAGATTCTTTTTGTTGGAATGTAATCGCAGCATTTGCATGTAAACCAAATACTTCTGGTTTATCATCTGCAGGTAGAGTAGTAATATATTGTCTAACTTCTTCAATACTACCTTCTGGTGGAGCATAATATTCACCACCAGCATTGAAGCGGTAGTTATCCTCCATAATACCATCATTGAAGTATTTAATAAGAATACTTGCGACGGTACGTTTATCCCACATGTCTGTGACACGTCCACCGTAGGTGACGGCACATACACTAACATTTAATGTTTCCCATGGTATACCATCTTCGGCTTCTTCAACATACATTTTTACTTGTCTCATAGCAGCTTTGAGATCGGAAAGCATCCATTCATAGGCAATATTCCATCCAACAGCACCAAATTTACGACGTTCTAGAATTAATGCATTAAAAAATGCAGTTGCAAATGCTAATTTCTTATATGTTCTTGATTTACTGCATGATTCATAATCTTCTGAGCTAATATCAGCAAATGTTCGATGTAAATTTGCTTTAATACCTCTAGGAGGTTCATTGGTTACTTTAAGCCCATTTTGTAAAACTGGTACGGGAAATTTATCAGAGGGCATGGATGTTAACCATAATCGGAAACTTTCATTCACAGCTGAATGATCATTTTGCATTGTTTCAACAATTGATTCTAATTTTGCTAACCATGATACAGCTAAATGACAATTTTGTAAGCATACCCAATCACCCATTTTTTGAGCATTTTCAACAGCACGTTCTGCGATGGGACCTTGACCCTGTCCGAGTGATATAATACGCAATCCTCCGCCCCCTTTACCCTTTGATTCAGCCAAATTAACTAAATAATCTGTAGGGTCTGCACCAGGTGACAATATAAATATTAATGGTGTATAACATAATGAATCATTGTAAGAGCCTTCCAAGTCAAAAGGAGGTGAAGAACAAAAGAATTTTCCAATTGTTTCACCAATATATCTTCTTATAGCTGCAGTAATTTTTTCTTCTCGTAATGCACGAACAATTAATAATCTTTGAAAACTATTTAATTTATTATCCCAATTATCTGGTAAACTATCTGAATCAGGGGTATCTGTAGTAAAGAAATCAGACCAACCTTTTGGATCAGCGAGCACGCTATCCGTCAGACCACTAAATACTTCCATTGCATGCTCTAACATAACCACATTTTGCCAATTTTTACTATCAATTCCATGTCCATTAAATTTATCATTATCAAATGGTTTATTTTCCATGACAGCTGCATCAGGTATAGGTCCGACCATAAACATTAAAAATTCCGAGTTAGTCACAACACCAGATTGTCTGTCAATATTTGCAGCAATAATAAAAGCAAAAACAAGTTTATCTTTTTCAAATAAACCTCTACATACATTTAAATATATACTTGTTGTTATATCATCAATAAGTAAATCCAGACGTTCTTGTAAAATATCACGTTTTTCAGTTTTTTGTAAACGAGTTTCCACTAAAGCTTTGTAAAATTGTAATGAATATTGATACATGGGGTCAACTAAAGCTAAATTTGCAACCACAAAGTAAATTACACTACCACGTGTAGCTACGCTGCGATATCCTTCACGTGTTGTATTAATTTCCAATGTTGTTGCCTCGGCTTCTATTAGACGCGCATTAATTGCAGTAGATGTCGTCTTTGACAATGCTAATGCATTAATGAGATCTTCATCGTCTAAAATATTACCAGATGCATTGGCAAGCATACTAAGAATTTGTTCTTCTAAATCCAACAACTGTTTTTGATCATTTGCAATAGATACCACTAATTTATCTTTACGTTCCTCTAAATCTGGTCTTTCATTTTTAATAACATCTACTAATAATTGGTCTTCTAATCCTTTCATTGTAACAGTGAAATTAATAACAGTTACTTTAATACAAATTTCAGGCATATAATGAGGATTAGCTAATTTTGTTGTTATCATAAATTTAAATTCATCACTATATGGAACATCAGTGTCACCTAAACGTAGTAGCATTTGTCCAGCTTTCTTGAATACTTGTTTTAATAGTACAGGTTCTAAGGATGGATCTAACTCTTGTCCAACATTCTCAAGTAATACTGGTGCACCATAACGAATACCATTTTCCAATGTTCTTAAAAATTCTTTTTCAGTTAATTTAATAATTTGTAGATTACTATTAGCATACATATTTCTTACCCATCGATTGGCTTGACCTTGTGGGTCAATCATCAAAGGCCAACGTCGTCCCATTGTTGTTAATAAACCATTTTCACATGAAAAATCATCAGCAGGAAGACCATCAATTTGCCATGCTCTGACAACAACAGGTTCTGCTAATGAATCTAATAATGAAAAATCACCACATGGAATATTTAATTCTTTGCACGATTTAATCCACGAACCAACAATACGTGCACGGAATTGACTTGTGAATGGACCTAGATAAGCCATACACCCAGCTGCCAAACACATATCACCAACTAAATTAGTTAGCGCAGCATTCAATTTGACAGCACTTTCATTCCAACGAATTTTTTCACCTCCAAGTCCTCCTAGTAACTGACCTGCACGAACTAACTGTACTTTAGCTTTATTAGCTTGTGCTTCTAATTCAGCTTTTTTATCTTCAGTATCTTTTAATGTCTTTTGTAATGCAGCAACACGATCTAAAACTACTTGTAAACCATCTTTTTTAACCTTCAATTCAGCCATTGTGACAGCGAGCGACTCCTCTGCACTCTTTAAAGCCGCTTTTTTAGGTTCAATTCCTTTCGCTACTTTATCATAAATTACCATAGCACGAACCCATGAGCACAAGCACATGGCAGCAGATGATTGTGATTTAACATTTTCAGGTACAAAACGCTCATCCTTGTAATATGTCATAACTTCTTTCATAATTTTCTTTTTGATATTATCTTTATCATAATTTTTACATTGATCTAAGAAATCAGACATACCAAGCAACTTTTTACCTTCACCCCAAGAATCTTTTGCAATAGCCTTTTTATCAACACCAAATAAGATGGCAACTGCTTCAAGTGTAAATTTCACCATTTCAGGTGGATTTGCAAATGATTTCATTTCTTGAATTGATTTTTTATCTAATGTTTGTAATGCTTTCATAGCTGCCTCATATGCTGGCATAGCTTCATCTAGATCTTTTTGACAATCATTTTTAATAGTTTGTACACTAGCCGCAACTTTATTAGCTGCTTCTACATCGACTTGAACGATAGCTGCTTGAGCGTCTGCATCCTTCTGGTCAGCAGTAACTGATATTAGTAATTTTTCTGTATCTTTTGAAGCTTGTTCTAAGACAGGTTTCATTTCAGTTAATTCAGCTTCTAATTTTGCAACAACATCTTCTGTTTCACGAAGTTTATCCAAACCTATACGATAACGTCTCTCGTTACTACTTATTTTTTCTTGTTGTGTTTTTAACGTATCCACATATAATTTAATTAATTCTAAATATGATGTTGGTGTTGTATAATTATATCTTTTAACTTCTTTAAAGAAATTTGCTGTTTCAATTTCAACAGTTCTGTGCATTTTATTACACATAGTAGACAAGCTATCCACATAAGAACCAATACCGAGTTGTGATTGTGACTCAAACAATCTGTGTGCAACACTAAATAAAGCATCTTCAGGCCATGCATTAAACCAATCAATAGTACAACAATTAACTAATGATGGAAACATACGACAACGTGTACGGAAACTTGCACCAATTGGTGACATACATAATATAACATGGAGATTTTCTCGAACAAGGGACACATAATGCTGCATTATTCCGTCACGTGTTTCGATACCAACTTTCTTTGCAATAGGACGGACCATACTAACAATCTTTTCTAATTCATCTTGTGCATATAAATTAGGCACTTCACCAGAATTTAGTATATTATTTAAATCTTCAAGAAAAGTTTCGGTAACAATTTGCGTATCACTGAATAAAAATACAGTTGGTAAATTTTTAGCGCCAGCATTCATTAAAATTTCTTTTAAATTGTCATGCCATTCATTCATACCATATCCACGTGTAATTTCAATTTGACGACATTTAAAATCAGCCATAAATGACGCCATTCGAGCTAAGGATTGACGACCAGAACCACCAACACCAACAAGCAAGGCATTACCTCGGGGTTGTGATAATACACGAGCAATACGTGAAATATGATTAATAGCATCACGGAAAAACACTAAATCCATACGTGATGGGAATGTTATATTATATTCTTCTAAGTATTCGTTTAATACAACGTTTACTTTATCACGATCTTCAAGTTCTTGATATTCTTTATTTTCTTTTGTCATAAAATCACCAAAAATAATATCAGCAAAATGATCATTTGTCCATTCAGGCTCTTCTAGTGTGGTATGTAATTGATTTAATACAGCAGAATTAAACCATGTTCTATCTTCTTCATTAATAAGACGATCACGGAACACACGACTAGCTTCATGTGCCCATAATTTTATAACTTTTGTACGCGTTTCTAAATGATTTGGTTGTACCATAAGTAATCCTTGGAATACTTTTGATAAATCACGTAGATTGAATGTATAATGTGATTTTGATGGTGTTGGTAACAATTCTTGTTGTATACGCATATAAATATCAACAGATGCATGAACCATAGGCTCTGCAAGTTTTACAAATTCACCTAATTTAATATTCATATAGCCACGCACAATACTAGTAAAAATGGTATGCATGCTCTTTGTTGTCAGATTTGTCAACCAAACCATGTGGAAATGTCTCAATAAACGTGGTGATACTTCGTTACGTCCGCCACCTGGTGGTGCAGCTGCAGAACATACAACAACATCTTGAACATTTTTAAAGAATAATTTATTAACATCATAAAATCCACCTTGATCAATAACTTGACGCAATAATTCATTAGGTGGTTGTGCACCATAGGTCTCTAATGCTGGCATATTTAAATCATCAATAAATAAGAACATCTTTTTCCCTGATGGTGGACCTAATAATGTTTTACGTTTCTTTTCTAATTTACTTTCTAAGACGTCACGTAAATTTGCAGGTTTTGTTTGTGCTGAATAGCCCATGGTAAATGAAACTGTCGATCCAGCAGCAACCATTTCATTCAAAAATGCATTCATAACAACGGATTTACCAACACCTGTTTCAGCCATGAATAATACATTATTACCAGCATTCATAAGCCGATCTAACACATAACGATATTTTGTAGTTTCAACTGTAGGTACAAGAATATTAAAATAGGGTACATCTGTATCATAACGAAAATCTGGTAATAAACTTTGCCATGAACGTACTTCTTTCTTATTCAAATCAAGGTACATATCATAGATGCCATCATTAAGCAAAGCTATAAATTTAGGAATCAATAATGACTTGAAACGTTTTTTACAAAAATCAGCGAATTTTTCTCTATCGGTGTCAATGATATTGGCACCAACAGACCAAGCAATTGACCAAACAATGAGTGCATTCATCAAATCTTGATCTTCAGCAAGCATTTTCGCAGGTCCTTCACCTTCAGCAGCACCTACATTTTCTCTAATTAACATAGATGCAATTAAATTACATAATTCAGCAGTAATTTGATTGTTACTTGATGCAACTTTTTCTTTACATTCATAACGTAAAAAATCTATAATAGCATCTAAATGACCTTCTATAACAGCTAAAATCTTATTTGCATTACGTAAACCAGTTAATTCTTTTAATGTAGTTGCTACCCATGTTTTAACGAGGGAAATCATACCAACATGAACCTGTTCCATGTAGACCATGCCACAACGACTGACGGTTGCTGGTGATGCTACTTTTAAGTCTTGTACTTCAAAAAGCATATGCATTGTATGTGGCAATTTGATACGTTCAGAATTAGCTAAACAAAGCATTTTATTATCATCAAGTACTGTATTCATATTTTCAATCCATACAGCATCTACAGGGCCATCAAAAATAACCCACTTTCGATTATCACTGCCTTCATTAAGGTTATCTACACAACCACGTACTAATTTAGGTACAATACCATCACGCCATTCATTTGTAGCTAAATTGAATTCACCATATAATTCACCTGCATGAATAGATTTAGGATTTAATATTAATCTATCAACTTGTTTATAAAAACCATCTTTATCAACAACACCATCCTCTTTGAGCATGGTCAAAGCTTCGGCCAGAATCTTGTGATTACAGCTTTTACCACTACCAGATTCGCCAACAATCATCATACCATGTCGCACTAATTGTGTTTCATGTACTTGAATCACTTTTGTAATAAAACTAGGTACTTTTTGTAAATTATTATTAACGAGTGCATTTTCAATTGCTTCCTGCAATTTACCATAATCAACATAGGGTACTTGTACACCTGGGAATAAATCCTTTAATATACCACTAAATAATGGAATATCTTGTTCTAAAAATTTAGGCACATTTGAATCACGCATAGCGCGAATAAGTAGTAAATCTTCAAATGTGTCAGGTTCTTTACGTTTTAATTGACCAGCAGCAACTAAAACAGTTTTTACGGCACGCATACCAAAATCATAATGTGACTGCTTTGACAGTTGTTCTGAAGCTAATGCATATAATTGCGACATTTTATTGGATAACGGTAACGCATTAGCAAAACCTTCTGAAAATAACATAATTTCTGCAATTAATCTGTAATCGGGAACCATCATTGCTACAGGACGGAATAAACTCTTTAAGTTATCAGGTAATTCAGTACGACCAGCATATCCAGGATTCATGGTAATAAATACACCAAATGAATAATTTAATGGAATCATACGTCCCTCAAAATCAAATTCTTTTAAACCTCTTGATATTGCTTGTTGAATACATAGGATTTGTTGTGCAATCACAGATAAGACTTCAATATCAATGCGATTAAACTCATCGAAACAGGACCATGCACCTTGTTGTGCTAAACCTGAAAAGAAACGTCCCATAATTTTATAATCTAAACCATCAGAACAATTAAAAACAACACAAAAATTAGCTAGTGCTTTAGCAAGATCTTTCGTTGTCTCAGTTTTACCCGTACCAGCTGGTCCCGCAGGAGCACCACCAAGACGCATATGAAGGGCACCAGTTAGTGTCATATAACATAAATCAGTTAAAGGAGTAATAACAAGACGTGGCCCATTACCAAGATATTCATATCCATATTGAAAGCTAGCGATAGTTTGCTTAGCTACGACATCATCCAGTTTTTCATCCCATTCATAACGTAACTGTTTTGTCCACATAAAGTCAGATCTGGATCCTATCATTTGTTTATGTAATGCACGAGTAACATCACGGGCATGAACATCAATAGTAAGTAATGCTCCTAATAGTGTACGTTGTTGTTTATCTAGTGGTTGACGTACAAGCTCGACCATAGCATCGATTTGTTTTAATGAAAAGTCAAGGAATTCGGTCATAGCCTCCTTGTCAGGAGCTACACCTTCTTCAAAAGTACCGGCAATTTTTCTTAATGCAATTTCACCATTTTGGGTCCACATTGTTTGATCGATTGCAATGACTACTTGCGCAGCATACCTCCATAACCAATCTTTACGATCGATAGCACCTTCATCTGTAGCGGGATACTTCGTGTAAGCATGCTTACAACTGTCATATAATGACATGCGCATACCTTTCTCGAAGGCCAGCAACCAAGATTCAACTGGCCCTTGAGCTTTGACTTCTTCACTTAATGTTACGTATTCTCCACCAGGATCAAAGAAACCTAATATATCAGCTTTTTTCTTTGCACCTTCACCAAATTTAATGCGTTTAATAGCGTCGAAACATTTCACCATATGTGGTTGTACAGCATGTGGATCACGAGTTTGTGATAAAATTTCCAATAATTCGTCATTTGATAAGAAATAGAAACGAGGGAAAGCCATTCGCTTTGTTTCTAAATATTCTTCTAATGATTTTTGGATACTATCTAATGCTATGTTATTTAAATTAAATTGATCCAATAATGTCATTTCAACACCTTCTTCTTGTTCCATTGATGCCAAACATAGTGGATTTTTAAATGTTTTTGTCATTATTTGCTTCCAAGACCTATCAACAATCAAGAATTTCTGACTTTCAGCAGGTAATTGTTTTTGAATATCTTCTGCACCAAAAATATTTTCTAAATACATCCAAGTTTTCTGACATACTAACCATTCATCTAATGTTTCGCTAAAATTGGCTAATTTTTTTGACCATGCTTCAACTTCATCTTGAATTAATTTGATAAATCTGGAACCTAACATCGTCTGCAATGTGACTTGATTGTCCTCCAATAACATAAAGATATCCTCTAATGAACCTAAGACAAACAAATTATGTTGATCACGATGATTTAACACAATGAATTTTTGCCCTTCCCAAGCAGATATAATTTTCTGTAGTGATGCTTCTAGTTGTGATTCTCCTGATGCAGTTCCAGATATTTCACCAATTTGATCTTTATATTCCATAATTTTACCTTTTAATAATAAATTTAAATCAAATTCTTGGCCTTCATGATATTCTTTACCAACAAGAGCAAAAATCTTTTCCCAATGTCGTGTTTTGATATTAGGATTACCAAGATCCATTATAGCAGGCATTATGGATTTTAATTCAGATACTTTATCTTTCAACACTTCTGTGCATGGTAGAGCAACTTTCTTATGTAAACTAAATGCGTCTTTGAATAAAGTTTGTACATCTTTATCCATTTGTTCAACATCAATGTCTTGAAATTGATCTTGTGTCCATGATTTAAATTTTTCATTAAATGATGCGATTTGTGACCAAATCATTTTAATATTTTCACATCTTTCTCTTCCAGTAGCCAAATTTGTGAATTCATGTGGTGTTGTATTGAATAAATCTTGATAACCAGTATATGTTGTTGCTACTTGATCAAATGCTTCTAATTTGCCTTGCATAGCCTCCAGTTCATCCACGATAACATGAGCTTCCCCAAATCTTGTATTTTCAGTAAAATCATTATCATCTAATCTAGCAATAACACCCGTTATTTGATCTTCTAATTTGACAATATTTGTTTCAACATTGGATATCATTGTATTTACTTGTGCATCTTTATTTTCTTGTGCAACTGTAATTTCTTGTCTATACATTTGTTGTTTATCATGCAAATCTTCGTGAAATACGGTGTCTTCAGCGGGAATAGGAACATCAGATTCTTGCAGTAGAGAAAACATTTGATCAACACTAAAAGTTTGTTGAAATAATGATTTTTGTTCTTCTTTCATAGCAGCAATAACAGCAGCATGTGCAGCAAAATCTTTTAATTGTGTTGGTCTATTGGCACATTTTGTGATATGATCTTTGTATTTTTCTGTCAATTCAAGACATTTGACACGAGCACTATCCATGATATATGCTTTTATCTCTGAAAGGCGAGCTTCGCGCAAAGGATTTAACTCATTCTTAAGACGTTTTGAATCAATTTCTAATACACCAATAGGTCTATTTCTTAATTTTTCTAATTCTTTTGTCCAATCATTGATCATTTGCATCATAGATTTAAATGTACCCATATCATGAGATTGTGCTTTAAAGGCTGCAAAATCCCATGTTGCATTAAAATCATATATTGGTCGTACACTATCATAAGAATGTGCAAATTCTGCTGCACGATCAAAATCTTGCTCTAAACGGCGTTTAATATTTTCAATTGTTTCACAAAATTTTCTATCATTTCTTACCATACTTTGAATACTAGCTCCATTTGCCTGTTGTGTTTTATTGTTTAAATATGCGACCCTGTTCAAATTACCAACAGAATTGACCATAATTTCAATTAATCTATCCATAACTCCTTGTAAATCATCACATGTAGGTGAAAAATACGATCCACTACTATTAAATCTAACCATAGTTTCAAATACACCATTTTTTCTTGTTTTAATAAAATCATCATAAAATGATTGTAATGTTGTTATGGCAATGCTGACTAAAGCTTCCACAGTCAAATAGTCAATAAATCGAATAAAATCAGGTAGTGTAGCATACTCAAGTTTGGCTTGTTTACGCATGGCTATTCTCTCTAGTTTTTCTTGACGTAGTCTTAATAATGACTTATGTTTTTCTGGTACATCATCATCGTACGACGCGGCTTGGTTTGATGGGTCTACGGATGCTCTTGAATGGATATTCTGTATTTGATGTATCACAGTTTGTACTTCTGACGTCACATTGCGTATAGCTTCTTCAAATAATGTACCAGATTTAACACAATTTTGGGTTTGTTGATCAACAAAAGTATCCTTTTCCATGGTACGACCATCTAGATACAACAAACGTACTGATTGCACACTCATTAAATGTTTTTTAATACTTAATATAGCAGAAGTGGTAGTCTTTCTTGTCATATATAATCTTGAACCAACATTTTTACGTTGCTTAGCAAATAATAAAAATCGCACATTATCACGCCAAGTATTAAATATTTTTCTATGTAAAAAATATTTAAAAAAACCAATATTGCGTAATATTTTAAACAACATACCATGTCTCATCCAGGCACTTAAAGGTATTGTTTCTGAATTCTCACCTGGTGAATTACATACAATACCAGCAGGTGACATTGTATAATATACTTCTGTAAGAGGTACTGGTCCTTCAATTCGTACAAGATCATACGGAGCATATTCTTTAGTATGTTTTAATTCTTGTAAATGAATAAATTTAACACCTGTTTCACTACCATATCTTGCAAAGAAATTAATAGCATCTTCGCTTGTTTGTAAACCTGATAAAATAACACTTGCTTCATCAAGATCAGCAGTTTGTCCACCACCTGTTGCGGGGGTTGTACCGGGACGTTGAGTAGTATTGCCACCCATGGTACCTTCCTTATATTCATCATTACCATCAAGACGATTATAGCCAGTTGCAGTCGCTAAAAATGAGAATTCATTTACTGGTAATATTGATCCAGCATTAGCATCCATTGCTTCCTTATCCAATGATGGTCCAGGATCTTCTTGTGATATTTCAGTCACTTTCAACTTCAATTTCTTTTGGACTTTCTTTTTTGATGCAGGTAACATAACAGATGATTCTGGTTTACCTGGTAAAGCAAAAGTATTCAATGGTTCTTTATCTAATTGAAATAAATCCTTTTCACGTTCACGTCTTTCCTGTAATTGTTGTAGACGTGCAGTTTCTAATTTTGCTATCATGTCAGGTCTATCACCAAGTGGATCATTTTCTGTACCCTTTTGTGAATGTGATAACATGGTACGAATCTGCATTGCTGTGGGTGCACCAGGATCAGGCCTGCTTCTATCATAGCGATCACTACCATCCGTAAAAAACTTAGGAATTGTATTTGGTCTTGACGTGCTCAGCAGCTTCACTTTGCCATCATTACCGACATTAGATGCCATCTTGCGAGACTGTTTGAAGGTTACTGGACTAATTGAAGTACCTGTTACCAACAAACGTTCCAACAAACTATTTCTTGACTTGCAAGTCAAGCTTTGGTGAAGCGTTGCTCAGTTTTCACTTCGTAGTGCGTGCGTACGTTCTGACGGAAAAACAAGGAATTGAGTGGTTTCTACGCCGCAGAGGTGCCATTAACTCCTCAAAAACTATCGGGTTTACCTTGCATTATTTATCTAGACAGTTGTGGGGAATAAAAAGAGGGTAAGGTAATATTTATTAAGTTGAAAGATGCGAATGAATCATATTGTGCTGATTGGTGCACCTGGAGTTGGTAAGGGTACATTTTCTTCTCTTATTCAAGCAAAAACAGGCTGGAAACATTTGTCTGTAGGTGATTGTTTACGTCAAGAAGTACGAGATGGATCAGAAGTGGGCAACAAGGTAGCACAAATCTTGAAAAATGGAGGACTAGTCTCAGATTCATTAGCAGACAAAATTGCTTTCAAGCATCTTCATCATATCAATACAAACTATATCCAAAGCACATCAGAATCATTGATAAAAGAATGGGGTCGTGGTGTAATTTTAGACGGATATCCAAGAACTGTACAACAAGCTGAGGGACTCATCTCTAATGTTACTAATACTGCTGACACTTCAGATTATGCATTTGCAGCTATACAAATAGTATTAGAACCATGGGTTGCAATAGAAAAGATTATGAATAGAAGACAATGCGCAAATTGTGGTAAAGATTTTAATACAGCTGATATAATCACTGACGAATTTGATATGCCGGCTATCTTACCTATTCCCAGCACATGCTCTCTAGGTCCTACTAAATGTAAACCAGATTTATCTATATCACGTAATGATGACACTGCTGATACTATAACACGCCGTATGTTAGAATATGAAGCTAAGACAGCACCAGTTATTGAATATTTTCAATCACGCGGTGAATTGAGTGTATTTCATGTAAAAAAAGGAGTCAAAGATACTCCTGGGCTACTTGATGTCATTTCCCAGCAGTTGCATGGTCGATAAAAGTTGAAAAATTTGGAAGAGGAAAATGGTGAAGATTATGATAAGTGTTATTATTTTTTATATGTTCTTTGTTTTAATTCAGTGGGATTATAATATCAGTGCAAATGTTTCTCTATGTATTCTTCTTGTTTTCAAAAATGCTGTGTGTGTTTCTTTCTAAATATGCCGAAATAAGAGATGTCACGGTCCATTTTCCAGCATCAGAACTTCTTTCTTTTCATCGTCATCTTCTACCTTCTTCTGGGCGCATGGTTGACAATATCCAGAAGGGAAAAGGGAAGTAGGCCTTATAGTAGTTGAATCATTTCCATCTTCAAAAGATTCTGCATAATCACCAAAACAACATTCACAACGCAGTATTTTCCCTTGCTTTTGTAATTCTCGCCTTTCGTCGGCAACAGAACTCAGATGATGCAAGTGAGCAGCCGTAGCTGCTTCTACTTGATCTCGTCTACCTTTTATATTTTCTACAGGAGCTGCCGCCACTTCTTCGGCTTGTTGTGCTATTAGTGCTTCCTTGCGCTTTTGATTTCTCCTTGCTATGAGACGAACTGCTCTTGTCCTTTCTAAATCAGTAAGTTCGTTCCAGTTAGGAATCTTACTCATAGTGCCATCTGTATTGATGATTATCACCCCTAATGCACTCATCTTAATGTTCAAATCTTCACATCCTTCGGGAACTTCAAAGTTTTCCATTTCTGACATCTTTTTAATCTACTTGTAACTTATTAACGCGTACAAATTCTGGTAATATCTAGCCTCGTGGATTTCGAAAGGGAAAGGTATAAAAATAGTCAATATTGGAATATTGCTATACTATACAATACACAACAAGTGAATAATCCTGGCTTTGACTAATTAATGAAAGTATTTTTATTCACAGAGAGACTCCATCAAAGTTTTTTCCAAAGCGCTTCTCCATTATCCGGCGGAAATACGAGGAAAGTGACACGGAGGAGATTTTTATCACGAAGTTTGTCGTTTCTACTCATATATCTATCTTAAAGGAAGACAAATACGCTAACCATTTTTGCATAGTTTTTAGCAATATTCTGAGTAGGAAATTGTTTCTAGATACGATAATCATTAGCTAAGATGCCTCTTGTGATTGTGACAGGTCATCCGTGCTGTGGCAAGACAAGATATGTGAGTGAGCTTGTGCAATATCTGCACGCGAAACACACATGTGATGCGGTGGTCATCAATGAAGAGAGTTTGGATATTTCCAAAGCTGATGGATATTCTAGCTCTATGGTGGAAAAGGTAACACGTGCTGCATTAAAGAGTGCTGTTGATCATGCTTTATCTAGCAGTTCATGGGTTATCATTGATAGTTTAAACTACATCAAAGGTTTTCGTTATGAATTACATTGTTTGGCAAGAACTGTGAAATCAACACATTGTACTGTATGGGTCACCTGTAATGAGAACGATAGTAATACATGGAGTACTAGTCGTGATGATAACGGCCAAGATAATTATCCTAATCACATTTTGGTTGATTTGCGTAGACGATTTGAACCTCCTAATGAACGCAACCGATGGGATAGACCACTTATAAGGGTAAATACCTCGGATACTGAGACAACTGCTAGCGCTACTGGCGAAGGGAATACACCAGTTACAACAAAATCTGCAAGTATTACATCTAATGTAGAAGAAAAAGAAGAAATAATCTCATCTTCATTCCGTCGCAAAGGTAAGATATCTGGTGGTGCCAGTGTATCTAGTCAATTTACACGTAAAACTACCGCACCTAAAACAGGTTTACCTGATGCATTGATATTTAATCGGTTTGATGCAATAGTTGAACAAGACGAGGGACAGAACAACAAGAAAGAATCAGGTGCTTCAAGTGATGATATAGTACACCAAGGAGAACTGTCATCATATGAACGTATTTATCAGTCTTTATCAGCTTCTATCATTGCACAACCAAACAGCAGCACAGTAGCAGTGCCACACGGCGGGGCTGATATACTATATGAATTGGATAAAGTTTCTCAAGAAATTGTACATATCATAGCTATACATTTATCAGGAGCTGAAGCTCAAGTTGGTGCACCATTAGTACTCCCTGCATACGATAGATCATTACAATTACATAGAACGGTTAGTATGCCTGAATTAAATAGACATCGTACGCAATTCGTAAGATTGAATTCAAAACATCCACCACCTGATGCAACAGCTGTAGGATCTATGTTTATTGATTTTTTAGCTGTGCAATTATGATTATATTTTGTATAAATGGTCATGATAGTGGGAGAGAATCTGGGTGACGGGGAAGGAGGTAATTGATCCGAGATGTAATAGAGAAAACAGCTTTCTAGGGAGGTTATATGTAAGTAATTATACAATAATTGTACATGATACAGTATAAGATCACATCATCTAGTGCAAAATTTCTTCTATTCCCCGTTCTTGCTGCCAATGGATAATTTAATGCACTACTCCCTCCATTACCAACCAGCCCATAAGACACAAAACTTAGAGCACTCATTGATGTATATTGATATATTGTATTGGCCTTATTTCACTAGCAGGTATTGTGATGCTGGAATAACAATGCCACTTGAGTATGACAAACAAAAGCATATATGTATCTCCTCTTTTCCCCGAAGCATCCACGTGGAAACCTTTTAATTCCTCTTAAAGCGACTTAATCTATTCGCTTCTGCACGGTCTTGGCTCTCTTGGACACTTTGTGGTTTCTCTGTGTCAAATGCCCCCTCTCCTGGTTTTTTAGCTTTGCCACCAAAAAACGTAGCTCCGAGAAATCCAAAGGCAATGACAACTCCGGCTAAGACTTTGGTGTTCTGTCCTCCAGGTAACTTATTCAAGCCTCTCTCAATTATATTATTCGTTTGTGGCATTGTACTAGCGATTCTAGGCATGAAAACACAAAGCTTTCTCCACAAAATGCAGTCCTGAAGAAGAAGGCTCTGACAAAATGCATCCAATGTCCCGGCAGCAAAGTTCCAAGCGGAACTCCTTCGTTCACTCACAAAGGATGGAAGTTGTGTCGCCAATCGCTTCAAAAATGGAAGCCATGTCTACTAGTAGGCCATTGCCTCCGAAAAGTGCACCTTCAGTGTCTTCACTGCCAACTAAGCGGTCATCAAATGACGACTCATCTGATTCTGATGATAGTGACGAAGATGCTGCACCACTTCAATCATTAAAGAAAGATGGCGAATTAAAAGACCTAAATGGTATGCTATCTCTAGCTGATTCGGATGAGATGGGTGTGAGTATCTTTAAAGAGGTGTGGATAGCGTTTAAGGAAGCTCGTTATCTAGGTACATTTCTAGCCTTTATTGGTTTATTTATTGGCTATCAATTAACAATAGCACCATATAGAATATCATCATTAGATAGATCATTTAATACAATTGGTGATTTTGGTTTAATACGTCCAGTTATAGATGATCATCAACAAGCGTCAATGAGGCACAATCTCATGCACGGGGAAACAGCGTTTATATTACCAGAACCTTATTATGATGATATAAAAGTTAGATTTCATAAAGCCGTTGATAAAGAAGGAGCATTTGAACCACCACAATTATTTTATGAAGGTGTAATGTTTGGTATAACTGATAACAATTCACATGATTTGCGGTATACAGGTCACAAAGAATGGTACAAGTCTCGACATTTATTAGAAGAAAAACAAACATTAGAGTCAAGATTAAATAGTATGAGACCAAAACCTACATTTATAGCACAACGTAAAGCACAACATAATGATACTGCTTGGGAAGAAGATGGATTTGCTGTCTATTTTTCATACAAAGATTTACAAGCACAAGGAAAATTATCAAGTGATAAATTAGCACCATGGAAAAGAGTTATGGAAGATGTATTAGAAATAGCACGTGAATTTAGGCAAGTATCTATTACAGCATGGTATCCACATGAATATGGTGAAGCTGGTGATAATAAAAAAGAACAAAAACGTATTAAAAAACAACCCAATAGATTCACTTCAATAATCCAACAAATCATACCAACTCGGACGGGCTTACGAGGTATTAAAAGTACTGTGCCAGTTTGGATGTCAGCTATTAATAAAAATACACCACGTAGGAAATTAGTTGAACACCCTGTTGTCAAGGAATGGTCAGAAGATGACCATTGGACTCATTATAAACCTGGTGGGTCCAAGTATGTAAAGTATACTAAGGAAGATTTGGAAGAAATGGATTATAAACTTCATAAAGGAGTTCAAGCCATAGGTTCAAAGCCACCAGAGGATGAAGAAAGTTTAAGAACAAGAAAAATGTATGAAGGAACTTCTGAAATTATTACCGAAATTTCTGAAATCAATGGTGAGTGGTCGTAATAATGACCAGTGACTAAAAATTAAGTTAGATAAGGGCAACAGGTTGGTTAAGGTTGCTCAGCAAATGTGTACTAGTAATCATGTGATAATGTTGTAAATATCCTGCCTTTCTACAGCCATACTCTTTCTCTCACAGATTTTTTTCTTTCTTCATTTTCATTAGTTTACAATATAATAACATTAAAATCTGTTGATTTAGATCCGACCAGTTGGAGCACTGCCAAATGTAGGACTTGGCGTTAATGGCTTCTTTCTAAATACTTTAGGTGTTGCATTTGTTGTTGTAGAATTTGCACGTCGTAACGGTAGCTGATTGGAGCTGTGTCTACTGGACTCGACGGTAGTACGTGGTTGACCATACACGATTTTTTCTGCTCTTATTAAACTTTGCTGTAATGTATAATTATCTTCTTTTACTCTTGCAAGTTCATGTTCTAACATTCTTATTTCATCACGTGCTACTTGTAGTGTAGTTGCAGAAGTGCTATGTGTCATATCCACTTCTTCTGCTTGTTTTCGCCACATAGTAGCTTCTGATGCACTGGCTTGGGATTGCTTTTGGGCTTCTAGCATTTCGGCACGTTGTAAGCGATTTTCTTCTAATGAATGATTTAATTGTTCACGATATGTACCTTCACGTACTCGACTTTCTTGTAATTCGCGACGCAATGTTGTTGCTTGTAATAGTAAAGATTCTGCTTTACGAGTTGCTTCTTCAGCCTGTTGCATATGTTGTGATGCTTGTAACCGAACTTCGATTGAACCCCGTTGTGCTAAATCTTTAGCAGTCTTCATATCATTATCAGATTTTTCTATTTTTTTTAATAATATTGCATTATTATTTTCTAAACGCTGTAATCTTTCACTATGTAAACTTTCAAGTTGGACCAAATCTTCGGCTGTTTCTCTTTCTCTTTCCTTAAATGAGGAACGTAAATTATCTACTTCACGTGTTCGATTACGTCTTTCTTCTGTTCTTATAATTTCACAATCTTTTTCACATTGTTTTATAATAACTTGTATATCTTGTAATCTTCGTGATTCTTCTTGTTGACGGATTGTTTCTGTTATATTTGTTTCCATTTCTTTAATTCTTGAGTCAAATTTTAAATTTAATTCACTTAATTTTGATCTTAATGTAACTTGTGATTTATGACTATAATCTTCTCTTTCTTTATCCATTTTTTTACGTTGTGTTTCAGCATCAGTTTTAATTAATTCACGTTCCCTACTCCAATGTTCACTATCAGTTTTTGCAACACTATGTAATCGTGAAATTTCAGCTTGCTGACGTTGAGATTGTTCTCGTAATGATGCAATTTCTTGTTTCAATTCAACTTCATTTGATTCTGCTCTCTCTCTTGCTGTAGTTTCTTTATGTAATAATGTACTATAACGTTTCCTTTCTGCAGCTAATTCCTCTTTTATACACGATAATTCTCTTTTTGATTGAAGTCTCTCAGCCTTCATTTCTGCTTCATTGTGTGCTGTGTTTTCATTTGTTGCTTTTAATATTTGCATATCTATATCAGCTTTTGCTGCTTGTACAGCTAATTTTTCACGTTCTAATGCTTTATCTAAATCACGTGAATATTGTGCACTACGTTGATCTAATTCTACTTGCAATTTCACGAGTTGTTCTCTTGCAACTTGTGCATCTATAGCTTCACGCTCTGCCTTTGCTTGCAATCTAAGTGTTTTTTGTTGTAATTGAAATATTAATGATTCATCACCACCTTCAAATGAATTCATATTACTTGCTATACTTCCTGTCATCATAGGAGCAGGCATAGGCATTCCTTCTGTCCCAGTATTATTTGTACCAACAACATGTGAATTATGATTTGATAAATTATTTGGAAAATGTTGAGGACTATCAAATGTAAATGATCCCGACGTAGATACGTCTGCTGATCTTGTACTTTTTCGATTACCCTGTTGTCTAGGTATAGCTGACATTTCACTAGCAGTGCTTTTATTTAAGGGAGAAGATGCAGAATTAGCACCCCCAGCAGCCGCCCTTACTTTATTTCCCCGGGGTGGAGACAAGTAGGCACGTGTTGTAGATATATCGCCTGCATCCTCCCATTGTGAAATATCACGAGTAGATTCTTGTAAGCTATTGCCAGTTTCTTCTTCACCAACACTACCGGTACCACTATTACTACGTTGTTTTGACTTTGTTTGTTTTCCATGACCATGACTAGTGCTCGTAGGTGCCAGCGGTGGCCGTGTTTGTCTATTAATATTTGTAGGGCCGTCGACATTTAGTATTACATCACTTACATCACTATCACTGATATCTTCTTCTTCTTCTGATGCAGCAGTACCACATGTTTTCACATGTTGAATACTTTGATTTATTGTTGTTACCCAATTATCACATGATTCTTTATCTGTACTAAGAAAGCTAACAATTGATCCGGATTGGTCCCACACAACATCGAACCCAAATCCTACAGCAGCACTTGAAATACTCCATTCTTTAGCATATGCAGCATCAGTAATATTAATAGACGGTAGTGGTGCATCTCCAGCATGCAAGGATTTCACATGTAATACGCCAGTATTATGAACTAATTGGAAATTCCGACGTACCCATTCATAGTCACCTGTGTTTTCATCAACAATTTGTTGCTTTAATGATCCAGAGTGTTTTGCTGCCATCTCTATGAGGCGGTAGCAGTGGTCTTCAGGATTCTCAAAACAAGGACCTTACCAATGATATTAAGACTTACTCTGTGCAGAACCGATATAAAAATAGGGTTTTGAAAGCAAGCAAAGGATACAGGAAGTTCATGAAGCACTCAACCTGTGGAATTTCCCTTCCAACTACTATATTTACGGACTAGCGTACGATGAGATAGGGTGACATGGGTTAAGGAGGTTTCAGGTGTATCTTATGCATAAAAACTCTTCAATTGTGAGTTAAATATACTATTATATATTTATTAGCCAAAATTTAACTAAAATTTATCTTGAAATAGGAGAATATCTTGAACTTAGTAAGCAGAATCAAGAGCTTCTGGGGTGAGTCTTCTGAGCTGAAATCATTAAATAATATGACTTCAGTAAATGGAAGTACACCACCATTGTCATCTTCATCTTCATTTCTTCCTTTGAAGAATCCTGCATTGATTAATTATCTTGCTGGTGTATGTGGCGGAGTTAGCGTGGTTTTAGTTGGACATCCATTTGATACAACTAAAACCCGTATGCAAACGGCTCCACAAGGATATTATCGCAATACAGTAGATGTTGTTAAACAAACATGGAAGTTTGAAGGTTTACGTGGATTTTACAAAGGTATGATGAGTCCATTATCCGGGCAAATGTTTTTTCGAGCAGCATCATTTATGACATTTTATGCAAGTCTTGATAAAGTTAGTACTATGTGTAATGATCCTATTGAAAAGCCTTCTTCGTTTGCTACAGTGATAGCAGGTGCATCTACTGGCTTTATTATTGCTTTTATTGAAACTCCTATTGATGTAATAAAAACAAAGCTGCAGATTCAGATATTTAGACAACGGTTACACCCTGAAATTAAATCACGTTATAGAAATGTTACAGGATGTGTACAATACATTATTAGAAAACATGGTACAAAAGCATTATGGCAAGGTTTACAGGCTACAGTGATAAGAAATGTTCCAGCCAATGCCATGTTTTTTCCCGTAAATGAACTTGTCAAAGTAAAATTAGCTAACGATGCAAATATGAATGTAAGTGATTTACCTATGAGCCAAAAGTTGACAGCTGGTGCTACTGCTGGTTTATGCTATTGGACACTATGTTATCCATTAGATGCAGTAAAAGGACGTATTATGGCACAGAGTTTTAAGCGTCGACATAATTACATACATGTTATAAAAACGATGAAACCAATGGATTTCTTTTGGGGAATTACTCCAAGTGCAGCACGCGGTGCATTAGCATGTGCTGCTATGTTTTATACAGTTGATGTTGTAAGGATAGCATTGAGTGAGAATCAGTAATGTTATTGATGAGATTAATGTTTGTGCATTCTTTTGTGATGAATGAGTAAAGTGGGTGAGTATTATATAGTATTATATATGTATATATATTATTATAATGGTTGTACATTATTTATATTATGAACTGAATTATACATTCTTTACTTCTATTCTTCGTCGGCTTGAGTGATTGCGCCACCAAGAAAGGCAAGGTTTGCTTGCATACGTGCGAGAGCTGCTGCTTCTTTTGCCTTCTTTTTCTCGCTTTTCTGATCTACTTTTGCTGTCTCAGATGATGGATCAGTTAAATGACTCTTGTCAGCAAGATCTTCAGTCTTTGTTTTTTTCCGTCGTCTGATGCTATCCATATCAACTTCCGTCTCTTCTCGTGAGCTAGTAGAATTATCTATTATAGTAAGGTTTTGTGCTTCTGTTACTTCTTCTTCAATAAGAATTGCCATGACTGAGTCTATAGACCTATCATAAGTTGGACGCCAAGAGGAAGTGAGGCCTCGGATATCTTTCCAAACACCAAGAGGAAGAATACACGTCCCCCGATCTTCAGTCATCCTTTACAAAACAGTATTTCTATCAACTAAGTGCAATTAGTGTTTTGGGGTTTAAGAAAAACGAAATTCACCATTCATCTTCATGCGCTGTACGACGTCAACACATTTACGACGATGATCCAGTCAAACTCATTTGTGAGCTAAACCACTTTACAATTATTATAGTTGCATTGAATTTTTATTGAAAAATAGGTATCTACTTAATAATTCCAATTTTACCCGTATTTCAACGAGTTAGGCGCTGGTAAGTTTACCGAGTGTTTTTACTACTATAAACAGTATATGAATATGATTAATGATAATGAAGATGAAGGTCTTGAAATACAAGAGGCAATAGTTTCAAAAGCTCGGGAGTCGATGAATATTAAAACATTAGGTTCTAGAAAATCTATAGTCATTTCTCGGGATGAAGGTCCACCAGTTGCTAATCCATTTAGATTAACGTTTCGTAGATTGAAAGATATGCCTTTATGGCTTCCTAATCCGTGGGTTAGACGAGGTGCAAAAGTGGATGATGATTATCATGATACTTATGAAAATGTTATAGCATACCATTTAACATGGTATCAAAGAATGTTTGTCATTATGGAATATCCCAACAGTTGTCAAGCTGCTCGTATATACCAATATATGAATATGATTGTGATCTCGCTATGTGTTCTGATGGCATACGTATCATCAACAAAAGCTTACCAAACTATCCCGACAACATGCGATGATCCAGCATGTAAAAATGAACCTTCCATTTGCGAGAATAGAACAGTATGTGCACCTATTCCGTGGGAACTTTTTCAAATTGTTGATTTTATATGTTGTATCCTATATGGTTTCGATTTAATAGCAAGATTATCAATAGCGCCATTGATGTCATCACGTATACTGAGGATAGTCCCGAAGCATTGGGACGAAATTGAACATAAAAAAATATTAGCAGACCAACTAGAGGAGCCAACTTGGGGTCCGTTTCAAAAATTACTAAGATATTGGATATTACCTGGTAATATAGTAGATACCATGTCAACATTGCCATATTTCATCATTATAGCTATTGTACAATCAAATTCAGCTACATGGCGGGCCCCTTGGGTGTTCTCAACTCACAACACAGCCATCTTGACTGTACGTATTGCAAGGTGTTTTCGTTTGTTAAAAGTATTAGATGTACATCCACAAGGTTCACCTAAACTCTCTATTATTATAACTACAGTTCGAGAATCATTCTCGTCATTGTTAATCATGTTGGGATTTGTGCTGATAAGTGCTATTATATTTGGTTCATTAATATATACTTGTGAAAGGGGTGATTTCATAGTAACTGCTGAATATCCTGATGGTATTTATCTACGTAAAGATGTTGTAGGTGAAGGTTTTGAAACAACACCATTTGATAACTTAGGTGCATGCGTTTATTGGGCTATTGTGACTATGACCACCCTTGGTTATGGTGACTTATACCCCACTTCAAATTTAGGTAGATTTATTGGTGCAGCTTGCTCTATCTACGGTGTAATTGTTATTTCTTTACCTGTGACAATTATAAATAATGCATTTACATCACAAATGGAAACATTTGCTGCTGGCGTTGAAAGAGAAAAACATCGTTTAGAAAGTATGAATAAACTAAAAGCAAAAGGATTACTGGGTAGTATTGTCGACATGATGGCTCCCAAATCCGCTGCATTATTAAAAGAAAAGCAAAGACGTGCTGGAGCAACTGAAGTTGTAGAAGTAATTCATGACAAAGAAATTGCAAATATTGAAATTGTAGATGACGATTCTACATTTAATCATGCTAATGCAATTAAAGTATCCCAAGTTCACTTAGAACAGGATATCAATGCAGGAATTATGCATCATTTACATATCAGTGAAAATCAACGCAGTCGTAAAGAGAATTTTGAAGAAAATGGTAATGTAGTATTTGGTGGGTCATCGAAGAGCAATATGTCATCGAAGAGCAATGCCAGTACTAGAGTTGCTACTAAATTTCGTGCATCCTTTACTAGTACTATTGGAAAAATGAAAAGTAGTAATTCACCAAATAAAACAGATACTAGTGTACATGAAGTACTCAATCAATATGGTGATACAGAAAGTATTAGTACCTCTGAAATTGATCTCCTGAATGATGATAATGATAGTAAGAATAGTTCTGATATCGAGGAAGCAATATTAGATATTGCTGGTGCAGAAGCAGGCATTGAATTAAACAATGAAAAAGATACAACAAGTGATGGACATTATACACAAGAAGAATTGTTGCGAATATCAAAACAAATAGTCATAGCTAAAAAAGCTATCCTTGCGCTAGAACACTCCCTGTACAAGCATCAGAGTTTTTGATAATAAGATCATTCAAAACAGCAAAAAAATACATATTGTAAAGTAATGTACATATAAATATGTTGACATGGAATCGATTCAAATTTTGGGTAACTTTCTATTGCTCTCTCTCTCTCTCATCTACATTAGGTTACCAGAAAAATCAGGATTCTCTGCTTTCATCATCTCCATAATTCTTTGTTTTAATATACTTTCAACTCGTTTATCTTCTTCAGTAAGTTCAGTGACATCAACAGTAGTATTTATATCGGTTGAAACTGTTGTATTTGAATCTATTGTGCTAAGATTTGGTGATGTATGTGGTAAACGTGCATTGTGGGAATTTTCATCAGTACTCTCATCTGCCCCAACATCTTCTGATATTGAATCAGTGATAGCACCATTAACACGTTTTTTAGGTGCATATCTTTTTTCTTCATTTCCGTTAACATCTTTTTCTCCACTTGAATCTTCATCTAGTTCGTCTAACG
>JACKZZ010019974.1_pt1 | contig 27784 bp, 15 predicted proteins | sample 8027871 | NCBI WGS metagenome assembly JACKZZ01 (sample SAMN15724774, study PRJNA655200) | protist metagenome | isolation source: fluorescence activated cell sorting (FACS) single amplified genomes of... | place: USA: West Boothbay Harbor, Gulf of Maine | collected 2000-07-19 | reverse complement strand
TCCTTGAACAACTGTTGGAGAGAGACGGACCTCGAGAGAAGGCAGGGGGGATTGTGTAGGCGTTGAGCTGTGCACACTATAGAAATAGGTGTATATTGGTGTAAGATCGTGCTAGGTCGCAATGATAATTTCCAAGTCAGGCCGATCGGGCAAAGTACAATATAGCTCATTTGTATCTGAAAAAGTAGATGAAACACATGCATTTCTACAGGAGTTTGTAGATATAATCAGAGAGAAAGATTGTGCATGTCTTGGTGGAGCCATTAGCAAAGATATCAAAGGCAAGATAATCCCATTCTTAGATTCACTCGATAATTCTGCATCTGCTGTAGATTTTTTGTGACCACTGTGCTTAACGAAGCTGGTCATCTCAAAATATAGATTGGTGAAATTAATGTTAATACATTTCGTTTCAGTATAGCTTATAATAATAAGGTGTGTTGATCAAGTACTTCAAGTAGTAGTACAATTAAGTTTATTCTGTATAATTGTAATAATAATCAAGTCGACATACGTGCTACATCACGCAGCATGGTAGCAACGTCAGTGTGTCCATTCTCTGTAGCCAAGATCAACGGCGTGTTACAGTACTCACCTGCCGCATTCATATCGGCATCACGACCACACAGCATGATAGCAATGGCAGTGTGTCCAAACTCTGCTGCCGAGCTCAATGGCGTGATAGAGTCCTTATTCGCCGCATAAACATCGGCACCGCGATCACACAGCATGGAAGCAATGTCAATGCGGCGAATAAGGACTCCAACACGCCATTGATCTTGGCAGCAGAGAAGGGCCACACTGACATTGCTACCATGCTGAGTGATCGTGCTGTCGATGTCAATGCGGTAAATAAGAACTCCTGCACTCCATTGATCTGAGCAGCAGAGAATGGTCACACTGATATTGCTAGCATGCTGCGTGCTATAGCACTTATTGCGATTTGATTATTATTACAATTATACATAATAAATTTAATTGTACTACTACTTGAAGTGCCTTCCACGCACCTTATTATTGTAAAATGCCTGTAACTAAAACATTAACATAATTTTATTAGTCTATATTTTCCCGTAAAAAATCAATAAACCTTTTGGCATATCTATCAGGATTGACTGCACTGATTTTATCTGTATCCCATCCAGCAATACCTTTCATAATACTTTCAGATTGTTTGCGAAAATTATATTTTTGTAATATATCTATAACACCGCAATAGTATATTTCATTACCACGCATACTACTTTCTGAATCAGGCATACGTGAATTGATACCGCCATCACTACGATTTGTCCAAGGATGATGACCAAAAAATGCCCTTGCACTTTGTTCTTGATGTAGTCCCTCGATTGCTTGATCGATAACCTCGTTTTCACCTATAATAGTCCCCCCTTTGGCTGAACTCCTATGTTTAGAGGAATCACTTTCAGCAGTAGAAGAATCAGCAACAACAGCAGCAGCAGTAGTAGTAGTAGCAGCAGTTGTAGCAGCTTCGCTTGTACTAGATGGAGCTGTTCCTGCGTATATTGCATCGTGAGAATTACCACGACTGCGTAAACCCGATGTCGGCGATGGAGCGTTTCGTAACGATAATATACCACTTAATCGACTTCCTTCAGGATACTTCAAACCATTTGTATCACTATATGCAATATTTCGACTTAATAATAATGATACATCTTTGTCCCCACCATCAACTGACTGATCGTCTTCATCACGGTCTATGATGATACTTTCATCGTCATCGTCTGAAGCAATATATGATGAATTACCTTCACTTACAGAAATAGCTATAGAAGATTCATCATCATCATCATTAGCTACTTCGGATATGTTAGACCCCTCAGGTGGCTGAAGTGGAATTGGAGAGCCACCTTGAATTAAAATTTCTGATGATGCAGTTGTAGAATTGCTGCTAATAGCATCTTCACTATTTGCAGTGATTTTTTCACCACCAAAAGATTGTATCTTTAAATCAACTTCTTCTAATATTGTTCCCATAAGTTCACTTGACTCAGACGCACGATGCGCACGATTCGCTCGAGTCATCGGTGTGTCCGTTTGTGGCCCAGACCTATCCAAAGTGGCATAGCATCCTGATCCATCATTATTACCAGGAATATCACTTGTCCCGAATACTGGTTGACGGTCAATGTGCCGTCTATCACGAAAATGTATGCCTAATAAAAGAGAATAGTCCATAATACCTAAACTTGCTAAAAATTTCGCATCTTTATCAATTTGTGCTAAAAATAATTCTTTTTTAACACCTAAATGTAATTTTTCACCTGTCCCTGTTCTTTCTAATAGATCATTATCCTTCAATGCGGCACCATTTTCTTTTTCTTTAGGTGTTGCTTCACGTCCAACTAAGCTACCTTTTAAATCATATATAGTGTGTATTTTCTCTGGTGTATCGAATACGCTTGTCATAATAACAAAGTGAACCTTGCGTCTAAATTGATACATTTTTACACGATGCATTCCTAATATTCTGCATAAGAATGAATGAGGATTTTCAGCTAAATAGCGATAATAATGTGGTAATATACATTTCATAAATCTATTTTCTTCTTTTGTTTGTGTTTTTAACATATATTTACCGTCATGAGAATAAAAAAAGAACTGTCCAGATTTGCTGTTCGCACTAAACTCTAAAAAATTATAATTACCACATATACTTTCCATATATTTATCAGTTTGTATATCACATAATGATCTTAATCTAGCAAATACTCTTGGGGCATATGTTTTAAATTTAAAGGTACGTACCAGGGAGTGTGGAGGGGTCGGGTACGGATCTTCATCACTACCCAAAGCCGGGAATGAAGCTTTTTCCACGAAATTAAATGCATCTAATGTAAGCATATCATCATCATCAAAATTATCAGCATTATGACTTAGTGAACATTTCATACCCAGCATAATACCCGCCGTGATAACGTACAATTCATGTTGACCATCAATAACCTTACCTTTAAAATTTTTGTGAGCTTTACGACGTAATTTTGTATGTTTTTTTAATTGTTTTAATACGTTTAATGATTTAATTTTTGGTCTTTTTAAACCACGAAATTTAGATAATAATTTATCTAATTTTGTCATTTTCATTGCTTCATTTGCTTCTAAGGCTGCAGCTGCTGGGGTACCTTTATCTGGCATAACAAACTCAATATTTGACTTTTCTATCTTCTTGGAATTACGCATTGGTGCTGATGTTTCTGAAATATCTGATGGCGGTGGTGGCAAATCATCAGGACCAGCAGTAGTGTCCGATAAACCATCATTGATGGCGGGAACACTCTCCGACATAACCCTTACCAATTCCCAACCAAATATCTAATATAATATCTTATTGTTTGTAAAATGCACTAGGAGTTATAGAATATTCAGAAAACTCTCTAATAGAAGTGTAAAATGATCGCGACGATCTTGGTTGCCGCACATTTTGACACAAGTGCCACCGTCCGGCACCGCACTCCCCAAAAAATTATATTTAGAAATAATGGATTATTAATATAAATAAGAATTCAATACATTATAAACAATATTAAAAACACTATAAAAGCTAACTATATATTTGAAATTCATCATTAATCTTCTTTTTGATTTGATAGATCCCCTTTTCGCCTCCTTAATTCTGATAACGTTACATCAGTGTTCGTAGCATCCGCCGCCGCGACAGCACCATCTGAGTTAACATAGCCTATCACTGGTTTAAATATATTCCCTTTACCATAAATATCACTTGCTCTTGATGTTATATTTGGTGTAGATATTATAGTGGAAGGGCCATAGCGAACTGCAGCAATAGGAAAATTTGTACTAGAATATTTCGATTGCAATCCTAATGTTGGTGTTGAAGAGCGGTCACCAGCCGCAAAAATATTTTGTGATATAATTTTAGCTGAAAAAGAATCAATTCTATCCTCAATTGTCAATGTTTGTCTTGCATTAAATCCTTGCCCATTAGTCATGTTATTTATCCGTACATTAGTTTGAAATATACTTGAATATTGTTCACATTTAGAGGAATTATAGATATCTATATTTTGCATTTCTTTATATAACATTTCTTTAGTTGGCCAAAATATTGATCTAGTACAATTCCATAATACATCAACCAGCACAACACACACTACAGGAACAGTAAACATACCTAATAACCAAAAATCCCATTGAGTAAATAGATAGGCAGCTTGTTTATAAAATGCGTATGTACCATATGATGCAAATACAAAATATGGGAACATAGCACCAATTGAAAAGAACATACACCAAAATTGTGGCCATGACCACGAATGCGACATAAATGCCACTTTGCCTTGCAATGCCATGACAAGACCTGTCCAAACAGTGGTACCCATTATATACAGTGCTTGATATTCAAATATATTTTGAAAGGCGATATATGACAAGTTGCATATTATCATTGCATAAAATAAACCATTTATAAGCCATCCTGCCATTTGTGAATTTGTTAATCGCGAATTAGTTCTAGATGTTTCATATACTTCAGGGTTTTTTAATACAAATTCTTGTGTTAAATCTTTGTCTAATATCCCATAAAATATAATAGGCAAACCTAGTGCAAGATTAAATGCACTATATATCCAAGATTCATACAACGACGTTCCCGACATTGATGTATAATAAGAGTACCAAAATAATGATAATGTTAATACCATATTTTTATGTAAGCAATACATGCACACATCGACTTGAGCAATGTAGTTAGATCTACCATGAACTAGCAATAAACGTCGTAAATATTTAAATTGTGCAATAGCAAAATCAGCTTGATTTGCTGCTTGATTTCCTTCTTTACCAAAAATACCAATACCAACATCTGCTTCTTGAATCATGGGAACATCATTGGCACCATCACCAACTGCTAGTGTTAATACAGTACTTTGTCCACCTTCTTCTGGAGATATTTGTGCGTCCATTGTACCTTTTTTTACCAATGCAACTAATTGTGCTTTTTGTAACGGTGTTAATCTGCATGCAACAACTGATCTGCAGGCATTACCAATACCGAGTAACTTGACACGATCATCAATATTATCAATAAAATGTGCAAATGATGGACCATCAATGACTAGTGCATGTTCTTGTGACACAGCACTTGATTTCATATTGGATGTTGTATCAATTGATGGAATACTGGAATACATATCATTTTCACCATTAGATGATTTTTCAGCTGCATCTCTTTCACCAGCTTCAATATCAACATATTCATTTAAAAGATCATTTTCATTCGAATCTAATTTTCCAGTTGGATGTGTAGTATTCATAGATGTACTTTCAGCTAACTCTATATCGCCCAAATCTACAGTACTTTCATTCACGCCCTGATCTTCACCTGATATTAAAATATTTTTTTTATTTTTATATTTACTCAAAGGATCAATAATATTAGATATTGTACTTAATTCTTTACTAAATTCATCACTTGATTGAATATTCGTAAGTGAGTGAACGTGGGTATCAGACAATAAAAGATTACATGACATTCCAATATTTAACGCTGTTTCCTCTTTATCACCTGTAAGCATCCATAATGTCACTCCTGCACGTGATAAATCATTAATTACAGCAGGTACATCATCTTGTAATTTATCTTCAATAGCAGTGATACCTAATAAGCTTAGATTATTTTCAATATTTTCAGCACATTTATCTAACTTTTTATTACGATCTATCATGCTTGACCCAGCTTCTCGATACTGTGATAACCAAATTAATGCATTTTCTTCATCAATTTGTTTTTGAGCAACAACTAACGTTCTTAAACCTTCAACAGCATATTTATGCAATTGGCTATTTGTTTGTGCTAATTGTATTTTTGATATATTCAGTAAAGGCAGCATGGTCATATCAGCACCTTTACAAAATAAAAAGTATTCATTTGTTGCAACATTTCTCATTAAAACACTCATTCGCTTTCTATCTGAATTAAACGAATTTACAGCTATTTGTTCATATTGTGCTCTTCCTTGACCCATAATTTCAACTTCCATTGTATTATGCCTACGTTCAATGAAATGGCAATTAAAATGTCTAGTTCCTAATACAAGTGCTAATTCATCAGGACTTTCTGCACGGTATCCTCTTGGCGCTTTCGGCGGTGATGGCAATTTATTATGATTTTCTGCTGATAATAATAAATCTTTTGCACCATTTGGAGCATTAATATGAAATAATTTTGCTCCATGAAACCCTTTCACACTTGAGGTATATGTATCATGATCGCTATCATTTTCTTCTTCATCATTGTGTTCACGGATTGTAATAGGAGTTGCTGAACCAGATGTTATGGCTCCTAAAGTACTTGATCGACTCTTGATATCTGTGCTAGGTCCTTTCATACGAGGTGAACTTGTCACTGAGGATGTTGGTGAACTACTTCTAACTGATTTTCCTAATTGTTTTTGAGGAGTATTAGTATTATCAGCACTAGTAGTTGAACTATTTGTTGATGTTATAGCTGCAAGAAGATCACCATCCGTACTAGTTCTCGACCTGCTACTCTTTGAAGGCGATACAATACCACCAATCTTATCAACAAGACTACCAATCATATCTGCAGTGCTTCCTAATATATCTAAATCATAGGTACTACTATTTCTGCTATTATTCATATCTAAATTACTATTATTTGAATTTGCACCTGCTGCACCTGATTCCGAACCTCCCTCACGGCTGTCGTTACTGCCCAATCTAGATCTTACATTTTTGACAGCATCGGCAAAACCTGATGATATACCCTCAAAACTTGTTAAACGTCGTCTTATAGCACTTAAACCAGTTGATAATAAATTAATAGCAACACCTTCTTCAACTTCTACAAGTTCTTCTTCTTGTTCTTGTTCACGTACAACCGTATGACACAAGACAAGACATCGACAAAAATCATACAAATTTTCAGCACCATTATGGCTGTCAAATAAATCTTCATTTACGTGATCTAATCCATTATCAACATTAATATCAATATTATTAACTGTAAAATATTTTAATTTCATTTCATTTTTTGTCAATGTACCAGTTTTATCGCTAAATATATGTGATATTTGTCCTAGTTCTTGGAGCAAATTCCCAGTTTTAACAGCACATACTTTGTCCAATTCTTCATCGTACATTTCTTCATCATTTGATACTAAATCAGCTTGCCCTAAATTAACTAATTCCATAGTTACATATAATGATATCGGAATAAAATTATTAAATAATATTAGAAATACAATCCATTGTTCAAGCCACAGTGGTAGTATGGAGCTCTGAGTACCTTCTCCTTCAACACCTTCTTCCAATGCGGCGGTGGCTTCAACTGGATATATATATGGTAATTTTTCTTTAAAATTATTATAACCCATTGAAAAAAAGCCAATTACTGCTATCGTTACTAAAATGCATTGCGCGGTAAACACACACACTATAGCCTTATTTGCATATTTTTCTAAATTTGACATTTTTAATGGTGCTAAACGATTATTCATTTGTATTCTTGTTTCTTTACCAGAATAAACACATATACCCATAGCCCAATCTGTATTACAAAAAACAGATGATCTTAATAATAAATTTTCAGATCCTAAAGGAATACTATCTAATGCTGGAACACAAGCACTTTCTGATAAATGCAAAGCCCCTACAAATGTATATATTAAATTATTTGGTTTTTCTATTTCCAATTCACCATCAAATAATTTTGGTGTTGGTTCTAATAATGTTTGTATTTTTTTAGTTGTTTGACCTTGTACTGGTACCCTTTTCAGTAAATATTGTAAATTAGCAGAGACTGCTGATGGTACACATTTGACTTTTAATGATGTTTCACCATCAATATTCGATGTTTCAACATAACATGTATTACCTTCCTCATGTCTTGATGTATGCATCAGTATCATATCACATGGAACGCGACATTTACCAGATAATTTAACAATATCACCAGGACATACGTCTTGTTGATCTTTAATAACTTCTACTAATTTCCAATTACCATTTGGATTTCCTTCATCATCTAGTTCTTCATTCCATGTTATTACAGTTACTGGTTTAATATTTTCAACATTATCAAATTCCCAACGTTGTAAATCATCATAACCTTCTTTACATGATGTTACCAATAATACCATAAATAGTGTACTAATCGTCGACATTGGTTCCAATGGTGATCTAAATATCCACGGTGCATATGTTCCTATTAACATCAATGTTGATACTAATAAAAAGTAAATATTTGCTAAACGACGAAATTGCGCACCTATTGTTATTGGCAACCAGGTTAAAAGAGTATACTTTGTGGATGATACCATATTCATACCTTTCGGTGCTTCCTTATCGGAAAGAATATTGGTATGTATTGTACGAGTCTCAATTGATTCTGCTTCATTCATTTTCAAGCTATCCTGATTAGACTCATCATCGGAACGAGGCGATTCAGGATCTTTCAAATCTCCATCCACACTATCATACATCTTGGAATACCTTACCTTCTCGGAATCGGAGATGCCTGGTGTATCACTCTATTCACTAACCACGGGGGGTTTTACCAAAAACTTTAACAATAAAATCGGTACTTATAAGATCTGTTTTACCAAAGAGTATGCTTGTGTTTCTATGTAATGATTTTCGCGCGAAAATAGCCGAGTTTCTGCCGTCAAAATTGCACTCACCCCCGGTACTTTTATCGGCTGTAAAAAGTATTTGGCTTCTCTCTCGGTACGTAACACTAATTGCACCATTATTACCTTAAGATGTGAGTTTTGTGCACGCTGTGACACATATGCTTAATAAGAGCATCTTGATTCCTCTTCAATAGGGTTAATTTTCCAGACTTGCACCACACTTCGTGTTTCTGCAACGTGGTCATACTTTTGTATTCTTGGAACATTTATGAGTGAAACTATTCGTGTTTCATTGTAATGCTACACCATATTGAACAGAAATAATGAAGATATAATGTAAAATTTCACTTATATTATAAATCTTTGTCTCCAGCTTACATCGCTATGATGTGCCTTCCCAGAACCCTTATTTTTATGGCAATCTCATTGTAGCATTTTAGACTAACCTCATCACTCATGCCCTGCAATTAACATCCATATTATTTTAAAATAAACTCCATATACATCGCAGAGAAAATTTGCAAAATGGCTAGAGCTACTCGATCTGCAGCAGCAGCACAGGCTAGCGAAGATGAAAAGAAATCTTGGGGAAGTGGTGGTCTCTTTGCTAATAGAGAACTCGGCAGTCTCTTTCTTATGTTAGTACCACCGCTATTCGTATTTATGATTTGGTATGCAGCAGCCGAGAAAAATGGTTCTTTTACGGATGTGTTAAGTGAGGTGTATGATACAGGTGCGATTGAATTTTGGAAAACTAAATTGTATCCAGGTGTTAATCCTTGGAAGCCTAAAGCTTGGAAAATTCTTGGTATTTATTCAGCATTTGAATTATTACTTATGAAATATGTTCCAGGTAAGTTGTTCAAAGCAACACCCACTGCAAGTGGGCATGTGCCGGAGTATATTGCTAATGGTGTACAATGTTATATTATTTCCATTCTTGCTTTATTAGGCTTAAGATATTATGATATTTTCAATCCTGCAGATGTATATGATTTACTTGGTAATCTTCTGGGTAGTATAGTTGTTGGTGCATTAGGATTCTGTGCCATTCTGTACTATAAGGGTCTTCATTTTCCATCCACCAAAGATAGTGGAACTAATGGAAGTCTTATTGTTGATTTTTTTTGGGGTACAGAATTATATCCACGTATATTTGGCTTTGATGTGAAACAATTTACCAATTGTCGTTTTGGTATGATGTATTGGCAATTAGGTATTATATGTTATGCATTCAAGCAATATGAAATATATGGATATGTTAGTTCATCTATGTTGGTTTCTGTTGTTATACAAACAGTATATATTGCTAAATTCTTTTATTGGGAAACAGGTTATTTTTGTAGTATGGATATTCAACATGATCGTGCCGGATATTACATATGCTGGGGTTGTTTGTGTTGGGTACCCAGTGTATATACAATTCATACTATATATTTAGTTAAGCATCAGTGTCTATTATCACCATTGATTACGGCACTTCTCATTGTTGGTGGTCTTACATGTGTATGGATTAATTATGATTGTGATAGACAAAGACAAGTATTTCGTCAAACTGGTGGTAAATGTAAAATTTGGGGAAAAGAACCTGAATATATCATCGCAGAATATACAACAGAAGATGGACTTGTCCGTTCTAACCTGTTATTGACGAGTGGATGGTGGGGATTATCTCGTCATATTCATTATATTCCAGAAATTTTAGCATCAGTATTTTGGTGTGTTCCTGTTCAAACTGATAATTTTATTATCCCTTATTTTTATCCTGTTTATTTAACATTATTATTATTTGATCGTGCCTGGCGAGATGACAAGAGATGTGCTGATAAATATGGTAAATCTTGGGATGAATATTGTAAAAGAGTACCAGAAAAAGTTATTCCTGGTATTATTTAATTATTATCTTACTGCTTAATTTTACTCTGTAAGTATATATAAAGAAACACCAACGTATTTTTTTATCTTTTCATTACAATACAAATAGTACAAAGATTCTAACATTTATGTTTTATATACTGTTTCAATTTTTTGGTTTTTTCTGAGGAGGACCAGGAATTGATGATTGGCTAGCAACGCGAGTGATACCTTGTGATTGCTGTGTAGTTGATGTTGTTCCTGTCGAAGGTTTTGCACGTGCGGCATTTTGTCTTTCAATCCATACAGGATAACTACTACCAGAAAATAACTTTTCCTTATCATCAGATTCCTTTTGTTCTGCCTTTGTTTGACCGCGATGTTTTTCACGCAATGCACTGGCATCTTGATCAAAACCACGGATAATATTACCCATATTAGTTTCTTTCAAATAGACATCTTCACAATGTGCAACTCGCTTTGCTATTGTTGTTTTCCATTCCAAGATTTGCCTTTTTGATCGAAGAAGGTTGGCCAAGTCTTCACTCACCTCTTCCTTTACTCGAACCAAGCGCTGACCAACTTTACTCATTAGTTATAGAAGTATTATGCAAGTACAGAGTGGGTTGACGATTAGTAATTTGTAAATACAGATTTTCCATTGGCTTATAAGACGTAACACCGGCGGTGGGTCCCGTTCTTCTTGCTTCCCTTCTATCTTCTTCTCCACAGAACTTCCATCAAAAATTATGTCTTTTAACCAAAATTACTACTGTCCCATTTCTATGGAGCTTATGCAGGGTATGTGCTTCTGGAATTATACCCTTGTATGGCCTAAACATCTCTATATTCCTTGCTTTCCGGGTAGGGTAAAAAAATGCATCATGTGCACAGATGTTATGGGGAAAAGGATTCTTGGGAATTTACCTTACATTTTGGGCATTTATCTAACCTTTTCTTGAACCTTTCTCCATATTTAAATAGATCCTGTGATGGATCCTGAAGGAAATACATACGAACGTTCTGCTATTGAAGAATGGTTAAGAAGAAGCGCTGGTCACTCTCCAATAACCCGTTCACCTTTAAGAATTGATCAACTTGTTCCCAATCGTGCTTTAAAGGCAGCTATTGATGATGAGCGAACTAATTTACCTTCATCAAGACCAGATGGTGCAACGCCATTAGATCCTGATGCCATCCTCGAGGTTTCATCTCCAGAAGTACCTGATTTATTATTAGAAGTCATTTCAGTACCAAAAAATAAAATCATAATATCAAATGGAGCTATTGCTGATAATGAAAGTTTTGCAATGGCAAGTGTGGTTGCACCTGCATCTATGGCACGCATACCTACTGATATCGTTGTCTGCATTGATACTAGTGGAAGTATGGGGATGCTAGCGAGTGCTGAAGGTGTGGAGTCCTCTGGATTGAATATGTTAGATATTGTCAAACATGCTGTCAAAACTATTATAAAAACTTTAAATGATGATGACAGATTAGGTATTGTAGGTTATTCTAATAATGCTACCAGATGGCTCGAATTAACGCCAATGCATGCTCCTGGCAGAGACAAAGCTGTAGAAGCATTAAACAAGTTAGAGGATGGTGGTATGACGAATTTATGGGATGGGCTAAAGAATTGTATGGAAATGTTATACGAAAGAGACGGAGGAACCATCTTTACTAATGTACCAAGTAATACTAGGAATTCTGCAATCTATTTACTTACAGATGGTGTACCTAATGTTGATCCACCAAGGGGATATATTGGAACACTTCAACGTATGAAAGATCAGCATGGTGGTAAGTACCCAGGAGTTTTGAGTACATTTGGTTTTGGTTATAATTTAAAGAGTGATTTATTATTATCACTAGCACAAGAAGGCCAAGGTACATACGCATTTATTCCCGATAGTGGTTTTGTTGGTACTGTATTTGTCAATGCATTAGGTAATACTTTAACAACATCTTCAAATGACTGTACTGTATCGATTTCTACAGAAAAATCTGCAGCAAAAATATTGTCGCATTGTGATAATGATATTCAAACTCAATCAAGTGAAGATTCTATAATATTCAAAGGACGTTCAATGCATATTGGTGTACCATGGGGTTCTGTTTTTGAAGTGAATGATAATGAGTTACCACTGGTCATGGCTCATGTTAAATACGTTAAATCGGCAAACCAAGAACAGCATGAAACGACTATGACTGGGCCAATAACAACAGCCAATGAAATAGATGTACAGGAAATTGCTGCAGAATATTATCGTGGTATTACAATAAATACTATAAGCAAAGTTATTGAATTATGTAATGAAAATTCATATGAAGAAGCTACTACAATCATTCGAAATGTGATTCAAGATATAAATGCATGGTTGGATAATACTACTGATTGTGGACCAAAGCATATTATGGGCGAAACAAAAGTATCAGTATCAGCAAGATTAAGAATTATTGGTTTAAAAGATGATTTAGAGGGTCAAATATCGGAAGCATCGAGTAAAATTGAATGGTATACGAAATGGGGGGCGCATTTTCTACGGTCTATAATGCGTGCACATCAATTAAAACATTGTAATAATTTTAAAGATCCTGGTGTACAATATTATGGTAATACAGAGTTTGTGAAGGTTCGTGATGATGCAGATGATATATTTAGTGCGCTACCGCCACCAACTAAAAGTACAATAAGTCCTAATATGGCCCGTTTTGGATATGGTGGGGGTGGCACTCAACCAACCGCAATAGTTGATATGTCTGCCTATAATGATCGTTCACGTGGCTGCTTCCATGGTAATTCTATTGTTACATTATCTAATGGTTCAACTAAGCTTGCTAGTAGTATTGTACGTGGTGATATGTTAAACTCTGGTGGTAAAGTCAAATGTGTTATAAAAACCTTCTGTGATGGTAAAATGCAATTAATTCGTTTACCAATGAGTGGTTTACTTATTACACCTTATCATCCCGTCTTTATCAATGATAAATGGGAATTTCCTATTAATATAGGTGAGTGGGTTGAAGTTGATTGTAATGCAGTATATTCTTATATTGTCGAAAGTGGTACGATTTCAGGAAAATATGCAACATCTGCTCTTATTAATGGTATCTCGACTGCAATGTTGGCACATGGAGTGGAGGGCATACAATGCTTATCACATCCATTCTTTGGTACTAATAAATTTATTGATGCTATAAAACAATGCTCTGGTTATGATCATGGTCTTGTTGTTTTTAATGATGGCGGATATTTCACAAGAGATATCAATACTAATGACGTCTGCGGAATTGATGCTACTATGGCTATTGTAGCTTAAAAGCAAGTAAAAAAAGTCAATGTAGGTAATTTTAATGGACGTGCTGCAGTGGAGAGGCTATTTAAAAAGTACTTCAATATTATTAAATTAAATTAAATAAAATTATTATTCTTTTGATTTCTGCAAATTAATCAATAAATTATCAACAATACTCTGTAGCGGTTTGGCTGCTGTTGAATTTGGAAATTTCTCTAAAAAATTGTCCCCATTTTCACAGCAGGACATCATATTTGGATCCATTGGTAAACAGCCAAGGTATGGCACTCCATATTTACGAGCCATTGTTTGTGGATTTGATCCCATTGCAATAGCTGAATTAGGAGTAAACAAGTTTGATGTTATTCCACAATGAAGTAATTCTGGACAGTGTTCCTTAATTAGTGCTATCGATTTTTCAGTAACATCATCACCATCTTTATTCACAATTTTTACACCAGTTTCTTTACTATTTATAGCATCTGATAATTGTATAGTTGTCTCTGTCATATTTTCAACAACACCTAAAACAGGTATTCCTGTTTTTTTACAAAAATTTAATTCTTTTCTCACATCTGCCATAGAAACTTCTTGAGGTGTTGTTACTATTACAGCACCATCAATACCACTTTCTTTCATTAACTGCACAATTGATATATGCTCGTCTGATGTACCTGGTGGTGTATCAACAATTAAATAATCTAATTCATTCCATACAACATCTGATAAAAATTGTTTAATTAGACCAACTTTACGAGGCCCCCGCCATATTATAGCATCATCTGCACTTGGCAGCATAAAACCAATACTCATAACACCTAAATTATCTTCAACATATACAGGTGACCAACCACTTGCACTTTGATGTACTTCTTGTCCAACAAGACCAAGCATACGTGGAATACTAGGTCCACATATGTCGACATCTAATAATCCAACATCTTTAGATTCATCGCGAGCTAATGCAAAAGAAAGTTGTGAACTAAATGTGCTTTTACCTACACCACCTTTACCAGATAATACAAGAATTTTATGTTTTATTTGTGACATACGACTTAATACATTTGCAGCAGCTGGATCTGGCGCAGCAGCAGCACCACTTGCACATGCTCCTTGATTAGGACAACCTTCACATGACGAAGCTTTACCAGCCAATTCAGTACCAGCAACACACTCTTCATTTGCACCTTCAGGTGGTGCAGGTGCCGAATCGTTGAATGATGACATGATATAAATGAAGAATAATCTAGATCTTCCCTAATCTACTCGTATCTGCTTATTATCAACAATTATCAATAAAAAACACAACTGTATAAAGTAAGCGACTTAATTTTATCCCAAGTTAAGAAATACTACTACTGAAATACTACGACCTAAGAAATCCCACCTCTTCAGGAGAATGAATGACGGGATGACGTTCACACTCATTTGTAGTTACATTTTCGTACGACGTGGAAATACAATTATCTAGATAGTAAAGGTATGTGTTAGGTATAAGAATGTGGGATGTGTGTTATTTTCATATTTTCAAAAGCATTATTCTACAAAGGTTAACTACCATAAACTCCATGAACCAGTCATTGTCATTGTTCAATTAAAATTTTCGTTCAAATTTCACATTTACTAACACTAAAATACTCTCAAATCTATATTTCTACTACTCTACTCATAATTCCATAAACCTCAATAGTTGATTAACAACTATTTGAGTAGTATCTACTCGAAAAATTTAGCTTTCATGTTTTGTCAAATTCTTGTTTTATTTACCATATTGGCTGTAGCCTTTAGTTCTGCAACTCAAGACAATGAACTACATGCTGCAACTCTTATGAACCATTCATTTGGAAAAAATACTTTTATCAAAAGTGCATTTGATGGACCTACTAAGCTTCCAACTGGTCTCGGAGGAGATGCTGGTCTTGGAAATTATTTACTTCAAGCAATGGGATATGCTGAGAATAAATGCGCTATTGAAAGTGACTTTTTTATCCAGCGTATTAGTGGTGGTCAATGCCAAGCAATCACAGATTCATCGTCTTCTGCTAAATCTCAATTACTTGGCTGTTCACCACCATCAAATGGTAGCACAAAATTCACTCTAAATATGATCCAATTTAAATCGGCGAATTGCGCTGGTGACCCATTTCAAGTAGTGGCCCAATATCATGATGAAAATGATTGCGATCCCATTGATGATCCATCTAATCCATATAAACAATCAATGAGAATGAAATGTATTGTGCCAAATGAAAGTGATAAATCAGCGGAACGGGGTGCTTATCTTACTGCATTCTATTCTGCATCTGATTCTACATGTGAAAAGGCTCTTGTATTACAAGGTGTGCTGACTGATACATGCATTAAAGGGACAACTACTGATGATTATGGGCATAAAGTTCCTACTAATACAAGTGAAACAATTACTTGTGCAACAAAAGAGAATTATGTTGTGCATTTATATGACGAACCGGGTTGCCAGGGGTCTTCATCGAAGACTATACCACAACCCATCAAAATGACAGAATGTCAGCCTGGTCAGCAAAATGATGGTACACTTGCTTATGAAAAACAAGCATGTGCTATGCCACAATAATACGATACGAACGAATCATTATGTATTATTATCAGTTCAAGATATCATCACCACCTTGGTATTACTTGGAAATATTTGTGTTGCAAGTTGAGTTGAAAAAAAAGTATATAAATATAATTAACTTAATTAATTTTCATATAACATGATCCTTCACTCCATTTTTGACATTTCTTGATAAGTTCTCTTCGTCGTCTTTCTTTACTGCTGGGTGTTCATATTGGTCGTCAGGGACAGCAGACATCTCGTCACTGTCTTCTTCGTAATCCTCTTGTTCCGCTCCAGAATCGTCGTCCTCTTCGTCCTCTTCATCATTGTGTGTGTAGTTGTGGTGTGAAGCAACCAGTTCAACGACCTCTTTGGCGGCGTTATAAAAAGTATCACTAAGAGAGTCTTGTTTTGCACTGTCCCAGTCATATGTGCCATCAGGATGATTGCCATGTTGTCTATCTTCCTCGCTGGCAACAAAGAACTCTATTAAGACTTCGTAAGCATTTTTCATTTTTCCTTTCAAATAACTTAATACTTGTTCTTGTTCAGGAAAAGTTAAATCTTCTACTTGAGAAGAAAGAGCGTAAGCGCAACTTGGTAAATTATCTACATCGTCATATGTCAATGAGAATTGCTCAAGAGCTTGGAATACTTTTTTAAGTTTTCGCTTCTTCTCTACCTTTGGTTGTTCTTCAAATGTAGCTTCCACTTCTTGAATGCTTTCATTAGCAGAACGCATTGCTTAAAGCGACGACGAACTTTAAGTAGTTAAGGTGCTATAATAGACATGTTATGCTGTATGATGGAAGGTGTGATCCGCCCAGGAACCCAGGCACTCTGGACGGACGGACGACGACTTGATTTGGTGACTGACGACGTTTTTCACGATCTGAGATACCCAATCTTATAGTTTTACCTAATTTCATGAGCGATATTTGATTAATTTTCAGTATATTGATAAAATACCTATTTATTGCAAATTTCTAATTTAACGGTAATAAAATATGTTTGTTAGAGGTGTTAAACTTCTTAGCAGCAGAAGTAGAAGCTTAGGCTTCAATGTGAGAACAAAAACCACATCAGCACCATTTAAAACAGCAAAAGATGGTCTAGATCACGCAAGAAGCAACCCAAATCCAAGTTTACCAGTAAATTTTGAGGATATTGTTCGTGCCCATCATCGTATTCGCTCAGGTATCCCACGCACAGATTGTAAATTTAGTTCAGCATTAAGTGAAATATGTGGATGTAATGTTTATTTAAAATGTGATTTACATCTAAGAACTGGTAGTTTTAAGGAGCGTGGTGCACGTAATAGTTTAATGGCATTAACTCCAGAGGCTAAAAAACATGGCGTTATTAGTGCATCTGCTGGTAATCATGCTCAAGCCATGGCTTATCATGGTGGTGAATTAGGTGTGCCTGTAACTGTTGTAATGCCTAAAAATGCACCATTAACAAAAATTAAAAATTGTCGAACATTAGGAGCTGACGTTATTCTACATGGTGAACATATATTGGAAGCAAGAGAATATGCTTATAGTGAACATCCTACATTAAAATATATTAATGGTTATAATGATGTTGAAATTGTTGCTGGCGCTGGTACAATGGGTGTAGAAATATTAGAACAAGTACCAGATACTGATGTTATTGTATGTCCTGTTGGAGGTGGAGGTCTCATTGCTGGTTTATCCCTTGCAATTAAAACTTTGAAAGGTGACCAATGTCAAGTTATTGGTGTAGAGCCTGAAAATTGTGCAAGTTTCAAGGCAGCTCTTATTGCTGGTAAGCCTGTAGATGGTTATAAAGGGCCTACGCTAGCTGATGGTTTAGGTGTACCCGTTGTAGGCGATATATCATATGAAATTGCGAAACATCATGTAGATGATACAGTAACGGTTGATGAAATAAATATTGCAATATCATTATTAAGATTATTAGAAGTGGAAAAAATTGTTGCAGAAGGTGGTGGTGGTGCAGGTTTAGCTGCTATATTACCTGGTGGTCCATTATATGGTAAATTTAAAGGTAAAAATGTTGTTGTACCATTATGCGGTGGCAACATTGATGTAACGACAATGGCGCGTGTTATTGATCGGGGTCTTGCAGCAGATCAGCGTCTAATCAGATTTGGTGCAACTGTATCAGATAGACCTGGTGGAATTGCAATGTTATCAGCAATTATTGCAGATCTTGGTGTATCTATCAAAGATATATATCATGAAAGAGCATGGACAGGTGCATTAGATAAGGTACTTGTACATTGTGTTGTAGAAACTACAGGTTCTGCACATACTGCTACTTTATTTGAAGTTTTAGAAAAAGACTATGAAATTCACAAGGATACTGTTGGAGGAGATGGAATTTATACCGTATCTAATGAAATTAAAAAAAAATAAACGTTAATTCAAGTTCAAGAAAAAGCAACTTGCTTGTGTTGAACTGGAGAATTGGATATTAGATTATATTCATGAGGTAAACATCATATCCATACAAATTTCATAAGAAAAAATATAATAATTAGATAATGTTAAGAATTCTGTGAAGAACTCTGTAGTTATGCTATTTTCAAATATTTGTTTCAGTGATGTAGTTAAGGAATGGTTAAGATTGTTTAAAAAGTAGAGGAATAGTGGAATGGATGTTAGAAGAGACTTTTATTGAAAGTGTAGATAGATCCATCATTTTTAAAGTAAATAAGAAATTCAGAACGTCAAACTCCGGCCGAGCGCGGTGGGCGCGGGGTACAGAAATTAATAATAATTAGTAGATTACAAAATAACCTACTACAGGCCGAAACGCTACATCAATTTGCTACCACAGGTACAGAAATTACGGGAAGTTAGAAGTCGTAGAAGGAAGAAGAAAACCACCCATTTGTGTTGTTATGTTTGGTCGATCTCTCATTCGAAATACCACGCCATACTTGACTCGTTCATTTTCAAAGCTAGTGAGACAAGAAGGTGCTCGCGTTTTCATAACATGTAAGATTCCGCAATCAGGTTTAGATGCTTTGACTGCAGCTGGAATACCTTACGATTTACGCGATGAAGAGCAAAGCTGCAGCGCAGAAAAATTGCACGATTATCTTCGTGGTAAAGGTTACGAAGCATTACTAATAACACTTAATGATAAAGTGGATGAATCACTTCTTGATACTGTTGGCTCGAATTTGAAAGTTGTTAGTACCATAAGTGTAGGTTTTGATCACGTTTCACGTCCAGAAATTGCTAAGCGTGGTTTATTACTAGGTAATACACCAGAAGTATTAACAGAAACAACAGCAGAATTGTGTTTAAGTTTAATGTTAGCCACAGCACGTAGAATACCTGAAGCTGTAGATGCTGTGAAAAATGCAGAATGGGGTAGTTGGGTTCCACTTTGGATGTGTGGCCAAGATGTTCATGGTAGCACAGTAGGTATCGTCGGATGTGGTCGCATTGGTAAAGCGTTTGCCAGACGACTGTTAGGATTTGAGTTAAAAGAGTGTCTTTATTATAATCGTACCAGATTATCTGAAGAAGAAGAACAAATATTAAATCTTACTTATGCTACGATGGATGAACTTTTAGCAAAATCAGATTTTGTGGTACCTCATTGTCCGTTATCACCTGAAACTACAAATTTATTCAATAGAGAAGTGTTTCAGAAAATGAAAAAGTCTGCAATTTTTATAAATACAACCAGAGGACCTGTTGTCGATCAAGATGCCTTAGTTGATGCCCTTCAAAATGGTGATATCCTAGCTGCAGGTTTAGATGTGACAACCCCGGAACCATTGTCACCAACACACCCTTTAGTAACAATGAATAATTGTGTAGTACTACCCCATATTGCGTCTGCTACAATGAAGACCCGTGGAGCGATGGCTCATTTGGCGAGTATGAATGTGATTGCAGCATTGAATGGAACACCTATGCCACGACAAGTGCATTGTGAGTAAATATATGACGACTATTCGTCGTATAGAGATTGTAGAACAAGAGATAAATGAAAGATTGATGTAAAGTATATGAATTATCCCAATGTACACTTTTCTATAAAATTTTGCATTATATTCATGATATATTAATCATCGAAATCATCCTCAAACTCGTCATCACCATATTCTTCTCCAGTCGTCAAAGCACTATGACTCGCAACCAAACGTGCAGCACCTTCTACATTATCATCATTGAAGTCTGCATTCATTGTAGTTTGACGACTAAGACGGATTTCATCTTCATCATCAAAATCTTCACCATATGATGCAAATGAAACTTCAGAGACCTGTCGACTATCATGAATATTGTTATGACTAATAATACCTGTAGCTGCTTCAAGATTGTGATCATTATATTTACCTACTTCATTCTCATGTACTTCCCGTGGGCTAGTCGTGTCATAATCTAACTTACTTTCTGCAGCTGGAGAACCAATATTATGATTTCTTCCTATTTGTGCATCATCAGTCATTGCAGAGGATTTCATACGATGGTCTGAATCATAGGTATTTGTAGCATCCTGATCATGCACTGTAATTTTACTATCTATAAGTCTTTCGACTTCTGCTATTCTTTGCTCTTGTTTTATATGATCTAATTGTTCTATTAATACCATTTTTTCTTCTGATATTAATTTATATTTTCTGTCATTATCAAGAATTTGTTCCTTTAATACAACAACTTGTTGGGATAAGGTGTTATTTTCCTTTTTATATTTACCTAATTCTTGTATTTGAATCTCTGATGTATCATATTTAGTAGTTATGATATCTAATTTTGATTGTAAATCTTGTACTTGTTGTTTTAAAGTTGCTACATTTACTGCGTCATCCCGTACATTATCATCAATAGTAATTATTGGTTTTGATACAACAGCTCTATTTTCTTGTAAAGAAGCTATAATATCCCTTGCATCCATTAATTCATCAACGGCATCATTACATCTTTCAGTTGTATCAACATATGATTGTTGCAACTCTTCTAAATCTTTTGTAATATCTTCTAATCTTTCAAATAGTTCTTCTTCATTGATTCGAGATGTATCTCGCTCTTCAGTAAGTATAACAATGTCATTTTGTAATTCTTCTTTTTCATTATTATATATTTCAATTTTATTCATTATTAGATTATTTTCATCATGTAACCGTTTTGTATCACTTTCTAGGACTTGTACCCGTTTGATCATTGTATCTAGAGTTGCGTTACCTTTACTGTGCTCCATTTGTAATACAGTTAATTCTTGTGATAATATTAAATTATTTTCAATATTTATTTCTATTTCATTTGATAAATTTGTTTTATCTTCTTCTAAATGCCGCAATTGATCATATAATGATTGTCTTTCAGTCTGCCATAATGCTCTTTCTCCCTCACTTTCCTCTCGATATTGTTGTTCAAGTGCATTTTTGGCGTTATTTAATCTATCTTCAATGACTTTAGCTTTTCTTTTATCATTTTCTATAATGGCTATTTCTATTGTTTTTATAGGAGCCATCGCTGCCATTTGAAAAACTTTTAATAAATTAGATATATATGTAGAAGACATAAACTGTTGATTACTGTTACTACTACCTTGTGCAGATGCAACTTTTCGCTGGATAGCTAAACCGCATCTCATTGATGGTAAAATATGCGATTCATTATGTATCATTGTGTCATTTCTAGGGCTGCTATATGTATCAGCTTCAGAAGAATCATACTTTTCTGTTGCCCACTGCAGAGGTTGTATGCGAACATATAAGGCTTTTACTTCACCACTACTACTGAGAGAATCTAGTGATATAATATCAATATCAGTCCAATTATTAAGATTTACTACTGATTCTTGAACACTACATGTAGTAGAATCGTCGGATGGAATCGGTGACCAAACCCTTCCATTCGTAGATAAAGTGATGCGTACACGCGTCGGCCAAATCGGGGTTGCTGCATTAGCATGCAATATATCATTATTATTATTATCATTAAGATGTTTAGGTAAAGGTGCGGATTTACTCATAAGATTCACTCCTCCATCAATAACACGATCTGATCTCTTATTATTTTCTGATATAGCTGAAGGAACTATTGGTGACGTTGGCAAGAAGTGTGACTGACCAATGGTATCTAATTCATATATTAATTTATTTTGAAATGAATATACAATTAATGCAGTTTGCTGTAATAATTTATTGGTAAGTTCTACATCACTACCAGTTACAATAGATGTTGCAGTAGTAATAGGATTTTCTGGTCTTCCTACACAACACGATATAAAATGTATACAATTTCTCATGAATTCAATTTTTGATGATTTATCTTTCGATACGACCTCCCAAGATGTAGTACGTATTATAGCAGGAAATAACCATGCAACCCACGTCACTTCTGTACCATTACCATCACCATTATGTCTGACAGATATATTTGCTAAATGTAAAAATAAATCGAATAGGAATCGTACAGGTGGACGTTTTAAAAACTTTTGCGGATCCTGTTTTTTGAGCAATTTTGGCCATTCCATAACTTGAGCAAGTGCATTTGCTGTATCAATAGGATTACCACTTACTGTTTCAATAGTAAGAGTACCATGATGATCAGCATTCTCCTTCGACGGTATATTGAGTTGAATACTACAAAGTCGATGCTGTAAGACTTCAGCTTTTCGTGGACTTATAGAAGCTAGCGGTACTGATAATATAGGATTACTACTACTATGAGGCAATGTCGCGATATTATCATTACTAAGTTGTTGACCACTTCTATTAGAATGATGAATTATTGGTTGAGATGCTGGACAACCCCACCCGCCTTGTATATGTATTGCTTTGACGACGGCAGGACGAGGTAATTTGAATTGTAAATAACTCTGAGAAGGTTCTGTTGGGCACGAAATCCAACCGGACTTACCATTTAAACAACCAGAGTCCTCTTCTGGACCTAAAGCACTACCAGAACTACCAGTAAGGGTACATTTTCCTCCAGCAAGAAGTCGCACTCCTGTCACAGTAGAATCGCACGTTGCTGCTTCAGAAGCTAAAGTTTCTAATTGGCTCTCTATATCCCCATAAGCTTGAAGTAAATCATCTAATTGTGCAATATCAGTTTCATGTTGCAATTCATGGTTACTATCATTACTACTCTCTTTAACACGACCTTGTTCCAGACGGTATGCCACATCCCTGTATGAACCAACCAGGACGGTTATCCTCTCTTGTACCCACATTATGTCAAGTGCTTTTTCACGTGAATTTTGTATGGATTTTGTTGTTATATTAATTTTATTTATAACTTGTTGTAATAATAAACGTATACCACGTGTAATATCATGACGATCAGTTGAATAAATATCATTATCGGATACAGAGGGGTTCGCACAGGTGACGTTATTCACACCATTGACTGTATCGACGATTTTGCAACTGATATCATCGTGCCCTTGCTCTAATATATCGCCGGTATCACATCGTTGCACACAACTATAAATTTCACGCTTTAGTATATCTAATGTTGATATCAATGTATCTTGTAATGGTGCCCACTTAATGAATTCATTTTCCACAACTTTTATTCTTTCACGCAATTGTTTCCATAAACTTATGGTACCTTTATCACAAATTGCATCAGTACTACTACTATTGAAATGATTTGGTTGTTCTGTTTCATTATATTCCCTTTCTTTTCCAGACATCGTCGTAGACCCTTTAAGGGGTGATGATCCTGTTAATCTACCTGATGCTGCTGCTGACAATGAATTGCAATCTTTCCTCAATGACTCACTAAATATTTGAAGTACAGTTAATTGCTCTGTACATTCATTTTCCAATGAAATAATTTTATCTACTTGTGCGGTCCAATTCGACATACTATTTGCATAACTATGTATTGATGCATCTGTATTACCATTATCAATACTACTAGTACATAATTGTCTTACATGTTTTAATGTGAGTATGGGATCATGTGATTTTTCTATTACATCCCATTGTCTTCGCTTTTCTTCTTGCAATTTTTGTGTTATTATAGATTGTTCTGTAGCTAATCTTTTCCTTTCATTTTCATATTCTTCGGATATTCTTGCTTTTTCTTGCCAATCATTTTTCATTGCATCTTCAAGCTCTTTGAGTTGCTGTTTATGTCTAGCCTCTAACTCAATATTACCACCATTATCACTTGAATTATTGTTTATACTACTATTAATTTGAGCTGAATCAGAAGCCGCCGCACGAGCTGCTTCGTCAGCTAGTTGTTCTTTTAACTGACGTATTTCGTCATTTAATTTACTTATTTGTGAAGCTTCTTCATTTTTTATAGCTTTTACTTTAATTGCTTTGGCACGGTTTGCATATTTTAATGTTGATAAGGTTTCATCAAAATTGCATGCTGCTGGTGAAAGTGCTGCTAACATGGCAGTTACACTGTTACCACCAAGTGATTCTTGCAATACACGTGTTAATTTTGAATTACGATATGGTACAAAAACTTTTCTATTACCGTCCTTAACTTTAGCCTGCTCTACCAATGCATTTATGACGTTACCTAGAGCACTTAAAGATTTATTAATATTAGCTCCCTCCTTCAATGTAGCACCTTGAGCACCAGTGCTTTTCACACGTTCACTACCAGCTAAATCAACTAAATTAATTTTTGCATATATATTTTTTAATTCATCTTTATCATCTTTTTGATGTATTTTTATAACAAATACACTATGACTTCGAGACGAATCAGCGTTCATTGCAGTTGCCGCAACCGTCCGTGATGACATACCTTTATCTATAATAGATTGTAATTTATGAGTTGAATCAACAACTATTTCTTGTATACCTTTCACATAAACACCTAATGCTGGGTGTTCTTTTATTTCGAGGCCACCTTTGGGTCTCTTTTTTCGATCACTCCCATCTAATAAATCAAATATAATTTCATTATATAATTCAAAATAACTAACTGTCACTAAAAAAGCTGTTGTTGGACTTATTTGCTTACATTTATCAATATGCTCAAATAACGATAAATTCATGCGGGGTATTATACCACGCAAATTATCATCAGATGGTAAACCTTGCATTGACCATGTCTTTCCACTACCTGTTTGACCATAAGCAAATATAGTACCATTAAAACCAGCAAATGCCTTATCCATTATTGGTTTCCCTATAGCACTCCATACACTTGTTTGCTCAGAATCTGAATCAAACAATAAATCAAAACCAAATGAATGAGGTTCACCATTAGGAGATGGATCAGTAATAACAAGTTTATCACTTGTGATATCAATGATTGAAGTTTCCCCATTTCCAAGTTCTTTTTTACTAAGTGGTCGGCATCTTACTGCTACACGTACATTAGTATCACCCGAATCTCCCATAGCATAGATTACTTAAATAAAAAAAGCAATTTGATGGGTTGATAAACGATTCGAGTCTATTTTGCATAGAATATGGCCACAAACCAATTTATCACAAAAGTGCACACAATTCAGATAAAAAAATGATAATTCTGTAATATTTCACACAGTAGATTGTTTTGACGAACTTGTGGAGGGAAATAAAGCCTCATGGATGCATGGGGTCTGGGTGGGATTCAAGACAAACAAAAAAGGGAAGAATAGATGCCCAAAAATATGTCGACGAAGTTGAAAGTTTTTGTAACTGGTGGTACGTTCATGCAATAGTAGTGTGCTGATGTGTATATCGTTAATATAAGGTTGAAGGGCGTCTTATCATCGTACACTCTTTGTCTTCCCAAAAGCTACACTAATGAAAGTGTAATACGTTCTCTAAAGTTGATGCTCATATGATCTTTGTTATGAATATCAACATGGTCTACAAAAGCACAACCTTAAGTCTAACTCAACACATCCTACGTTTCATCCAAATCCCACTATAATGATCTATGAAGGGAACGACGGTATCGGCAAGGCTCTATGCAAACAATTAGCTATAAATCATAACATTCATGTTTTTATGGGTAGTCGTGATGAGCAACGTGGGCAAGATGCCATAAAATCTATCATGGATTCTGCTCCAGAAGGTACCGAGATTGATTTGGTAATTATTGATGTAGGAGATGATGATAGTGTGAAAGCAGCTGCCCAGTTTATGGAATCACATAAACCATTGCATGCAATTGTCAATAATGCAGGTTGTGGTCTGGGACATGGCTGTACGAATGAAGATATAATGAATACAAATGCATATGGACCAAAGCGAGTAGTAGAAGCATTTTTACCATTAGTTAACCCAGATGGTGGTAGATTAGTTGGAACAAGTAGTGGACTTGCTTCTAGTTATGTTTCAGGAAAAGCAATGGGAAATAATATCGGTTGCTGTACAAATAGATCACCTCTAACAGATCCAAATGTTACATGGGATCAATTAGAGGCTATTATGAATGAAGAGAAAATGGGAAATTATGGCGAAGAACCAGGTAAGTCTAGTATGGCATCGTATGGTCTTAGTAAAGCTGTCTTAACCGCTTATCATATGATATTAGCTAGAGAAAATCCAAGTCTCATTTGCTCTACATTATCTCCAGGTTTTATTGAATTGGAGGGTATGGACAGTAGCACAAGCTGTTAACTTTAGATATGTACCACTTGAATATAGGGTCTTATTCGGGAATATGGTGGCGCTGTGGTGGAACATAGTCTTGAGTTTGAGGAATTAAGCATAAGATGAGACAGAAATGCAAGGTAGACTAACAAAGAAAAGCAGCAGTATCATAGCAAGTAAGAAGATAAGACAGACCATTGGAGAGGCAGGGTAGGTGCGGGCTTTTACGCTACCTTCGATACTCACTCACTCTGTGGTACTGTCTATCACAGTATTATATTGAATCTACCTTGAGAGTATGTGTAGGGTTAGACTTGTTCTTGAAAGAACAAGGTAGAGATGGTGGTAATGTTGAAATGTGAACAGGTAGGCCGAGCTCGCGCGGCTTTGCAGATGTTACTGGAATAAGTAACTTTTTCAAACTAGCTGTTCGTATGTTTTATGCCGTTATTTATCATTGAATTGTATAATAATAATATTGGTTAACTTGTTCACATATAAATAGCAGTTCAATCGCCTTTCACGATTTCCACTTCACGATCACACACACATGTTCTCTGGTGCTGCATCATTTAGCACCTCCTGACTACTCTCGTACTGCTATGCTGCTGCTGTGCTGCTGCTGCTGTGGTGTGAATGCCAAGAAAAGAAGGAGGTCAGCTTCTTCGGGCTAGGCGTTTGCTTTTTTTGCTCTCGCTTGGCCATGAAAACAGCTTTGTCTGATGCCGTACCGATGCGCAGGCCTGCATCAGCCATCGATAAATTGCAAGTCATTAATGCACAGTAGCATGGGTATGGGGTACCTTTCTTCACCGAATGAGGTCTAGCCGTGCCTTTACCAGCATATCTGAACATGCGGTGTTCAGGAGGCAGCTTTAAATCGAGG
>JACKZZ010017735.1_pt1 | contig 27794 bp, 18 predicted proteins | sample 8027871 | NCBI WGS metagenome assembly JACKZZ01 (sample SAMN15724774, study PRJNA655200) | protist metagenome | isolation source: fluorescence activated cell sorting (FACS) single amplified genomes of... | place: USA: West Boothbay Harbor, Gulf of Maine | collected 2000-07-19 | reverse complement strand
ACTTTCGCCAGAGTCCGAGTGCAATGCTTCAGAAGATGCCCCCGCCCAGTCCGCAGTACGTGCAGGCTTCTCCGGTGGTGGGCAGTGATTCCAAAAAGCAGTTTGTCAAGTCGCCCGCAACCTCCACATCCCTTGACAGGTCCTTGATGCAGTATGTAAAGGCCGGTGATATGCCCGGCAATATGCCTGGCACTTTCTGTAGCGGCAACAGTGGCGCGGCGGTCTCTTTGGAGGCGCTCGCGCAGTATGTGAATGCCCGTCCACAGCAGAATAGTGCGATCAATCGACCCGGAAATGTCCAGGGTAAGGCTCTGCATGTCCACAGCAGTGCGGCGCCGCGCAGTGCGCACAGTAGCAAAGAGTCACCGGTGGGTTGTCAGAATGGGGTTGACACTGCACTCAACAAACGCGCAATGTCGCAAGGACCCGTGTTTGGTAAACTAGCTGGAGCACTGGGGCCCGCGTGGCGCAGTGAAATGGGTGGTGGCAATATCGCCTTCAGTATTCCTCCTGAGAATGCTAGCGCCGTCGCCGCCAGTCGGCTATGCGGTGTCGCGCACCCGCCTCTATGGTCGAATAACGCAAGGAATGGCATCAATACTTCTCAAGGTGTACGAATTCCGCTGCAATCTTCGCCCAGACAGCAAGGCCAGCAAGGGGCCTCCACAGGAGGTGCCGCAGATAGGATCGCGCCGGCTTCGACAACGCAGGGTGCCGCAGTGAGCGGTAAGCCGCCGGCGTTGCCTTCGCGGCCGCCAGTGAGCCTCAGCGGGCATCCGCCTCCGTCGGTTTCCACCGGGAACGGCCACAACCGACGATCACCGGGCGCGGTAGCCTCGAGCCCAAATAGTTTCAGCTTCGTGCACAATAATCAGAGCAGCAACAACACCCCCCCACGGTACGGTCGTGCGAGCTTCGGGACCACGCAAACTAGCTCGAGTCTGAATGACGTCAACAGCCGAGGCACCAACCCGGTATCAACAACTGGCCCCACGACTGGAGTGGATAAGATGAATATTCCCACAGGAGTTGCAGCCACAGGCTTGAAGTCGGGCTTCTCAGCGAGGAGTCGCTCGTTTTCCGCCACTCCGCGACTCTGTGCGCCCACGTTAAAGATACCGAGCCCTTCTGTATGGTTACGTTCGCACGTTCCGAATGCTGTTGCATCGGAAAGGCCAGAGGAGAACGAAGACTTTCCGACCCGATTGAGAAAGTGGCTCGATAGTGCCAAAGATGAAGGGGCGGGGCGTCGGTGGAACGCGAAGCAGTTCGAAATTTTGCTTTTGTTAGCGCAAGAGAGACAAATTAATGACCCACAGGAAGCGTATCAGTGTTATATCGAAGAGAAGATCAAAGCTGCTGAGACCGAAAACACAGCATCGAAAGGATCCTTACTTTCTGCGTTTTTCTGATATAATTCGATCGCTTTCATCGTCCCGACTGGTCACTCACTGGTGACTGGTCAGAGTGAAAAACGCAGTCCACGTTCGATACTCTTCTGGACATGCGATGTGAACCACGACTGCAGTCTTTCGCTTTAGCGAAACGGATGTAGCAATCTCACGACCACTGCGAGATGCTTACGTGTCACACCACAGTCACGATGGTGACTCCTTAGGTTTTTTGATCGGATGGATGACTTGAGGTCTTTCTAAATCTGCCAGTGCAGTCCGTTGCATTTTCCAAACAAACTATGAAATTTGGCGGTCGAAGATGGATCAATCTGTTTAGCGGATCGAACCTGGGATCTTCGGAAACTGGGGGATATCTTACGTGGGGGAAGTGACGATTCCTTTCCGCCTCATGCCACGGCCACTCGAAGGTATGGCACGTCGCACCGACACCCACAGATAGGACAGTCGAACGCAGTAGAAAGAAAAACGCTTGGATCGATCGAATTTTGAATCGATCCAGGTGTAGAGTGAAGATCCAGATGTTGAGTCGATCCAGAGTGCCGAAGTACAAGGTGGCGGCATTGGACAGAGAGCGAGATGGCGGTACAGTGCATTATGATTTCCAGAAGAGCGTCTGGGGCACAAGGGTGAGTGGATATTGTGATGAGTATGTGGAAGCGCGAGAGCGGGTTGGTGAATCGTTTCTGACGCTCAAGGACGGGCGCAGGGTATGCTATTTCGTGGATGGAGACGCTCCTACGCGCCGAACTTCAGATTCATCGAGTCTGAAAAACGAGCGCTTCTCTCTGCAGTGTCAGGCCACGCCAATTCTTTTTCTTCATGGTGACGGTGAGGGGAAGTTTCAGTGGTTACAGAAGGAGAGTTTGCCGGGCGTTTACCAAATCGCAATCGACCGCATGGGGTATGGAGGGTCTGACATGTACCTACCTCGTCCTGAAGATTATGACTTCCGAGTTTGTGCAGACGATGTGGCGCAAGGAGCAGATCTTCTGCTCGGGAAAGGAGAGTCTTTTATTCTGTGCGGCTTCTCCATAGGCAGCACCTACGCTTTGCAGATCGCTTGTCAGATTCCTGAGCGCATCCGCGGTTTGATTCTGTTCGGACCACTCGTCGACAGCAGTCATCCAGATATGAGCTCTGCGGTATTGAAGGGAGTGGGAGGGAAACCCTGCAAACTTTTCTATCCGGTCTCCGGTTGCTTCGGATGCGTGTCACGAAAGATTTACAAGAACTACGTCGACTCCAACCAAAGGGGTAACTTCGAGCATGTTTTCCAGTCCGAGAAGCGCAGCAGAAGGACGAAGAAAATTTGGAATGTGTTCAAAGTGGATGATTTTTGGGTCTGCAGTAAGGTGGACTCACTTAGCGCTTGCAACCGCGCAAAGGCTCTGTTAGTGGATATGCATCGAAACTACTGTGAGCCGTGGCCGTTCGATATCCGAAATATACCACGTGATGTACCTGTGGCCATAATACACGGTGAAGGCGATGTGCAGAGGGGAAGCAAGGCGCCGGAAGCACCAGAATTCATCAGAAGGTGCATTCCGCATGCGACGGTCGAATACGTTGAAGGCTGCGGGCATTTATGCATTGTTGGGCCTTACTATATAACGCGTGATCAGATTCTGCAAGCAGTCGAGCGAATGCCTTACAAGATGTCCAGGCGGTGACTTGAGCACCCACTCTTACTGTGGCTGTAGTGTCCGTCATGAAGTGCCCGCGTCTTTCTTGCTTACAAAGAAAGTGGACTACGATCGGTCAATCTTGGCATGGGCTCAGTGTTCACTTTGAGTGAAGTGACGTAATGTGCCTGCGATTACGATATTTTTCATCTACCTACCGTTTGGAATTTAGTATTCGCATTCCCTGATACTTTCTTAATGCGTATTGATTTCACTGATATTCTGACACAAAGCCCGAAGTCTATTTCCCATGATCAATTTGATCCTGTATGTTCTTTTCTCGAGTAAGTCCTTGAGCTACCCTAGAGGCTGGATTCCAAAGGAATTTTCGTAAAGGGGAAATGCAGACAAGGTTATTTGCAGAGGAACTATCATGACGGCTACAGACTCAGACTTCGTATATTCCTGCGTTCGTAATCTTCAAGAGGCAGATAACATTCTCACTCAGATCGGCATTTTCCCAACCAATATTCTTTCACGCTCGCTTGCTTTCTGCTTCTAGTTTATTGACCATTCAGACAGAGATCGTGTGGAACAGTGTGGATATAGTAATATTCAATTGACTCTTTAAAATGGGTGACAAGGTGGATTTTCGCTCCGCTCCGAGTTGCAAATGGGAGGCTTGCGAAGGTTCATCTTTTTCCGTGCGCGGCAAAGACTACATGTCGACACGGGTGAAAGTGGACTCTGCTGAAAGCCTGTACGAGTGCAGGGACGTGAAATTCGTTCGTGGAGCCAATGGCAAGATTACGGCACAGGAAATCTACTGCAATTTGGAAGCGGATGGCAAAGTAAAATCGGAGGAGGGTGCAAGTGTTAGTTCTTCTAGTGGAGCTATGGCTTGTGATGGATCTGGTGGTTGCCCAAGCAGTCCTAATCTTAGTAGGTCGCTACCTGAAATTCTGGTCATAAACTCGCAAATGCCCTGGGATGCGCCCAGTCTCATGTTCTCTGCGAGCAAGGAGGATTTCGGGGCGTCAATGATTTCACTTCACGAACTGAAGCAGAAATACAACAACCGGGGGAGAAGAAGTGCGGAGACATGTCCAGCAGCAGATCTATTTCGTCGGATGCTTGATGTCGGTGTGTCGCAGCGCAACGGCATTTCCTTCAAGGCGATTGGCTTCTGCGAGACGTGGGAGAATTTAGGGCTACCGGACGCAGTCAAGGGATACAATGGAAAGCCGGCCCTCGTTACCGACTCTGCGAAGATTTTTTGCAAGTACTATCAGTTGCGTCCATTGGGCCTTTTCTGATTCTTCTACGATCATTGGTTTCAAATTATTTTTTCTTTTCAGAAACAACGTTTGCATCATCGACTTCGACGTCCGGTTGTGGAGCTATCTGGCAAAGCAGTCCCTGCATGCGGTCTTCTCCAACCCTGCTTTGAGCCGCAACAACACCTTGCGCCTCGGATATCTTGTTGAAGGGAAGAGTAGTCAGGAGCTCCCGGAACAAATGCTGGCGGCGTTCTATATTTCGAACATCGATAGGGAAAGCCTTCCGATTGTAGACGCCGGTGTGCAAGATGCTGAAAATGGTGCTGACCAGAGCGGTGGATTCCTCAAGAAAATGTTTGGTTGAAGCTTCTTATTAAAGCGTATTCCATATGTTCGTGTGTGTGTTTGTAATGGACGGTATTGTGCTCACAGTATTCGGAGCTACTCCTAGTGCGTAGTCCGATAGGTCTGTTGGAGTGCTACTGATATGGCGTCTGAGGAGTTTCTGACAGTTTTCAAGGCTGTCAGTAAAGAGTACTCTAGCATTCATTTTTGGACATTTCCTGCGATCACCCAGTTCTGTAGCAACGCGCTGCAGTCGGCACTGTGTTCTACATGAATCGCATTGCTGCTCATCGCGGCCACTTGGGTTGAGTGATTTCACTTCAGCAAAAGAGCGAGATGAGTAGTCATTACGTGAAGAGTTGGGGTGTCAGTAGCGATATTCCCATATCGTGTAAATTCGGAATCCTCAGCAAGAGACGTAGCGAAACCGCAACGTACTGAGGAGTCACGAATACGTCCGGCACAAAGTTCGGCACGAGTTCGTTCCTGGCTCTCAAGCCTAACAACACGTTAATAACACGACGTCAAAGTCACAAGAAGATAAATCGAAACGATGGCGCTGGTAGCGAACTCGCCGTCGGACGGCGGCGGTGTCTTCGATCCCGCCGTGGGAACTCTCCGAGAGCTGTCTTCTGCATCCTTGGCGGATTCCGGCGGGTTGCGCGAGTTGACGACCCCCACAACAACGACAACGCAAGATCCGGACTCGCGTGACGGGAACTGGCTCATGATCGCCCAGACCTACCGAGAATGCGGTTCTTTCCGTAAATCTCACCGTGTGGATGTGGCCTGGATGCTTGTCTGTGGTTTCCGTGTCTTCGCGATGCAGGGAGCCTTCGCTCTGCTCGAATCGGGGACGGTGCGCAGGGAGCACGTGACAGCGGTCATGTTGAAGAACTTGGGAGATATCATCCTCGGCACAATGGCGTTCTGGTTTCTTGGGTATGGACTCGCGTTTGCTGAGTACGATGCGACGCCGGATGGGGTGGATCCAAACGGTAATTGGTGGCCCGTCGACTACCACAAGGGTGTCATTGTTCCGGAGATTCCGAATGAGGCCTTCTGGTTTTTCCAGTACTCGTTCGCGGCCACCGCCACCACGATTGTGTCCGGCATGATCGCGGAACGCAACATCATTCGAGTGTACTTGGACATGGTGATGGTGATCACCGGATTCGTATACCCCATATCCGCATACTGGGTGTGGGGATCGGGGTTCGTCACCGTGAATCTATCCTTCATCGATTTCGCCGGCAGCGCCGTGGTACATATGACGGGTGGAGCCGCGGGCCTCGCTTACATCATCATCCTCGGGCCTCGAACGGGATTCAACTACGATGCCGCGATCGAGGAGAACCTGAGCGAGGATTACAAGGCGTTAGATGCTGAAGCGCGTGAGGCTTACTTGAAGATGCGCGAGGAGGAAGCCGAGAAGATCGAGAATATGAAGCGCGAAGCCATGAACGATGCTGACGCGAGTAATAAGCCGGGCTTCTTGAAACAGGTTGCGGAATCGCTCGAGGAATCGCAAAACGAGAACAATCTGATTCCCTCGCACAGGAGCCCCAATACCATTCCCGCGGTGCAAGATCCGAAGCCGAAAACTCTAAAAGACGCGGTTGTGGAGGATTTGAACAAGGCTCTCGCTGGCGAATCCACGGAGGCGGACGAGAAAGTGGTTGCGGCGATCGAGGCCCAGAACGCAAAGGTGTCCGTGCTGAAGCGCAAGCTTGGCATGAAGAAATCGGAGAAACGCCCGGAGATCAGCCAAAACGTCAAGGATGTTACAGAGGGGAGCCACTACTCCGAATACGAAGACGAGGAAGGGGAGGATGCAGAGGAGAAGTCCTCTCACCTGGATGATATCGTAGAGGGAAAGCACGAGGGCGCTGACGACGGAACTGACGACGGGGATGACGACGAGGATGACGAGGATGGCGAGAAAGAGGAGGTAGAACAAGAATTCCCCGAAGCGGAGGCGCAGATGAGACTTGTCGGCGCGATGCTTTCATATAAGGCCAAGCACATGGCCTATCATCCGCACACGGTGATGGACGCCACGTACCTATTACAGCAGCTGTACAGGTTGGGACTTGTTAGCGCCGGAGATTTGAACCACTCTATGGCGATCAAGGAGTCCAGCTCCCACGTGCAGATCTTGTTTGGGACGCTGTTGTTGTGGGTGGGTTGGTACGGCTTTAACCCGGGGTCGACCTTGAGCTTATTGGATGATAATGACTTGATCGCGGCGCGCGTGGCCATGACAACCACTTTTTCGGCCGTGGGCGGCGGGTTCATGGCGGTGCTGCTCAACTTGCTGATCCGCGACGACGAGGGAACCAGCACCGTGCTGATGCTCTGTATCGGCATCATGTCCGGTCTGGTGGGCTCGTGCGCCGGGACGCATCTGTACGACTCTGGAGGTGCTTTTATCGTTGGCTGCATTTCGTTTCTGATTGGCACGTCGGGCGACAATTTGCTAAGACACCCCAAGATCCAGCTGGACGATCCGCTCGCTGCGTTCGGTATACACTGCTGCGGAGGCTTCTGGGGCGCTCTCGCACCCGCCTTCTTCGCGGCGCCCTCGTGCATGAACCCGAATGGTCCGGACCAGGTTCTGGGCGTCTTCTACGGCGGCGGCTTCAAGCAGGTGTGGCGGCAGATGGGCGGCGCCGCGATCATCTTCGTTTGGTCGTTCATGTCCACCGGTTTCTTCGTCTGGGGCTTCGGTCTCTTCATGCGCATCCGCTCATCTTTGCTGGCGGAGGTCCTGGGAGCGGAAAGAGAGGACCGCATCAAGCACAAGTTCCGTTCCATGACGATTGCCGAGGGGCATTTGGCTTTGGAGGATCACCACCTGAACGTCTTCGGAGACTCCTCGAAGTCCCTCATGATGGCGCGTTCACGCGGGGGATTGCTTTTTTTCCACGATGAGGATTCCGCGGAAATCGAAGCCACTTTCATGGCCGAGGAATCCCGCAAGGGTGGCAGCGCGGGCGGGCACGAGTTCGGTGGTTCGGGCGTGAAAACTCCCTCTTCGGAGGGCTCTGGTGGAAAACGTTCCAACCGTGGCGATCGCTCCAGCGCTCCAGCGACCATGGGTTCAGCTCGTGTCCGTAAGTCCATCTCCGCCAACCGCCCCTCCAATTTCGACGGCTCGCGGAGGCAATCCAAGATCAGCTCCGGCGGCACGCCCACGTCTCTCGACGGTTTACAGATGCAGGCCATCATGGAGCGCGCCTACCAGGAGGCCGAGGCGAAATTGGCCGCGCAATTGGACCAGCGCGTGGAGCAGCTCGCTGAGCAGAAATCCAATCAGAAGGTGAAATACATGGCTATGGGTCGTACCGTTGTCGATTACGGTGGTCCAGCCAACGATTTCGCGCCAAAACAGCGCGGAACTACCGGCCTCGCGGACGGTGCGAGACAGAGAGCGAGCAGCTACGGGACGGGATCCAGCGGAAACCAGATTCTGAAGCGCAAGTCGCAGATGCAAGCTGGTTTGGACGCAGCGGCGGGGGTGCTCACCAGTGGCCGCCTCGGAAGCGGCAGCGGCCGCGTCGGAACCGGCAGCGCAGGGTCGTCGGGCGCAGGGAGTGCTATTTAATATGATTTCTATGGCTTTCGCAGCGGCAGTAGGAGTAGTGCTATCGTCGTACTATCGTCGTACTATCGTCGTACTATCGTCATGCTATCGTCGTGCTATCGCAGTGGACGTATGTGCGGTACATGGTCTTTGACTGCGGGGAGCGTGTCTCACCCCTTCCGTGCAGGTGCCAATGCCAAGGGCCATTAACGAGACCTGATGTTTAATAGATGCCATATTATATGCCGAACTGGCTTCATGGTGGAAAAGGGAGAAAATACGGTAATACCAATTCTCAAGAGCTTGCATATCGAAGTTATTTTATAGTGAAAAACAATTTTGCGTCCAGTTAGTTCGTATGTTCCAAGAAACTCGATTTTGTACGCTTGTGTGCCACACCTATCAGAAACACAGAAGATTGCATTATGAAGAACCTACTGCCGATAGTGTCGCCTATGGCCCTATGCAGGAGTTTTATCGGCTCTTTGTCTAGATTTGTCCTCCATGGAAACTCTGTCTAGGCTTTCGTTTCAAACGTAGAAGATACAGGAAATAAAAGACCTTAGATGAAGCTGGAGGTGGTCTTAATAACCTATAATGTGCGTGAGCGAATCGACGATGCGTTAGATATGGGCAAGGAACTAACAAGCGCCTAGCTCGGGTCTCTCCGATTCTTGGCCGGCCACAGTCGCGGGGCAGGCTATGTTCTCCTGCGTAGTTGGCCCCAGGAATTCGCCTCTCTTCCGCAGGATCTTTAACTTTGCACAGACGTCACGTCGCCATAGAAAGTCTAAGCTAGAATTTCTCGAAATACCGCCGAGACATGAGGAAGAAGGAAATATAAAAGCAGAGAGGTTGAGGCTCTGTTCCGCACCGGACCGTTTAACGATAACCTGACAGGCGCCCCGGGTCGCCACTGGAACATCCAGTCTACGCTTTATATTTGCGAATGAAGTCCGGAATTAGAACTACTTTGTAACAACGTTTATATTTCACACACAGGACGAATTTCGTTCAGTTTCATACAATTGGGTTTCCAGTCTAATCATCAGATTGTCGGTATGAGCAAACCGAGAGAATCCGATGCTAGACTTTGGGGAGAATCGATTATGAAAGGGGAGACTAGTCTCCCTGGAAGAGCTGTCTCGTTTGTAAATTCGCAATGCAGTCGCACGACTTTCGATATTAAGATTATTGTGATATGCAGACTATGACGCCGCCCGGTTTGGCTTGACACTTAATAAGCCGTTTATGAAGCAAAATCGTGTCAAACCAAACTGGCCGTCATATATAAGCGTTCTGGATCGAGAGCAAGGTGCGAAGCGAACCGTGGAATCGATTGCACGCGAAACTCCAACTCATATCTTGATTCAAACTCAGTGTACAATCTACTTGGAGTTCCCTTCCAGGAACTTATCTAGCAGTTCAACAGCACCTTTGTAACAATATCCCTATCTGTGTTCTGAATCTTGGAATTGACAATTAGCATGAGAGGATCCCATCAAGAGTTTGGATGTGTGAGCACAAGTCACAAAGACAAGACTTCATCATGTGTCGTATACATTTAGGTGGGGCAAGTTTTTTCTGCTTCTGGAAAACGCCGTCAAAATCTTGAAGTGGAACTGTGTAAGCTATAGGCGGTATACAAACCAATAGGACGATTGCAAGCACGGCGGACTCCTGGAATTGTGTATCCTCAACCTAGAATTGGGTATCCCGATCTAATTTCAAGATCACAGATTCGATCCTTGGAGCAAGTAACGTCCATCTGATTTCGCTATGCCAGAAAGAAGACCGACAAAGTTCAACTGCGAGACTGTCGTCACCGTTTCTAGAATGAACGGTGACGTCAAAGTCAAGAAGCGTTATGACTCTTTGGATGAGTTCTTCGCTTTGTCGGTGGCGGAAATAATTATGGACTACAAAGCTCCGCATCATCCCCGTGTGTGCGAGTTCGTCCTGAACTTGGGAAGGAAGTTCTCCGCCCTCGTCAAGCAAAATCGCGACAAACTTCTCTTTGAAACAAGACAGCCAACAACGTCTTACCCCAAGGATCTGTGGTGTCATGTCGGTCTTCAGGACGCCGACTCGGTATTTTTCTCGTGGTGCCCAATCATCGTAGAAGAGGCCTGGATTGACGACGGAGAACACAGGAAGAGGGCTTTATTGGTGGTGCTGAACGATTTCCAGAGAGAATTCCCGCTCGCCTTGCATGTCCTCATAGTGGACACATCAACCGATGGTGTTGAACCCGGATCTAACCGGATACTGCGTCACTTCTCTACGACCGAGTCCGATTGTAACAACTCGCCTGAGGTTCCGCAAAAGGTCTTGAGGCAAGTTGAATTATGGGCTCCAGACGCACTGGTATTCAGGTGTGGAGATGACATCCATGGGGAGACTTTTCCTGTCCACCTTCACAGCACTGCTTCCGTTGATGCTACACCTCAGTTGTCCGAGAGATTAGAGAAAGCTTTCGTGGTCGCTCAAATTCTCAACGATGGAGCGCAAATACGACGCGGGTTGAACACACGTGCGATCCTTGGTGCCAACAACGAAAAGGGACGAAAGAGAACCGTACGAGAGGTTCATCCTATCGCTGCGCTGGTATATTTCATGGAGAAGCTGTATGGAGTGCGACATGACACGGCAGAAGATTGTAGAGTAGCGGACACGGCGTCGGATATTGCATCTGAAAACGACATTCAAGATCTGTTCGACACGCTAGGCGAAGATCTTCGCATATTCGCGTTTCCTACGCAAAGCTTCTCCTGTGTGCTGCCCAACCATGTTCACGTACATCGGCCAAATAACGACTCAGGGAGTGACGAAAGTGCGGTAAACCTGCTGTCACGCGTTTTTGGAGAGTCTCAGTCCGAACTGTGGTATACCCAGGACAGCATGGAAAGCGCCGCAGAGAAGTTGTGGAAAGCGCCGTCGACGATGTTCGAAATCCTTCATGCCGCCGCCAGTTGTGGTGCGGTCGTGGAAGAAAAATCGTGGGAGAACATCGAAGATCTCTTTGAAATCCACGAAGAGAGTTCTGGCAGCTCTCCGGATATTTCGTCCTCTGTCGGTTCTAGTCCAGTTGGTGTTGGTGGGGGACCCCCGGTGCAAGCGCAACCTGCTTCTCTGCCTGCGACGGGGATGGCAAAAACGGATGAGGAGACCAAAGGGGCTACGATGTGCAGCGAATGCGAGATCTCCCCAAGCAACTCTGACAAAGCACGCGAGGAATCAAAGGAAGTCGAAGCACTCAGGGAAACGCTGTTGATGGTTGTGCCGCTCACCATTGCAGTGGTAGAACCGGAGGTGCGGAGCTTGTTTAGTAACCCCTGCCATGCTGTTTCGAATTTGATCATGCAAGTTGATGAGGAGGCTTTTCTTGCACAGCTGGAGTAAATTACAGTAACTGTTACTTTACTGAGTCTGTGCGATCGGCTTTCATGAAGTTTTAGACAGTTTTGGCGGTATTTCAGATTTCCGAGAAATATGATGCAAGGTTGCTTTTGAGCTCTTCGGAATCTTAACGACGTGCATCCTGCGATCATCCGGAGTTTGATTTGTCATTTTTTGCATTTTGCACGAATTCATATTGTAAACGTCTGGCCCACAACTATCTAGCCTTAATAGCCTCAACATTTCGTTACACCGTTAAGAGCAAATGCAATACCGAGTGAAGTGATTTAGTAAAGTGAGCGACTGTTGTTTGTTGGTACATGCGCGCTCCTCTGTTGAGTTCGAAGGCGTTTGTCCACTCGAGGTTCGGTTCTGTAGCTTACGAATATACTGCGGCGAGTGATTAATATAGTAGTCGCGCGAGTTGGGGCGTCTCTCGTCAATAATTTGTGGACTATCTATATCTTTCCTTCGTGAATGCCAATGCGGGTATTAATTCACCAGAAAGTCGAACGTGAAAACCCAAAATTCTTAAAATCCACCGACGTTTGAATAGGATTCACGATTTCGTATCTGTCCGTCATTCGAGGGTTCAAAACGATGAAAGCCGTTAAGAAAAACGAAGCGAACAAAAAGAAGACGCTTGGAATACCTTCTGACAAAGCGACAAGAGCGAGCATGAAGTCAGGCCGGTACATCACAAATGGTTTTGCCGATCCGTTGCGAAGCAGTGCGGCCGGATATAAGCAGAATGGGGGTAAGGTCTCCTGCATTGCCAGAGCCACAATCACGCGAGAGGCCAAGAAAAGTTTTCGTCCCACTCGCGATAAATCCACGAAGGAACTTTTGTTCTCCGATTATCCAGAGTTCCGCCCGAACTTAACTCCTGGCGAAGTGATCAACCTGGGATCTTTTGGTGGAACCTATTTCAGAGACATATTCTCGGCGACCGCTGGGAAGTGCTTTTCAGGGTCCAAAGTTTACCAGGAACTTCCGTGGAAGGAATGGGGTTAGAAAACTACTTTTGGATTCAGGAGTTCCGTTTCTGTAGACATTCAAAAGAGAAGTTTCCAACGATTTCTGAACAGGTTGGGAGGATGGAAAGAAAATCGAATTCGATGACAAACACATATGTTTCGCAACTAAGTTACCAACGGACCCCGAATTCAACCGCGGCAGAAAAATCTTTTCTGTAGCAGACATGTTGTGCTCTGAGACCTACGACACGAATTTGAATCGTTTCGGAGTGAAATGCGGTGGGAGCTTGGACATGTGGGAATCCAGTGGCTGGATCAATCCGCTGGATCCATATGGTTGGTTCCACTGGTATTGTTGGTTCTATCTCGGGCGACGTTCTTCGGACGATAAACGGCAGATCCAAAGGTGGTTGAATTCGGCAGGCCCCAAAGGACGGTTCAAGAATCAGTTGATAAATCAGGTGCAGAAAGCAAAGACGAATTTGGCAGATGCCAGCGTTAGTCCAGTAATTAGACAGACACTACAGCATTGGGCTTTGGAACTAAGGCCGACAAAAAAGTAGGCACACTGTCTGGTGTCCACCGATCTACTCTGTCAGGATCAAGTCGATGTTTCCCGAGACTGACACTGCAGCATTTTGCTTACGGAATGAATTAAGGCCGACGAAACAGTAGAGACGTTGTTTGATGTCCTCCGACCTACATCATCATGGTCAATGTATCGCCTTCGTGTGTCAGCCACTGTTGTTGCAAGCCCCCTCCTAATATTCTGTATCTCGCGTTTGCAGCGATCGTGAAATTTCGTCTCAGTTCTGCGTGTTTCGGGTCACAGCGTGTAGTTTCAAGCGGAGAAGGCAAGTACTGTTGATAATCACAACCCGCAGTGAAAGCCAGTAGTTATGCTTAGGATAGTGGGCAAGAAAGCCGGTAGCGTTGCAACCAGCGCGCAGAAAGTACTCGCGGCTAGATCGTCCAGTGGATCCAGTTTAAGAAGCCTTTCCAGTAGCAACATGGATTTGGACGATTGGTCAAAACCTCCGCCAAGCAGTAACGTTGTCGCGGGTGCCGCCGTTTCCTCGCATGTATGCGCAAACGCGGGGAGTTCTGCGAGTTCAACTGCGATAGGGGAACCCCAAAATGCTCCCTACAGGCGCAAGCTGGAACCGCTTCTCAAGGACATTCTCCAGGATGCATCGTGGTCTGAGGAAGACATCGAGCTGTGGAGATCTTTCCCGTGGACGAAGAAAGTGGAAGTGCTCTCGCTCGATATTGATGGGACATTGGCCAACATCGAGGCTAGGATCGACCATGCGCGGGGGAAGTTTAAGGACGGTTCCCGCGCCTACTGGGACGAGCTCCTCCGCGGCGACCTGTATCATATGGATTCTCCCATCCCCGAGGCTCTGGCCTGCGTCAAACAGTGGCTCGCGGCGAAACCTCTAGATTCCTGGCGGGATGCGGCCAAGACGTTCCGCACCGCGAATGCTGCCGTCTTGGAACAGGCTCGAGGTACTATTTCTGCAGACAATCAAGAGGAAGCAAATGCTGCGGCGGATGCCACTAAGGGGAAGAAAAAGGGGAAAAGTCACAAGGGTGGCAAGTGTAAAGACGGGCCCGTGTTCGTGGGAAAGGAGCCACCTGCGCCGCGACTGGTGGTATACGTTTCCGGACGCCGGGACGGGACCCAGCATCAAACTAAAGAGTGGCTCGACAAGCACGGCTTTCCTCCTGGAAGGATTTTCCATCGCTGCACGGGCGTGAATTCGTATAGGTGGAAAGCGAATATGCTGTGGGACTTAAGGAAAGTCTGCTACTTGAGAGCGCACGTCGGCGACCGCGATGACGATCGTCAGGCCGCGGAGCAAGTGAATGTACTGGGCGTCCAAGTCAATCCGAACACGTGGCTGACCGCTGCGGAAATCGAGTATTGGAAGTACGGTGACGTTGTTTTAGTCGCGTCGGATCAGTAGTGGAGTCAGTTGAGTGCATGCGAATTGGCCCGATACGGCGCATGCTAGTTTGCATGCAAGCGGGACCATAGTTTTGACACACAAAGAAGAGGCGTTTTGCTGTTTCGCTGTTCGACGTTTTCTGAAGCTGGATTTTTCTTCCTTGTATTTTCTCAAGCCTTTTTTCCATAGAATGCAATCAACAGTGACAAAAACGATTGGGATTTTCTCATTTCTCTTGAATGACAAATATTGGTTCTGGTTGATGTGAACTCTCAGTTGTGAGTAGATTATTTCTCAAAATTCGGTTTCGAAGTTTCAGTCCTTTTTTTCCAAATATTTTCCCGGGGTACAGAATCTGATTTCCACGATTTGCAGCACCGTTCGTCTGCGATCGTATGGTGGCAGGGGACGTAGACTATGCCGGGACCGACGGCATTTATGGAGATCGGGTTCGCGAGTGCGGTTCTAGTGCCATCACTCTTCATAGTGGCGCCAAAGACGTCCGCAGAGATACTGGGCCAGCAGCTGGCGACATGGACACCGATAGTACTAGGTTCGGTGCAGTAAATGCAGGTCCGTTCCTGCCGACGGCGGAGGATTGTCTCTGCAACATGTTGGGTGCACTCGACATTAACGAGGGCGACGTTTTCCTTGACCTTGGATGTGGTGATGGCCGTATCGTCAAAGCCGTAAGCCGCAAATTCGGCTGTTACAGTGTGGGCGTCGAGTATGATGAGCAAGTTCTCGTGGATGGTCTCATTGCACAGGGTCTCATGGAGAGTACAGACGAGCTTGTTCCATTGGATCAGAATGGTACACCGCACAAGCCGCTTGTCAAGCGTCCCGTACAACCGAGTATAGTACCCGCGGTACCTCGAAGAGCGGACTTTCTGTGTTGCGATATGTTCCTTGTGTTGTCTCCGCAAGGATGTTGCAATGCTAGTGGGGTCGGACTCGGTGTGCCCTCGCAACTCTTAAAATCCCCGACCTGTCTTCTGCGTTCTCTCTCCGATGCACAAGAACTTGTGAACAGAAAGGTGACGATGATTTTTGTCTATCTGTTGCCAGAAATTCACAATCTCTTGGCACCGTATTTCTTGGAGAAATTCCGGGCCGCCAGCCAGGATCCAGATTGTTGCGCGCTGCGGCAAGTGATTTCATTCTGGTGGCCGATAGACGGCCTTGTGGGTTGTGAGGAAATGGTAATTAAGAACACGAAGAGCGGTTCCCAGGACACGAGTAGAACTTTCGTGTACTCCCGCGATAAGTTTGAAAAGGTCCATATGGAGCTAGATAGGGATTCCTTATAGGCAGTGACCGCCTTCGCTTTTTCGTAGTGTGCCACTATCACAAGACTACAGTCCGGGTTCATAGATCGAGGTTTGCGAGTGATCAATTAGACAAGGCAGAGCGCTGAGTTTAATGTATGGAGAGTACATCATGCGAGCGGAATGCGGATCATGAGTATATCACACTTGCATCACACCTTCACACCTTCGTAGCAGGCTGGAGAACCACAGGAAGCGTACATTCCACTTTGCACATCCGACGTCGGGCTCCGTTCCCTTTGATGGGATAACGCCGCGCGCGCGCGAGCTTCTCAAGCTGGGGGCTCCTCCCCTCCCCGTATAGTACCGGCAAATTTGCGTTATTCATGCTAGTGCAGACTGTTCTCTTTTCCGATATAAAATGATGATGTCAATCTTCTAGGTGACCTAGGAGACTCGGAGTGAAAGCAAACGATGGGAGGACTCGGAGTGAATCCGGATTTGACCCGACGATGAAAGGAAGCGGCCGAAACAGAAACTTGGAAGCAGCTAATACAGTGTTCTCGAGTGGGTTAAAAGAATCGCCAGACGACAAAAGTATTTGGCTAGACTGCTCAGAAGCGCCAATCCCTTCCGCCGCTGGTACTGGACACGGGTTGACAACGGTACTGGAGGCCGTGTTGGCCGTTTGTCGATATTGTTCTGGGGCCGGGCCGCTCCGATTGCCTTCCTTCAAAGCTCGCGCAACGTGAACGTGATGCCCCATCAAGACAATCACGTGACTGAACAAACAGAAGACGCAATTGCAACCGCAAGCCCAGAGACAGCTGCAACGCGGACCAACTCAGCCACATCGACAGGAGATGCGCCAAAGAAAAAATAACCTTCGGACGCGAACGTGTCCTCGAAATTGGAGAGGAAGCGTCGCAAGCTCCTTGCCGACATATCGAGCTCCTACGCGGTTCTCCGATGGGGCCTCCAGGTCTGGTTTGTCGGATCCACAAGCAATGTGCTGACTCTCGTCGTCGTTCTCATCGAGTTTCTAATGGGCGAAGTGTTCGACGTCAGATACAAAAAAGTGAGCCTTCTTGGCTCAAGAAATTTTCGACGTCAGATACAAAAAAGTGAGCCTTCTTGGCTCAAGAAATTTTCGACGAAGTCAAGATGGGAACTCCGAAAAGATTTCAACCGTTCTGGCAATACACCGAGCACTCCGCCTGCCATCGAAGCCTCCGCTTTCCTTCTAACGCTAAAAAAGACAAGCTTCATGGTATCATTAACCTGTGCAAGAAAGCCAACCAGCAATGGGACGAATAGCCGGTGCCCAACATTCAGCTGCATGGCGTGCGCTGGAAGGATCTTTCCGAACGTGTGAGGCTAAGCATCGACGCAGCGAACGAGTCGGGCACCTCTCTTCCACTCAAGATCGAGGAAGACTCGAAGATCAAGGAAGACTCGAAGAAACAGAGGAATCGCTACAAGGAGATAGCAAATCTCCTGAAGAAACACACGGAGATCGCTAAGGGTGCCTCGTCCTCCTCGTCGCGTCAGGATAAGAAGAAGATGATCAGGCTCAGCGACAAGGCAAACGCCGACGAGGAGACCAAAGCCAGCAAGTATGAGGCACCCGCCGCGAAGCAGGCAATCTTACCGTCGAAGGACAGCTCCTTCCCCAGCGCTGCAAAATCGGATTCTCAGCCCGACAGCGTGAAGAAGTCCCGATCCGGCACCAACAAGCGAAAGAGAAGGCGGCGAAATAATCCTGCGGAAAGAACGTGGCTCAGGTGATGAAGAAACAGAAAAACAAGCGGGGAAAGAAAGGAAAAAACAAGGCGCCGGACAAATGAACGAGCGCAGCTAGATGACCCGACGACTGAAGATCATTATGACTACGGTTGGGATAGGTGGCGCGAGTCGGATTGGAATGTCTTGAATATGTGGAAATTGCATGCGTGGGGTGAGTGGAAGGACGAGTAGTCGGAAGAAGCCGAGCGTCATCTTGTGCATTCTCGTCGTCGACGGTGACCTACGTAGCACAGTAGAGTAATTGGTATGGAAGTTGAATTTTCTCGGAAGAGTGCGTTTATTTCGTGTCCTCTAAGGAGGTGTCGTTCGAAGCTGGTGACCGGTATACTGTCATCTTCTTTTATACTCACGAGTTGATATGATGCATTGTGATTCCATAGTGCGATTGTCTCTGAGTTCTGTCATCCACGTGGTCACAGCGACTGTTCCTGAATCTTGACACAGGTTCTAAACCTCGCGGACGATGACGGCCTCGCCGGAGAGAGGAGATCCAGCCCTCCTCGCAAGGCGGATGAAGAGCACATCGAGGAATCCTAAGACGAGGCCGGGAAGGCGAACGCCAGAGACCCTACACTTTTCTCCCAACCTGTCGTTTCATCTGTTCTTCCCAAAGGGTCAATACTTCTACCATTCGAAAAGGAACTGAACCGAAAAACACTCTCCAAACCTTTAAACTTTACAATTGTGAGATCATACTAGCAGTCGTGGTATCGAGGAGGGTATTGAGGAAAAAAATCAGAGGGTATTTATTGAGAAAGAAGCAACGAAAACGAAATTTAAAAGCGCTGTGCTTGTTTACAGAGAATCGTGCGGTAAATCAAATGTAGAAGGGCGAAGAAGAGGAACCGGAAAGATGAGGTACTCGTTGCTCCATGGCTTTCTCACACTGGTTGGCTTGTTCCATCCAGAAACGCATGTGAGCCTCGTTGATTGTGCGCTATTAGCTGAAAGCAAGCTTGAGTCATGCGACCGGAAAGCTGAGAGTGATTTGGAATGTGAGGAGAAAGCCGTACTTCTCTTGTCCATAGAGCAGGCCCAGCTTCTGGGTACGGAGGCGTTGGAGATCTTTGTCGAGGACGACGAAAAGCGCGCCGAGACTCCGATCAAGATTACGTGGTCGAAGACGCGAAGCCAATGGAAGTATCCACTGCGATACAATCAACAGGTATAGAAAAAGGAATCGAAACTGTTCACAACATTTATCGTTTCACTTCAAATGAGTATAAGACTGCTTTGCGCACCGCTCTCGGGTGCTGCATCGTGTGCGGTTTCTTCGAAAACGCGTGACGACCGTGGCCAATCTATGATGTCTTATCTTCCAGGTCCCGTCGCGAATGATCGAGAAGTACGGGACGTCGGCCACATGCATTGACGATGTAGGCGGGGTTGGCGCCACCTGCGGAGTGTTGCGGGGCCCTGATGGGGCGTATATTGAGTACTCCGAAGGCTTTTGTTGTACGTGCGCGCTTCTTGTCGACCTCCTCGATGATTTTCAGATGCGCGGTGGCGTGGACTGCGGAAATATTTTCGATAACTTTCAGCAGAGCTACCATTGCATCCAGCCAGACAAGCTATGGTACGCCGTGTTCGAAGTCGAGACGCCGATAATGCAGTACGAGATCAATGTCCAGGTGGATACCGGGAAGAAGAAGCACAACGTCACCGTTTCGCACACTAGCCCTGTCGTGTCGAATCCGTACGTCGCAGTGACACTGACGGGCGATTTGGCCGGCGCGCGCCCCGCCAACACGTTCGCGCACCAATATCTAGTGGTGCCGGATCGGTTTTACGACGGTGACGGAAAGCTTGCCACTCACGAGCGCATTCTGCAACAGCCACACCACCTTAAGTACGCTATGCTGCTGGATAAGGCCATGTTTGACCTGACAGGAGAAACTTGTAACAAGATCGGGGTAGGACCAAAGGCCTTCAAGTTTCAGTCCGACAAGTGCGAAATCAGCCCCGGCAACTGTTTGTGGAATCAGATCGAGGACCTGCACAAGGGCGATGTTGCGAGACAGGACACCCCGATGTACTTCGTCAGTCGCTACTGTGACGGAGCTCTGGAGGGTAGCCAGGTTGTTGACGACCAGAACATCATTACCGACGAGTTCTTCGTTTGCCCGCTGGATGAGGCGCGGCAGACGACGTTGGTGCGTCTAGAGGTCCGTGCGGACGACATGCGATTTATCACCAACGTCGGGGGAGCGAAGATCGTGAGCATGTCGGTGGACAATTTTGAAGCGTTCTCGGGGACGGGAGAAGTGAAGGTCACGCTCGACTCGACTGTTCCGTTCGCTGCGGACTACGGACTCGGTCTCCAGTGCGGAGCCGGGGTCACTCCGGCGCCAGTTCCGATGGTATCCCTAAAAGCCGAAGAGAAGGGTCGCGAGGTGATGATCCCGATCATGGCGAACAGTAAAGACGCCGTTGCCAGTTCCTGCTCTCTGAATCTCCTGGACGCCAAGGGGAAAGTGCTGGATACGCAGACAGTAGCTTTTACTGTGCTTGCGACGGTGGAAATGGTGGACTCAGGAGTGAAAAATCAGGGAATCGGGAACGCGCGGGGCGGAGGGGTGCAGGAATACGACGAACCTGGTTGCCCATGCGCGTTCTTTCTCGACATCGGCTGTTTCTTCTCCTACTTTTCGCATTGCTTTGGAGACTTGGTGTTTGCGATCGTCTTTATCCTCGCCTCCTTTCTCTGCGTCTGGATGTTCGGAACGGGTCGTTGCGCTTGCATCACCGATACATTGTGCAAGAGAAAGCGTATCATATGCGTCTTTCCTTTAGTTTTGGAATTCTAGCATGAAGAGTCTGCGTCGTTGCCTTCCCAGAAGTTAAATGATGAACTTTACGCTTCAGGGAGAAAGCCTCGGGCGTCAGAGCAAGAAGAAGAAGAAGAGGAAACTCGTAGACGCAGTCGCGCCGGCAGTAGCGGGTTCGAACAGAACAAAGATATGAAAGCCTTCCTCGCGACTTTGAAGGAGCAGCAGAAAGAGAACAAAAAACTCCAGCAGCAGCTCGATGATCTGAAGAAATCGAAAACAAGTAAGACTCCCACAGTGGCCGGAACTAGTGACGCTGGCGGAGACCCCACGTGCGGAAGTAAGCGGGGAGGCACGAAGTCAAGCACGAGATCGAGAAACGACAATACTGTCGCTGCGCAAAAGCATGTGAAGCCGCTATCCACAATTCTCGAGGAAAGTCTTGGTGGTAGCAGCGCGTCGCGGTCGTCTTCGCGATTGTCGGTGGGCAAGCCTACGAATTTTGTCGATGACCCGCGAGCAACGACCAGAAGCTACTTTGGGCCATCATCAAGTGCCAGTGTCCAGGCTAAGGAACCGTACCAACCGGTCGTAATCAACATTCAGCAACAGCAGCCAATGCAACAGCAGTCAATGCAACAGCATTCAATGCAACAGCATTCAATGCAACAAGAGTCGATGCAGCAAGGCATGCAGCAACCGCTGCCCATGCAGCAGGCCATGGGCATGCCGCCTCAAATGATGGGAGGAATGCAGCAGATGCCACAGAACCGCCATATGAGCAGTGGAGTGCAGCAGATGCAGCGTCAAATGGGTTTGGAGGGACCTCAAATGAGAAGCAACATGATGGGCGCGGCGATGCAGACGCAACATCCGATGGGGGGCGCACAATCCATGCAATCGCAGAGAGGGGGCCCGCAACTGACGCAATCGAATATTGGGAGTGTGCAATCAATGTCATCACAGGTGACGAACAGCAATATGCACCAAATACTATCGCAGGTGCGCCAGAGCCCTTCGCAAGCACAGACGGCGTTGCCTCGGTCCTGGCCTCGGTCACAATTCGAAATGCCTCGTTCGCAAATTCACTCTGATTCTCTGTTTCGAAATGCGTCCGAAGAAACTAGAAATTTTCCGCCGGGGCCGCGTGGAATGGGTCCGCCTCCACTTGGCGTCATCCCTCGCCCCGTGAACCCTGCGTTGAAGAACAAGCTATATCCACCCGCCGTGATGCCGAGAGCACCCACGCAGACGGCAAACCTGGCGTCGAGGACATCTGACTTTCCGGCAAAAATGAAAACAGCAAACATGCTTGCGCCGGCTCGCCCTGCACCGAAACCCTTGGCGAAGCCTGGCCCTTCGCTACGATGATTCGGACGATGATAATGACAGTATGACGCAGACGATCATTTGATTAAAGTCATCATCTAGTCGTGATGTCGTTCTGTTTCGACTTCATGAAAGCAAAACAGAAGTGTAGATCTACAGCCTTCGTTGATTTGAATGTCAACATTCGTCACCACATTTCTCATCTAACCTTCGGATCTTGCGTGATTTCAGAGCTATTAAAATTCTGTATTTCGTATATTCTGCACTGGCTCGCATTAGCTAGGTAGGTGTAAACCATTATGATTTTGCAGCTTCTTAGTTCTTCTAATCCACTTTTGTGCATCTTACAGTTCTGATCTTGTAACTTCTATTTACTTCGAACTTTGGTTTCACAGATTGCCACAAAATTTCGACGAAGGTCTGAGTTGTTCTTTGTCGACGCGAGGTTTATGTAAGATACTAGCCCACGGTTCCCGGAGGATACGCTGCACCAGTATGCCCTGAGATCCAGATTTAGCTCGCCGGATAATGCGTCTTCGGAGTTTTGATATTCGGGAAGCAGGCTTTCTTTCGTGAGGTTTAGAAATTCTGACGGGAAGCAGTAGCTTCTAGAGTTGGGCGAGTAGGTTAAAGCTGAGCAGCAGAGCCTCCGAAATCCATGGCGGCGGATCATCCGAGGGGCCCGCGATCAACCGATCGGCCACGCGTCACCGTAACAGCCTTTGGGCCGTTCTGCGATGTGAAAGTGAACCCGACTGACGTTCTTCTGCGAACGTTTTTGGAGAAGTACGGGTTAATTGATTCCGATATGTCAAAGGACACTAGTACCAAGGGAGACGGCGAAGGAGGAAGTGAGAGTCTTTTGGATCTGTGTTGTAAAACGCGTAAGAAGAAGCTGTCGCATCTCCTGAGTCTGGTAGAGTTGTCCTGTCATCGACTGGAAGTCTCGTGTGAAGCAGCGACAGACTTCATCGAGCGCAATATCGCGGTGGTCCCAGAGGGTGTCAGAGCTGACCAAGGAGTGTGTGATGCAACAGATGCGGCACGGCATGTAGCAGACTCACGTTCGCTTTCCGGACCGGAGACCAAGAGAACGAAGAGCTCCGTCGAGCATTTGAAGAACTGTGGCTTCGATGAGAAGAAGGTAATTGGCAACTCGGAGTACAAGCTCACCGACTTATCTAGTACCATGGGCAGCGGTGGCGCCGAATCTAGCGGAAGTAGAGGGGCGGACCTCTGCATCCATTTTGGCGTGTACATGGGCTCGGATCTCTGGAATCTGGAGTGCAGAGGGCTAAATTGGGCAGAGCTCGGCAGCGTGCCAGATGTTCGGGGTGAACACCGTACGGGTCGTATTTTGCCAGCACCGGCGCCAGCTGAGATCTACAGCAGAGTGGATGTGCTGCGTTTACTGGGGAGGTTCACTGACGACGACATGGCCCACAAGATCAAAATATCAGCTTTTGCCGGGACCTATCTATGCAATTATTTGTTCTTCAAAAGTCTCTTCTACAACGCTGGAAATTCGATCTTCATACACGTTCCGGATTTGAAAACAATGTTTGTAGACGAACAGCTTGAGTACTTTGAAAGGGCGATGGAGTTTCTCTTAGAAGAGGTGACCAGCAGGAAAAAATAAGACTGTAACAGTGTTAATGGAGGGTAGCTGTACTCGTGAGAATCGAAGATACCATAAGTTGCATGTATCTCTTTTTCGAAGCCAATTACTTTTCGTATTTTGTAGCTCGTACTGCGTATTGTGGAACTCGGTCTTGAGTGTGTGTGTGCGTGTGTGCTCAGTTTCGAACAATCGCTGTCGTGATTTGTTAATTTGATGTATCCTCAGTGTTCAACAAAACCGCTACAGCCTTCACTTTGGTAGAGATGATACTGACGAGCATGGTCTCGTCTCACAGCAAGTTATTACAACCGCCGAAATTTTCCGCACTCCAGCATGACTAAGTGGAGTTGCGCCGTGCAATCTTGTTGTATGTCGAAAAAAAACTAAGAATTTGGTTTTCTTTTCTGATATTCGATCACCACGACACAGGGACAGAGAAGGAGAACACTTGAGTCATTAATATCGTGTAGAGGAAACGAGAGCACACATTTTCGAAGAAACGAGAGCACACCCACCTCTGTCAGAGCACATCATTTCAATCGATGGTCGGTGTGAATATGTCGGATGTAACCGAAGGGGCCTGTATGATCGACTCCGAGAAGAACTCGAGCTTGAGTGAGCCTGGTCCCGATGCTAGCACCAGCAGTGCGAGCGGATTCATTGGCAATGACATTGTGGATGCCATTGCGTCTTCGAAATTAGGCGAAAACGACCCGAATTTAGACAACGTGGAAATCGCGACCGGGGAGACAACACCAACGGGCACGAGCGCCAGTAAGCCAAGCGTAGGGGAATTCACCTGGGATTCGCCCGAGCTGGGAAGATTTTGGATCGGCTGTTTTCCGCCGGGAACGAACGTCTACCAATTTGACGGTTTACACCCGAAAGCGTTGTGCTCGAAGATATGTAGCTCATATGCGATCTCTAAGCTAGTTCAATATTCGTATCCAAACTTTCCATCCTGTCGTAGTGCACATATCATCTATGAATTGTGGTCTGTGCGAATGGGTTCATCTCGCAAAACTCTCATCGCAAAATTAACAGGTAATGACGTTCTGCGGACCAATATCAATATAAACAGCGGCAGCAATAATCCCAACGATCGTTTGTTGTGTTTCGAAGTACTCGCCAATTTGGAAGCGAAATTCATTGAATATGGCGTGGTGGAGGCTCCTCAACCAAAGTAAAGAACTTTGCTTACAGTGCGAGGTTAAGTCTCCTGTCCACAGATTATGACGCTCGTTCCTTTGCTCGCGGAGTATGGGTGGGTGGATGCGCGCACATCGTTTTTTGGCCCGCGTGGGAGCGCGGACTCTTAACCACTCGTTCAGTAGCCCTACTGGCCGAGTGGTCTAACAGTCCGCCTCCGAGTGAGAGCCTGGGCTATAATCCGGGCAGGGACACATTCAAAACTCCGGAGGGGAAAAGGAGGTTGCGACGCGTCTCACCTCCGGGGAGTTGCCGTCCCAGTGTAGTCGCGACGCGGGTGAGATGCGGGGGCGGGGGTGGTACTCATGGCCACTACGCTCGGCTCGTAGTTGTATCGCAAAAGTTCCCTCGACTGAGGATTCAAGCCTTCTGGACCAGCGCTCATTAAAGCCTGTTGTTAATTTTTCTAATGGGTTGTACTGTTTCCCTACTGATGCTCGCGGATATCGATTTGCTTGATAATTTCTTGACCAAGACTGCAGCGAAGAGCGATCTTCTATTTTCTTTCCTTCCTATACATTTTCCAGGATTGGATCCGGTAACCCGAATCATCTAACCTACAAACGAGTTTATCACACCGACTGGAATCGTTTTTCGGCTATTCTAGGCGAAAAATCACTGGAGATCTGGGCGCGCGAACGCGTAGAAGAATCGATAAAGAAGCTCACGAAAAGAACCTCACGATAAAGAAGCTTGCCAAAGCATCTTAGGATGATCAAGCGCATTGTAATGAACAAATGCTTGGGAAAATACAGTATCAAATGTGATATCAAACACACTACTGGCTAGTCTGTTGCTAGACTGGTATCTGCCATCGAATGTGCCATGATGTAGTTTTCGGTGATTTGACTCATTTGCGTTTATTTCCATGAATTCGATCTGGATTCGGAAATCATAGTCGATAGGATTTTGCCAGTGAGGAACAAGATTCTCGCTTATTGCTAGCTGGTTAATGTTTACCGGGATTCCGATTAAGGCTGTATGAGAGAGCCATTCAATACAAGCGGTTTTTGGAGTTTTCTCCGTTAGAATTACTCAGCCTTACGGCACCTGCCTACTGCTCACTTTCAGAGTGACTCAGCACTATTTCGATTCAAACTTTTGGTAACGACGTAGATAAGGTGCGTAGAATCGGGATGTTGCAACTTCATGCCTTAAAAATATTGAGAACGCGACCTGCTGACCAACTTCTCCTCCGCCCCGGAAGTTGGGAAGTTGGGAAGTTGGAACCCAGTCATCTAGCTTCCCGGGCGGGGTCTCATCTTCCCAACTTCCCCGGAAGTTGGGAAGTTGGGAAGTTGGGAAGTTGGAAGTTGGAAGTTACTGTTGGAACCCAGTCATCTAGCTTCCTTGGTCGGGCACTCTGACTCATCTTCCCCTCCGGAGGGGAAGTTGGGAAGTAGGGAAGTTGGAGCACAGTCATCTAGCTTCCTTGCCCGGGTTGATGCTCTGACTCATCTTCCCCACCGGAGGGGAATTAGGGAATTACGGAATTTGGACTCAACCATCTGACCAAGCCGAATTCCCTAACTCCCCAATTCCTCGGGCCCTCCGGAGGGGAAGACGGACCCGCCTCGATCAGGTCCGTCCGCATCTCTGCGTTCCGACAGTGTCGGAGCTAGACTTCTCGATGCCTGCCGAACCCATCTTCCAAACATCCTTGGCGCTAATCTTGGAAATTTAGACCCGACTGTCCTGTCCCGGTCGATCGAAACGCCACACACTATGGGAGGATGGTGTCATCAGAGTCGACTGAGGTCTGGAGACCACCAGTCGACGAATCCAAGTTCCCAGGGTCGTATTTTCCAATCTGGTTGGCCAGACGATGTCACTAGTCGTCACTAGTCGTCTCTAGTCTTCTAGACTAGTCTAGAGTAGACAACACTAGACTAGTCTAGAGTAGACAACACTAGACTAGTCTAGAGTAGACAACACTAGACTAGTCTTGAAGACGAATAGACTAGCACAGACTAATAGACGGGGTTGACTTAAACAGAATCACTTTAACAGATGAAGCGGAAACTTCAAATGGTGCGCACCCGGCCCACGCATCAGTGGCAGTGCGCTGGCTCGTGTGATCAGAGTTGCGCAGTCACGTGCCCGGCCCACACATCAGACTCAGTGCACTGGTCCATGTGATCAGTGTGCTGGCCCATGTGATCGGTGTTGTGTCGTGGCAGAGGCGCCGAGGTCACTAGTCGTCTCTGGTCTTCTAGAGTAGTCTAGAGTAGACAGCACTAGCCTAGTCTAGAAGACGAAAAGACTAGTGCAGACTACCAGTAGGCAGGGTTGACTTAAACGGATGAAGCGGAAACTTGGTGCGCACCCGGCCCACACATCACTGACCCATGTGATCAGCGTTGCGCAGTGGCAGAGACGGACTCAACCCTCCATCGAATCCGATCGGAGCGGCACACACTATAGTATAGATAATAGTTCCCTAACTCCTCAAGGAGAAGATGGATCCGGTTAGGCATCCAAGTCGAAATTCCCTAATTCCCCTCCGGAGGGGAAGATGGATCCGCCCTGTCATCCAAGTCCAAATTCCCTAGTTCCCTAATTCCCCTCCGAGAGGGAAGATCATGATGAGCCTGCTCCCGGCCCGGACAGCTAGATGACTGGGCTCCAACTTCCCAAGTTCTTCCCAACTTCCCAACCTCCCCGTCGGTGGGGAAGATGGGACCCCGGGGCCGGTCCGGGAAGTAACTTCCGACACTTAAGTTCCGTGTCGGAGGCCCGGGAAGATGGGGCCCCGGTCGTCGTCCGGGAAGCTAGGTGACTGAGTTCCAACTTCCCAACTTCCCAACTTCCGGGGAAGTTGGGAAGACGAGACCCCGGTCCGGGAAGCTAGATAACTGGGTCCCAACTTCCCAACTTCCGAGGAAGTTGGGAAGACGAGACCCCGGTCCGGGAAGTTAGATGACTGGGTCCCAACTTCCCAACTTCCGGGGAAGTTGGGAAGATGGGTATAACCAGTCCAAGGACTGGACTTCTAGTCATTTCGGAAGCAACATCCCAATTCTACGCACCTTATCTACGTCGTTACCAAACTTTTACGTCAAGAGGCGTGGCGTTAAATGGAACCTCGCATCCCTTGAGCTCTCTATATTCGTTATTCCTTGAGTGCTCGACCCAGAAATATAAATATTTTTGCATGATCGTGGTGCAGTGAATCTAACGAGACGTTCTCGTTGCATGCCGCCTTGTGAATCTGATT
>JACKZZ010011511.1_pt1 | contig 27801 bp, 26 predicted proteins | sample 8027871 | NCBI WGS metagenome assembly JACKZZ01 (sample SAMN15724774, study PRJNA655200) | protist metagenome | isolation source: fluorescence activated cell sorting (FACS) single amplified genomes of... | place: USA: West Boothbay Harbor, Gulf of Maine | collected 2000-07-19 | reverse complement strand
TAAGACCAGGCAACAAGAGGAAGAAAATGCGAAGCTGGATTCCGAATTGAAAGACGAGTTTGAAAGAGTGAAGCAGGAGCAGGAAGCGATTTCACAGGTGGAGCAGAAGATTCGGGAAAGAATCTTCAGCTTGTCGGAGCAGCAGATAGAATTACTTGGGAAGGAGAAAATGGTGGGAGATAAAGTCCCGACCAATATCATCCCACCTCGAAACGCCAAGACCGGAGCAACCGCTTCTGGCACTGCGGGAGAAAATCATGAGGACGGCCGGGCGGAAGATGGTGAACGCAGTGCGTTTGGTTCACCTCGCTCCCGCTCCCCAACCTCACGGTTAAAATCGTTCCACCAATCCGGTATCGGCACGACCAATGACGATGAAATCGCGTATTGGGTGAAAATATCCTGTGCAAAAGTAATATCGTATTCGTAGTAATCGCAGGCATGCATTACAAATCTCCTTCTTAACCTAAATCCCCATTACAAACTCCATTTTTCATGCTGAGGGAATTTGTCATGCGATTTCTACTAGTACGACTACGATGCTTTTGCATTTCATAGAAAAAGGCCCGGGAAAGGTTTCCGCTGCTTCTCTACGGTGCAGGGAAGCGGACAGAGCTGTCGACCGGAGGACTGCATCGGGGAGGGAAAAAGCTATCATGAGGAAAAATCTCCCCTCCCTCTATCGAAAAGGTTAAGGTATGCTTTCGAAAATTTGCCTTGGTGATTTGAGACCACAAATCGCGTCTGTCTTGCAAGAAGACAAGCGCAGAGGCTTCCGCGCCATTGTGGAAGCGATTTCTCATGCTGTTGGGCCTAGGGGACAGGCTTTTCTAATGCGAAATAACTAGACCCAAACGCCCCTACCTAGCCTGAGGGTCTGGCGGCGATGCCTTACTGCAAGACAGCGCGCATCTGTGTACGGAAATCCAGCATGAGAAACTTCGTCTCGATATGGGGAGGCGAGATTTTTCCCTACGATAAAAGCGTGTTGCTCATCATGATGGAAACGCGACGCAAGAACGCGTCGCTTCGATGCTGGCGTTCAAGGATAGTCCGCGGTATGTGGACAAAAATCACAGGATCTGGAAAGAGATAAACGAGTAGTAGTAGAACGAAGCCCTCTACTGGTGCTGCTGCTGCTGCTGCTGATATCAGGCCCTAGTTGTTGTTCAACTTTTGCAGTACTAGAGGCTACAACTTCTAATCTGCGCGGAAGTCAAGCACGAAGAAAGAGACACAGTTCGTCTGCGACTTTTGTTTGGTCGTGATAGAAGTGCTAAAATGAACCAAGCATATCAACATCAAATTCGTCCACTTTACTGTGTGTTGTGATGTGAATGTTCATTCTTGTTGCTGCAGGTGTTGGTGGAGCTGATGAAGACAGGTCGTCGACGCTCGTAGATAATAAACTGAAAAAAATGAAAGGTAACAGGATGTCTTTGTCTACTCCGATGATCTAGTTGGCATTTGACGAAAACATGAACACCAGACACTGGTGAAAACTGAAGAGATCCCATTCTTCAACATTGTCTGTGTTTTCTGGAACAAGAGGCGCTTTTCATTTCCAATTTTTGCGATGACCTTCAACTTTTGTTTTCACCAGCATGAAGATGGTCGATCTTACTCTTGTAAACTGTAATATTCGGAAAGTAGATCCCCCGTAGAAGCCGTGTATGTAGTAGCTCGCGCATTTTTGTGAAGACACAAGATCCAACGAGCCGTCATTCTTCTTGGTTCTTCATTTCTCAGTTGTCTACTGGCGTGAAGCGGCACGCCGGCGAAATGGATCACTGTCACTGCTTCTTGAACTACATTTGAGCCACGAAGCCTCGGCGCGTAAAGAAAAAAAAAGAGAGCGGAAAGCGAAGCAACATTGAGTCCAACTGTAGTACTTGATCTTCTACCGGTGAGTTCTCCTTCTTATTCTACTTTTAGGGTAGTTGTACTACTATGTGAAAAGCGTAGGCGGACTCGAGAAGAGGCAGCGTCGTACTTAGTTATCTTCAGTGGCAGTACAAACAAAGCACGTCAACAAGAATCATGCAAGAGCAAGAAATCGAGCGGACGGTCGAGTCCACAAATCCTTCTGCTGTGCTGGAAGGCCGCGCTCCAGACGAAGAGCTACATCTTATCAAGGGCAGCAAATATGTCTTTGATCCTTGTTGTGATGCTGAATGGTCATAACTGAAAAACCTTGTTCCTAGTGCAGCTTCAAGCATGGCAAATATAGCATCTCGGACGCTTTTTCATGCATAGCGCACACTACAAACTGCGTTTTCGCATGACACAAACGCTTTTATTTTTGATGGTCATGCAACGCAAAAAAATTAAAAAATCAAATTGACACGAGTGCAAGACCTTTGTGAAGAAGAGCACTCATTTCGTAGTTTTTCCTCGTGTCTTAAATCTGTTTCTGAGACAACAGTGAGGTTTAACTGAAGTGGGGCTCCTCGACAAGGGCATAATTCTGTGCTGTTGTTCCGCGCACTAGCTAGTTTTTAGTACTAAGAACCTGAGTGACTGCTCAAAAATTGAAATGCTTTTTCAAAAATCGAAATCAAAACAAAAAACGCATGACAGAAACGAAAAAATCTGTGTCGTGTATGATCCATTCATTCTTATCAGGTCTCGAAAAGCATGAAGATCTTGTATTTTTAAAGTCACCGAATAGAAATTTCAACTCAATGCACGAATGCATAACAGCACGACAAGCATAGCACAAGTTTGACACAAGTTTTCCAGATCTACTACTTCGCGAGAAAAGACATATTTGCTCCTGTTGATACATCAGCTGAAGCAACATGCCCCAAGTGAGGGTGCCGAAAATACATGCAACAAGGCCGCAAAGAACGAACAGCAAGTAGATCAACAACATCTTCCAGTTACAACAGCTGCATCTTCGAAAGAAACCTCTTCTGGGCAGGAAACGGTAACGCTAACGGAGGAAGTAAGCGTTACTAGCGTTACAAAGGAAACAACTACTAAAAATACTACTAGCGACACAATCTTGTTGGGAACAGATAAAAACAGCAACACGGACAATAAGACCTGCGAAATATTGAAAATGAGCAGTGAAGAGGCCAAGGAGCAAGAGCCGGAGGCTGTCTCCGCGACCGCCAAGCGCCCCAAGACCGAAGATGATCTTGGTGAAGAGAAACCGGTAGAAATGCAGGGTGACGAAGCCGACGGCGAGGACGACATCCCGGCTGCCAAGCGGCCCAAGACGACCGATCTTGCGCAACCGAAAAGCAAGGCGGCAGCGCTATGAACTGCAAAAGTATCGTACTCGTATAAATGCATTACAAATTTCCTCAGCGTGAGACATAAAATCTGTAATGCGGATTTCCCTTAAGATATAAGATTTGTAATGCATGATACGAGTACTTTTGCACAGGATAAGCGCCACGAGTTTTCAACTTTTCGATCAAAACCGAAGATGGGGACGCGGTAGGACTAGTAACAGAAGCGGCTGCTGAGGATCCGAATGAAGAGGAAACTGGTGGGATGTTGGGTGGAGCAAAGGCGAATGTCGCTGCTGCCAGTGGTTCCATGGACCTGGAGGAGCAAAAAGTATAATGTGTTTCTGTTGTGACATACTGTATAATCGAGATCGTACTATTGTACTAAAGCTGCGGATCATGATGCGCATGCGGTACAGCAACTACTTCTTGTTGTTTTCTTTCTCGATCGTGAATGAATGCAGTTGCACCCGACGAGTGCTGGTACTTTAAGTCGGTACTAGATATGATCCACCGAGTTGGAAATAAATAAGCAGTCTATATGAAGAACAGTACATGGATGCAATAAAATAAAAAGTCTTCGATTTTAAGATAGTAAGTGCAATAACAATCACATAACAGTCCCAGATGGAGCAGTTGATTTTGCAGAACCAGCAACTCGCAATGGCCAACATGAACATGCAGATGATGATGAATAACAATCCTATGGGCATATGGATTGCAAAAATGTCTGGGTCTGGAAGACTGGAACTTCCTTGTAGTGCTGTCTGCGGATTCTAAAAAAAACTGTATTGCATGAGCAGCAAGAGGAGTCAGCTCTTGGCACGCAGAGACGGCATTTCTCATGCGCAATTAGCATCAAGAAGCTCTCAAAAAATCTGTGATGCTAGCACCAGCATGATAGACCTCACGGGTCATGCAAGATGTGCATGACAAGCCCCAACTCTTCCAGACCCAGACACTTTTGCAGTTGATAGGGGGGCATGAACATGATGATGAACAACATGAACATGGGTGGCATGATGGGCGGCGGAGGCCAGGGGAAAGGATATGAAAGTGCGCAATTTTTACTCCATCCCCTCGTTCTCAATTGTAGTTCCCATGCAAAATTTATTGCCAACTCCACACTTTGTGCTCACTATTTGTTCGCATGACAAGTTCTGGAAATAAAGCTCAAAAACACAACTACAATGACCCTGGATGATGAACTTCTTGTCATGCAAAATCCACATTCTTGCCGACGCGGCTTGTACTATTGCTGTAGTTCTTTGTGCAAAAATACAAATGAGGGGGAGCAGCCAGGCGCGGGAAAGAAAGTTGTGCACTCTCATAAGGTTAAGGGAGGTGGGTTTAATAACAAGGGCAAAAACAATTATGGCGGTGGCGGGTGGAACAACGGCAACGACTTATGAACTGCAAAAGTATCGTACTCGTATAAATGCATTACAAATTTCCTCAGCATGAGAAGGAAAATTTGCAATGCGAATTTACCTTAAGAAAAAGATTTGTAATGCATGAAAGCAATACGAGTACGATACTTTTGCACAGGATACGACTGGAACAACAACAACTGGGGGAACAACAATTGGGGTGGAAACATATGCTGTGCAAAAGTATCGCACTCGTAGTAATTGCTATCGTGCATGACAAATATCGCTTTTTTTGGAAAAATAGCATGACAAATTGCATTTTTCTCCTTGAAAAAATTTGTGATGCAATTTATACGAGTGCGATGCTTTTGCAATGCATACAACAACAATTGGGGCAACAATAATTGGAACAACAACAACTTCAAAGGGGGCAAGGGAAAAGGTGGTCAAGACATGTCAGACAACCCAGCAGTGTTGGATATGGGACTCTCAAACGTTACATGCTCAACTGTTACATGAATTTGTCATGCAAAATGGGCGCCGGCATCTACATGACCAAGCTGCTTCGCATGACAAGTTTCCGACGTGCTAGACAGCATTATAATCTGCTCCAACTGCAAACCTGTAATGCAAAAGGCGCAATCTTTTTCCTTTCACCTTTGCCATTCTTGCATGACAAATTGAAATTTCATGTAACAGTTGAGAATGTAACGTTTGAGAACGCCATATTGGAGTCGATGAACCACCCGATCAACCAAAATCCGCCGGCGAACCGGTCGAACGGCATCGTCAATATGAAGTGTGCGAAAAGATGGGGTAATATACATGGACTATATTGTTCTCGTTGACTTATATGTAGTTGTGCTTGTTGTGTGAACAGATTGATTAACTCAGTTTTAGTTGTCGTCGTCACTGTTCTTGCTGTTGTACTTCTAGCCGTGGTTGCTGAATCTGAAAATAAATTGCATAATCAAAAATAAGAAAAACGAAAATCACGACCCCGATGGTGGATGACAGCATGGTGTAAAAAATGTAACGTTGTAAATAAATTTCTAAATTTTCTACTCCTCCCACAGAGCGTCCAGATTCCAAGCCGGAGAATGTGCTGCTACCAATGGATGCTAAATCCCGGTTCGACATGGCGATGCAGGGAAACCCGAACTTGGGGTCTTACTCGGTCAAGATCGTGCCGAACATTCGGCATCCGGTATCATATGGAAAAACGTCCCCAGCACGAGCTTATAAGTCAAGTTGGGAACTTAGCAACACAAATCCAGAAGTTTTGCGAGCCACGCATGACAATTTGCAGTTATCCGTAGTGTAGTGTTTGTTAGCAATGTGACGACCGCATCACAAATCCAACCGCTTATCCTGTTAGCAGCATTACAAATGCCACAATTAGATTGGAACAAATGCCACCCTCGTTCGGGAAGATGCGCATTACAAAAGTTCCTGTAATCGCAAATCTGCATGACAACTCTGGGGTCGACGTGGGGACGTTTTTACACAGGATAACCGACGAGACGACCGGAAATCATCTGCTTCTTCTGTCCCGTCTTCAAACAGCCGAAGGGGAAGGGTAAGAACAAGTACGGAAAGGCTGCCCCGATGGAGGGACATCCGGACTTCAAGTACATTGGCGACAATATTGACTCGGTATACATACGAATTGGAATTGTTCGACTATTTGATCATTTTGTAGATGAGGTGATGTTTTAGTAGTTTTTCTGATAAAAAAGTTGTGTAGTGCCGATGTTGTGAACTCCTGAATTGAAGTACTAGATGCAGAGCACTTGACAATTTCTTCATCCGCATTGCTCTGTGTGCAAAATGGATCCGGTATTTATTAGATGAAAAATTACTGCTCGTCGTGAAGTTATCTTTTGAATTTTCTCAGTTCACCGAATCGCTGGATGAGTACATGTACAATCCGTTGGGTGGCGGTGTGGCGAGTTCTTTTTCGAAGGACTTTATTCAGACGGAGGAGCAGTACTCGGAATGCCGTGGGCAGTATCCAAGAAAAATATGATTGTAGTTGTAACTTTTTTGGTCAGCCAGCATTACAAATCTGTCTGGCATGTGACAGCAAAATATTGAAGCTGTCATGCGCACCGGATGGCACGTGCTGTTGAAATAAACGCATGTGCGTTTTTGAGTCTACAAAATATTGACCCTACTTAGCATGACAGGCGCAATCATCTTACATGTCGCGCATCACAAACTTCTTGCACCTACAATTTTTTTTTGTTGGATAGGCTGCTGCACATGCGGGAAACTTCGCTGAACGATGAGTCTTTCGAGAAACTCATTGACTTTTTCCTGCTGAAGAAGATCGAGGTATTTTGTCGTATAAATTTTGATTCTACAACAAACAGGACACCACTGAACTCCACGTATCGTTGTTGCTTTAAGAACACGATGAAGTTGGAGCAACGGGAGCAGGTGCACAACTTCTACTTGCGTGTCTCGATGATAAGAGATGTTGACCCTCCTCCCCTTTAATCTCCACGTTGTTGGCGGGCTGAAGAATCGATGATAAGTAGCGCGAGAAATGAAAAAAGAAAGTACAATTACGTAAAAATCTTGTCAGATCTCCGTGTGGCGCATCGACGGGAACTTGTTGACGACCCTGGATCCGCTGATTAAGTACATCAAGCAGTGGAAGGTGATGTTTCCCGATCAAGAGATATCGAAAGAAAAAGTGTTTACGTTTACGGTTCATCGCTTTTTGGATTAAAAATTTTTTGGGTGTGCATTGGGAGCATTTTTTAGACGTTCAAGTTGACTCGCTGACTCCGTTAGCTATTGCGAGACACCGCAGTAGCTCACTGGGTTGGATCTAGCTAGTGCGCAAGGTATGGCGACGCGGAATGTTGCCCACCGGAGCCACCTGATGCTGTGCCTTTCCCTCAGCGTCGGCTCTTGGACCCGGGTCAGGACGGTCCAGCCTCGAGGAGTGGCTGAGGCTCGGATTTGTGGGTCTAAGAGCTGGCATCTGCATGGCCTCGCCATCACTTCACCGATGTGCGGCCTTTTTAAATTCCATCGCGGTGCTTTTGGAACTTCTAGCCAAATATTCTCCATGACTGGAGAAAAAGTCGCATTTTTGAGGATGTGGGAAGTTGGCAAATTTTGGGCACCAAAAAGCTTAAAATTTGCCGGCACCCAAAAAACCGCAAACACGTTACCTAATCACGACGGTATGGTCGATCCATCCCTCCGAAAACCTGCTGTTTTGTATGAAATCGACCCCAAAAACCGTAAACACCCTCTCTAGCCAGCACGCTATGCTCGATTTCCCTGTCCAAAAAGTGTGCCCCCGTGCTTGCCCCAGTTGGATTGAAGGCAAATGGATCATAACGTGCTGTCTAGGTAAGGTGTTTACGGTTTTTCTGGGATTTGCAATTTTTGGCCTCGAAATGGTGCCAAATTGATGCTTTTTTCCTCGGAATTCGCCACTACCCTAAAAAACCGTAAACGTCATCTCTGGACAGCATGTTATGATCCATTTCCCCTCACCCAAACAGGTCCCCCTCCGGGGTCGATGGTTACAACGCCTTCGGGGGCGGATCTCATCACCAATGCCTGGGGCCCTGGGCCACCGGCTTCCGGCCATCATTGCCCGGGAGCCCGGGCAGGGCTTGGGCAGCTCTTCCAAAGTTTGAAGGGGCGCAATATTATGGCGGCGCTGCATAGTTTTCACATCCCGCGCGTGAGCTGCTTCCCAATAGTTTTACTGCTTCAGAGCCCCGAAAGGGCAAAGGGGATGGCTGCGCGGCTGCAAGAAAAAAAAAATCAAAATTTGTGGTGCTGAGTGGCCGCAAAAAAAATTTTTTCCAAAAAGCTGAAAGCCGTAAACGCAAACACTTTTTCTTGTGATAAGAGATGAAGTTTCACGAGGTCCATTGCCACGACAATTACATCACGAGGAAAGGCGTCATCGACTTTATCACGGTCTTGCTGGAAGAGTTCAAGGTAGCACCGGCGCGGGACGACTGGCGCTACCAACACTGCATGAAATTCCGCCCCCTGTGGATCGACACGGATCGGGTGCCCATCTGGCTCCGCATGGGGGACAATACTTGCAGCCGGAATGAACCGGAGCAGACTGTGCTGGAAATCGATGCCCTGCACGAACAGTTTTCCGACCCGACCACGAATACAGAGGCGATCTGCTACGGTAAGGAAATCTAGTTAAACTAAGCTTTTTTCATCGTTGTAGTTCAAGTTCTGATGCAGGTCTTCAGTAGTTCTTGTCTGAACTTTTGAAAAGTTCTACTGTTCAGAAGGAACAAAGATTTTTGAAAAATCTTTAAAAATTTCAAAAAATATACAAAAATGATCTCAGTGGGCTGCGAGGAGTGTACCCACTTGTGCTGCCGGAAGTTTTCCGAGAACATTTCGCCCATCGTGCACATCAACGGTTTGACGACCCGTCCCCCGCCGAGCTGGCAGTAAATAGATCGAGGAATGTCTATTGCGGTGGCGGAATTGTATGTAAGGGCCGCGGCGGGTCCTGCATCTTATCTCTACGGTGGTAGCAAAAATAATGACTTCAATATCAACGACCAAATGTACAACGGACAACTACACGGAGGTAGAAGAAGATCTTGCTAGTGCTAGTGGTCTTACGCGGGAAGAGTGCAAGTAGTTGTAGCAAAAGGCAGAGTTCTAGTAAAGTTGTTCGAGCGACCTTCACTTCTGCACGACCAGCCGCGGGCAATACTTATTTTGAAAAACTACAACACGACGATTTTTAGTATGGAACAATAGTACAACGACAATACAGCAAAACAGCATCAAATAAACCAAATTTCATCTTCATCTTCGCAAGAACGGCGGGCACACTGATTGGCTCGATTGAAAGGAGAAAAACTACGTTAGTAGTTGAACAAGATCAACTTCTAGGACCAGGCCCTAGAGGAGGACAAGAAGAGAACCTGGAGGACGGAGCTTCATCTAAACAGCGTGCCACCTCCTCTTGGTGGACGAGCAGAAACTACTACTACATTGGCAGGAAAAACAATTATACCGACAACTACATCACGGTAGATTCTGCCTATGCAACATTGGAATATTATATAAAGCGGTCTTGTGCCTGCTTGGTGATGTGTTTTTCTGCGACAATATTTATAACTCGAGGAAGTAGGAGGTCTGTAGACTATTTTGCTCAAGAACAAATTGTTGTACGGTGATGCGAACCTTCATGCGCGCATCCAAGAAAGAGCGAGAAGTTCAAGTTGCACTTCATTTGCAGCGTCAGAATGTAAGCTTAACTGGTCTACTACTTCTTCTTCTATTTTCACCACTTAGAGCATGAACTTGAACTTCATGCCTGAGAAGTACAACAGAGTGTACTTTTTGCGTGCTCGTCGTGCTCCTGTTCTCGGTGTCCATTGCTGTTGAAGACTAAAACTGGTGCTGGAAGCACTCCTCGAGCTAACAAGTGCAGAAAAATAACACGAACATGAAAGCCTCCAAGGATCAGCGTGAAGAATTATCTTAGACCCAGGCTCAGGCAGGAGGCCGACGGAGATCTATAAACTGTTTTTTTCCTACTTGTCAAGCAGTCGGCTTGTTACGAACTTTTTTCCGTGAAGTAGAACCAGTTTCTCCGTCATCCAGTTGCTTTTACTGACACAGCAGGAGTTGTCATCACCTAGTTGTACTTCGTCCTTTAGTACGAGGCGAGCAACGTCTTCAACATGATTTTGCCACACGACTCATGAGCAATATCATCGATTCATCAGTCCTCAGCAGCTCTGGACATCGATCATGCGAAACGTCCTCGTGCCTCGACTTGCAAATAACTTTTCTATTTCGACGCTTTCATAATTATACCTTATAGAAGAGATTCCTTTTCTTGTTGAACCCCAAGAACCTTCCCTTTGTTGACGAGATCAACAACATGTATAAAAAATTTTAGGTCGATCTTGATCTTCTTCTTTCCTTTAACGTGGACCGCATTTTTGGTGTTTCTTTTCAAAGTAAGTAGTTGGACAACAATAATAAAGAGAAACGTGAAACTCTTTCACCATGCAAGAAATCGAGCGCACGCTCCAGTCCAACGTGGAGCAGGTGATCGAGCGGTTTTCCATTACGCAAGAAAAGAACTGAGTGTGTGTAAGTCTGTAATGCCACTGCTTCAAAGCACGCAATACAGTTTGTTACGCCTGAGCCTGTTATGCTGGCCAGCCATAAGCTCTTTGTCTTGCTATAAACTTTGTCATGCTGTGACTCCCAAAGGACACCACACCTCCGACACTCGCACAATATTTTTTTCTTGGATATCCATTGCCTCCGTGCCAATACAAAAGCAAGGCCTCGAATGCTCGCTGAACTGTTTCCAAAGCTTCGAGGCAAAAAACTACAAGGACATAGGGAACTGTGTGGAGAAGTGCCAAAAGCCGTTTCAGGAGCTCGGGAGTGTCACGAATAAAGAATTTCAAGGTATAGAATTTTAATCTGCCATGCAAGAACCGTATCAAATTCAAATTCAAAATTGCCGTCTGTCATGCAAAAATCGCTTTTCAAATATATAAAATCAAAACTCCATCAGGTCTCCAACGGGGGGTGCAAACATGCCAACAATCCTGCATGGACGTAATTCAGCCACAGCTCGACGCCATCAGGTCGGGGCTGCAAAAGCAACCAAGCGAGGCAGAGCAGAAAGTCATGCAGGCGAACGTGGAGCAGTGCGCGTCAAAGTGCATTACCGACCACGGGATTGGCAAGTTGACCGATGTGGAAAGTAGGTTGATGGGCTACATTAAAGGGTTCAGGCTGAACTAATGATAATTTTTTGAGTTCTGGATGAAGGTGTTACTGTTATTTCATCCACGAGGAAAAATAATGACCGTGGTCATGATGCGCACTTCAACTTCTTCAAGAACTTACATTTATACAGCCTATATGAAATTACATTTATACAGCCTCTAGCGACAATGAAAAAAGCGACCTATATTTATTTTCGTTCACAGGGCAGTAACGACAGAAGGAGAAGTAGAAAATGATGAGACCACAAGCGACATGTATTCTACTTGACATCGCGTGCATTATTAAATCTCGTTGAAGTTGTGCTAGTTTGAACCACGACTGTGTTCGACAAGAAGTTCTTGCGCTGTAACCGCTGGCACTGCCTACAGCGACGTCGTCGCCAAGCACAAAAATCCCTGCTGTGAAGAAGATGTTTCACGAAACCCAGAATCTGCTGTGCGGCGAAAGAGATCAGTGCAGTGAGCATTTTTTGCGACGTCGCGAAAGGATTGAATCAATTTAGTTTTGGGTGGTTCTTTTTCTTTATGATCCTGAACTTTTTCATTAGGCCGATGTCCACCTGATGTCATCCGCCACCGTAAGGTGCTGGCCTCGGCACATGCAATCAAGGAACTGGAAATGTAAGTATGATAGATGGAACCAACCGCGTCCCTCAGGACGCGTATCATGCAATTGGGAGCATGGTGCACGTTATTTTTACACGGACTCACGACCACACGAGGCAAACTGAAATCAAAAACAAATTTCCCGTACTAGAGTAGTAGTTGTCCGTGAACAAAGTTAGTAGTTGGGGAAGGTTGGTGGTAGCGGTTGTGCCAACACCAAATACGACAACTCTGAAGGTATATATTTTCATCAAGGTAGTACACTTTCATTTTCAACCTCGACGGGGAAAGAACTGTTTGTCAGGCTTTCTCTTAACTTACACAGCTGTATTTATCATTTTCGACAACCTTGAATCAACTTTCAAGATCAACGTATCAAGATGGGTCCCCGGTCTCCTGCCTCGCGCCGCGAGCGTTTCGACAGTGCTGACAGCATGAAGTCTGTCGTGGAAGAAGACAGCCGTCCCCCGAAGCCGAAGTATGAAATGTAAAAATGTCTGGGTCTGGAAGAATGCAACTTGTGATGCCGAATTTGGATTCCAAAAAAATCTGTATTGCATGAGCAGCAAAGGGATTGCAATTTTTGCTTCGCGGAGAGGGAATTTGTCATGCGGAATAGGCATCGCGAAGCCCTCAAAAAATCTGTGATGCTAGGGCATGCATCACAGACATCATGGCCAATGCAAAACATGCATGACAAGTCTCAGAATGTTCCAGACCCAGACACTTTTACATTTGATACGAAGCCGCAGGGCTCGATTTCCCGGGCGCTGAACACCCGCCCAGGTTTGAATCCGTTTCTGGCTGTATGTGTAGGTGAAATCAGTCATGCATTTCATGTAGTAAGTTCTTGTCTGGAGGTCGTGAATTTGTCATGCGCACCGCACTAAAGAAAGTACAAAATTGTTTGTCATGCATCGACGCGTGATACGAATCGACAAGATCGTGGTCGTAGTTTCACATACCATACGCTGCCCAGCAGGATACGGAGGTGGCGGACCGCCGCCTATCAAAGTGAAAAAAACCCCCAGGACCCCATATTGAAAAGTCAATTTGTGTTTCTGGATTTGTGTATACAAATGAACTTTGTATTGCAGGAAGAGCTTGTCGGGATTTTCTAAGCCGTCCATTTCTTTGGGTAGTACGCGTCCGGCTAGCAGCTGAGCATGAGAAACAAGTCTGACATAGACGAAAACGCATGACAGACTTGCTATACAGCAACGCGCCACATGGGTGTCGTTTGCCGTGTACGCAAGACAAAGCTGATTTGTGGCCACAAATCAGCATCACAAATTTTCTTTTCGATATGGTGAGGGGGGATTTTGCCTTACGATACCGCCGCGCGTTCATGAACAGCATCATGGACGACTCCGAGGACGACGACGACGTGAATGTCAAATTCGCGACCGTGTTCGTGATATCCTGTGCAAAACTATCGTACTAGTAGAAATCGACGTAATCGATATCGAATGACAAATTTCTTCAGCATGAGATGAAATGAAATTTGTAAGTCCGATTTTTTTGCCTTGAGAAAGAGATCTGCAATGCGTGAATGCGATTAGTAGAAGTGCGATATTTTTGCAGAGGATACGTGAAAGACAAAGACGAGAAGACCCAGGCGTACTCCTTATGCATTGCAAATATGTCTGGTTCAGGTGGAAAAATAAAAATGCAAGCTCTGTCATGCTTATCTGGCATGACTGAAGAGTTTGTGATGCGTTTCCAAGAACTAGAAAAGACCCTTTTGCTTGTCATGCAAAATACACGCAGTTTGTCATGCGAGATGAAGAGCAGCACTTCTAAAATAAAGCTGCGCAAATATAAATTTTTTATGCCCGGCTGTGCATTACTTACTAGAATTACAGGGCGTTTCTCACTATTCACAACCCCGCATTTTTACAAGTTTCCAGACCCAGACACATTTGTATTTGATACACCTATCCCGGCGGCAAGGTCGTGGACTCGGCTACGAAGCAGTACGGCATGTATGCAAGGAAAAAATTGTGTATGTAAGTGTAACTTTGTGTTGCAGAAAATGCACGACAATTACACATGTCATGCTAGACACATGCGTCTGAGGCTCTTTTCGTACGTGTTTTCAGTTTCACGTACCAGCTACGCATGACATGCAGAGCAAACTTGTGATGCTATTCCTCCCAGAAAGTTACACTTACACAGTTTTTTTCTGGCATAGCATGACGAGCAAGACCACTACCACTTCGGACGAGCAAAAGGGTAGTACTTCTAAGGAACGCAAACAGTATATCCCACGAAAAAAGTGTTACAGTTACACATTTGTTGTCAACTCAGCAACACAAATTTTCTCTGCATGAGAGGGAGAACTTGTAATGCAGAAATCCTACGGGAAAACACCTATGAAACGAGGCTTCTATGCGTATCCGGCATGACAGAGCTGGTCTGTCTTGCTTGGCCGGCAACGCAATGTGTATCTGTAACACTTTTTTCTTGCGATACAGTACAAGTACACCACCTCCAAAGAGGACCACGACTACAAAGAGGACAAGGATATTACCAAAAAGAAGAAGGAAGACCGCAAAAAGCGCCTATCAAAAGGAAAAATCCCCCCTCCCCATATCAAAACGAAATTTCTGATGCTGGATTTGGAAGCACAAATCGCATTTGTCTTGCAGCAGAGGACTGCAGGCATATGCCGAGCCTGAGGCGAGAGGTTTTGACGTAGGTGCCTAGCATGACAAACGTCTACCTCTAGACGTTTGCGGCTAGCGGCGGACTCTCTAGAGTTGCCCTCTTGCAAGACAAACAGGATTTGTCGTCACAAATCTACATCACAAATATGCAGGCGCATGCGTTTTCAATATGGGGAGGCGGGGGGATTTTTCCTTACGATAGCGCCGTGATGACCGCTCATCGTCTGACAGCGACAAGTCCTTGCCGGAGGGCAGGCTGAAGAAGCGGGAGAAGCGGGAACGTGATGAAGAATACCATAAGTCCTCGTCGGACCACGAGTACCCGGGACAGCACCCGTTAGCCATGCGGGAATTAAAACGCCAACGCGAGGAAGAAGAAAAGCGGAAGCGAATGCGGAGGTCGGTACGCAAGACAAAAACTGTGTAGAGTGTAACTCTGTAATGCATAACGACGTAACACAGTTATCACTTGTCATGCTGGCCAGCCATGCGGTCCTCTTTTCATCAACATATGTGTTTTATTCACTATCACTGATACTAGCTGTGCACCATGACAGACTTCCTCTGTGCAACATCGGAGCAAATTGAAATTTGTCATGCTGTCAAACTAGCACAGCTTTTTTCTTGGATAGTGCTCCTACGACGCGCCTGCCTCGGAGGGGGACATGGAAGGAAGAGACTACCCGGGACCGTATCCTGTGTAAAAAAGTCCCCACGACCCCAGAGTTGTCATGCAGATTTGCGATGACACGAAGATTTGTAATGCGCAGGCCCATGCCAGGATTTACTAATCGTGTTTTGGGCTTTGTAATGCTGTAAACAGGATTACAAGCTGGTTTTCTCATGCGGCTGCCCGTGCTAACCAGCACTACACTGCAGTGATGGGAACTTGTCATGCACAACGCCCAAAACTTGGAGATTTGTATTGCAGATAGACCAACTTGACTATGGGGTGGGGACGTTTTTGCTCAGGATAGACCGCACCCATTGGCCATGCGGGAATTGATATGCATTCGACAAACGTCAAAGTATCTTCACATGCTTGTTGTAGTATATTGCATTACAAATTCGCGCCGCATGTGGAATCGAATCTGTAATGCGGATTGAGCTATAGGAAAGAGATTTGATGTAATGCGTGATTGCGATTACTTTTACTACTAGTACGGTCACGATTGTACTTTTGCGATGCATACAAGAAACGCCAACGCGAGGAAGAGGAAAAGCGGAAGCGGATATCCAGGGAAAAAACACCCATCCCCATTCATTTTTGGCATGACAAACACAGGCATTTATGCATGTTCTACATGACAAATTGGATGGGGATGGGCCGTGTTTTTTCCTGGATAGCGGAAGGCGGAATCGTCCGATCACAGCCGCGATTATGTATCCAAGAAAAAAACGTTGTTCGTGTAAATTTGTGATGCGCAACATGCAAGACGATTGCGTCTGTCATGCTTGGCATGCATCGTAGGGTCCATTTAAGGGCGTTTTCACGTAGTACTATCTGCGCATGACAGGTTTTTGCGGTCATGCCAGACAAATTTGTAATGCTGTTCCTCCAAAAAAATTACACCTACAATGTTTTTTTTTGTTGGATATTATGCAACACAAATTTACCGGTTTATGGTCTAGTACATAGTACAAAATGCATTGCAAATTTGTTTGCCAACCTGAACCCACATTGATTAAAAAGACTTACACTTGTCATGCTCCTGAACATGCTCTGGTGCGGTGGGACGAGATGAAAATTTGTCATGCAGTACTCTACTACGGCCTCTGTGGAAAATTTGGTTTCGATCGCGCTTCCAGTGAGGATCGGTATGCGAAGAAGAAGAACCGCAGAAACTGAACGGGTGAGGGGGATACAGCTTCATCCTCTACATCTTCAAGGGGAAGAGCCACTACATCAAAACCTGGATTATAGGAGTGTAGATGGAACAGAATCTTGTGCTACTTGTTCAAGAATGTGAGCAGTACAGCAGTTTTCGAAGAAACTTCTATGACTTTTTCAAGAAACTACAGGTATACGAATTTATTACTTGACATCAACCAGGAGCAGGACCCACCTTCTGCTGATGGGTAGGTGCGAGTTCGTCTTCCTGCTGTGTTTTTTTCTAAAGGCGAACGACGATTGCGAGTGGCAAGTATTTTTAAAACACCTTCTATTTATTGATTCACATCTGCGATACTGGATGCGGAAAGAACGGAATTCAGATTTTTGAAACCAGAATGGGCCTGTACAAATTTTGTCTTTATCCAGATAGACAAAAAATCAAATAGACAACTTGGATGTCTATTACGACGTGGGTGCTCCCAGCACTGCGTGAAAAAACAAGAAAGTGGCAGCACCTGCTGCGCCGTGCGAGGAGTCCACGCGAAAGAGGAGCTTCACAAGCACGACAGATGGGGAGTGTTCGATTTTTGCGATGTTTTTTGTCTCTACTGCTGCTGCATGACGAACTGCAATTCCTGCTAGCAGCCTCAACGACGTTCAAACTCCAAAGAAGATCTCCTTTCCTTCAACCACCTCGATCTGACTACAGTGTGAGATCATGATGAGGCACTCTAGATATTAACGCGGACGTGTGGTTCCTGCTTGATGTGATATCCACGGGATCCAGTCCAAGTTCTCAACACGGCATGACTCGAATTGCCAGAAGCAGCTTAATAGTCGATCACGTTCACCACGACCCTGTACTAATGACTTTCCTTAAGTGTCTATTTATTAGGTTCAATTTCTACAGAGAATGAAATTGAAAGACAAAGATGAACAAGATGACACTCTAGAAAAAGCCCCATTTACGATCTATCTTCCTCGTGGGCAAAGCTCGACCAGCATGATCTAGTACTTTCTAGGACGCTTGTTCAGTACCACCATGAAGATCTAGTTTATTGATTAAGCTTTTTCACGAAAACGCGATGGAAATTATAGTCTCTGCGTAGACAGGCTTCATAAACTAAAGGATGCAGAAATAGGGCCACGACCTTCTTCTAAACGATGAAAGCGCATTGGCGAGGACCACGCTCTATTTCTTGCATCTTCATCAGATCGATGCAGGCACGCAAAAAAATCACATCCCAAAAAAATGACAGACACAGGTGATTTGTAGCCATATCGGTGGTTGCAAAGCTTTTGTCCTTATTTCCTTTCTTAGGTATTTATTGAGCACGACTCGGCACTACATTGCTGTTTAATTTTTCTAGAAGGAGCACTATTCTCTTCACTGAAACCTTAAAGCTTTACTTCTGAATACGGACTCCTATAAATTTTACAATTTACACCTTACCCCAAGAAATACGCAAGATATATCGTCCACGGTGTTGTACTGTTTCTAGTATTTCAAATTTTTCACAAATCCCAAAGTGAAAAACTGAAATTCTTCAGCTCTGGATGGATGTTTCTGAATGTATGTTTCCCAGTTCTTGTTGAGCTCGTCGATTGTTGATACAGCTAGTTGTGATCATCTACCAATATTATAGAGATCGAAACCAAACGAACGTGAAAGCAAATTCATTGTGATTAGAATTTAACCCCATAGCCATACCTCCATAGAACCGGTGTATTTTGAAAAGACAGACAGACAAAGATCTTTTCCTGATTTGACTGAGGAATCAATTTTCATCTCGACGTGTAAGATAAATTTGTTTACGATTTGATTTCCTAGTAGTGGACTATTGAATCTACCATGTTTTAATAGTCACCACTCTACTACTACTACTTCTTGAACTGTAGACCGGCCTGGGTTGTCGTGTGAAATTTCCCAGGTTCTTGTTATACTTTGTGCTCTTCTTTATCCACTTCACATTTACTGTTTTTCGCCAAAAAACGTAAAAAACTCCGTGGCTATTTCAAGCTCGTAGGTGAAAATCGAAGAAATCACTACCATCTCCCTCTGATGGTTGTGATATCTTTCGATTCTTACCGTGAAAAATTGAATTTGATATCGACAGAATTTGTCGATAGAATAAGCGAAGAATACTGTATTGAAAGTGGAAGAAGTGTCGCACCATAGCTCATGTGTCACATTTTGTGAAACTACTTTTACTCTTCGATTATTACGATTATCTTGTGAAGATCAGTCGGCACACGATAGTACACGTACAGACCTTTTCATACCGCCTTTCAACTTCATCACGATGGATACTATCTGCCGCTGGTGAAAGAGAGGACGCAAGGACTAACACTAAAAAACGAAAACTATTCCCACCGAATAAAGCGAACACTTCTAAAGAGAAAGCGTAAATAATACCAAAAAAGCCACCGGAGCACCTTCTTCTCTTACTGTTTTTACTCGGAGAAGAAGTTCTTGCTCTGGTTCGATCTCCAAAAATTTTCGAAAAAATGGACGCGAGTCTCCAGCAATTATTTGCGCCGCAACAGCAGCAGCTGCTGCCCGAAGACAAAGCTGCCGTGGCGGGGCACCACGACCACCGCCCAATGAGCAATCCGTTCCTTGAGGAAGCTGAACCTGAATCAGTTGCAACCCCGACCCCGACGGCCGGCGCGGCATCGGGAGGTCTTCACCAGATGAAGTTCGATTGTCCTTTTCTCGCACAGGCTGCGCGCGCGGGTGATAGTACAACTCAACACGATGATGTTGTGATGCGGATTGACAGCACGGAGCAGAGGACCACGGATGATTTCCTCGAGATGAACGACATCTGCAGCAAGGCTGGTGGCCACAACCAGGACGAAGATCACCAGCTTCTGAAAGCCGGGGACAAGCAGCTCTCCAGTACGACCGCTTGCTCGACGGGGGATGAGTGCTGTGAAGAGTTCGTGACGATGTCGGGAGACAAGGAAAAAAACCTGTCGTCCTATACGACTACTTCCACCAGTGAATTTTTGGAGGCAGCAATCGGCGACTACATTAATACCGCGGAAAAGCAGGGACCAGTTCCGGATCAGCATAAGCTGGATTCATCAGCCGACGTAGCGGGCAATAACAATGACGGTGGACGACAAGGAAAAGAAGAAGCAAAGGATGATAATACAACCGGAAATAAAACAAATACCGTCGAGGGACCAGGTGAAACTGAAACCACCCCGGGAACCTCCGCCAGGACGATCTCCCCGACCGGCGCCCGCCTGTACGTTGACACGGTGGAACAGGGGCAAACGCAGTGGGACGCCAGGATTGAGGCCGCCCACTTATGGAACGAAAAAACTGTGTTAGTGTAGGTGTCTTCGGGTGACAGCATGACAAATTTGTTCTGCATGACACAAAAATCCTGTCATGCAGAATTAGTACGGGAAAGCACCTGCGCAATAGGACTTCATGGCTGGCTAGCATGACAAGTGTAACAGTGTTGCATGCTTTGCATGACCCTTGGTGTTTGTGTTGCATTTTCTCGGTCCTTGTGACTGCCCTTCAAGAGGGCAACTACATCGCATCTTTCCCCTCTTACAGATGGTTTCTTTCGTAGTTGGGACTGTGTCATAGTAGGATGATTTACCGCTTTTTTACTTTTCTTTTCTCCCTTGACGCTGGTGCTTAGGTTTGCATACAACGTTATCCCTACCCAGATAGCAACAAATGCTCACGCCGCAGCCGTCCCAGGAGCTATCTTTTGTTGTTGTCTCTCGGTAGTGATCACTTTGTCCAAATTTATTCTACCTAGAGTTTGTCGAGTAAGTGGTTACCGTTTTAAGGTTTAGAGAACGACAGGGACGCCCAGCCCTTAGCTTCCCAACATGACAGACTTACACTTACATAGTTTTTCTCTTGCATATAACTGTCGGTATTCCTACTACGTGGCAGACCGGACTTCCGTTCAGGACGCCCGGAAACGGGAACGGGAATGGAAATTGGCAGAAATGCGAAAGTATGAACTGCAAAAGTATCGTACTCGTATAAATGCATGACAAATTTCGATTTCCTCAGCGTGAGAGATAAAATTTGTAATGCGGATTTACCTATTAAAAAAAAGAATCTGTAATGCATGATTGCAATTATACGAGTACGATGCTTTTACAATTCATAGGAAGCAGGCGGACCAGATGCGCGCCTGCTTTACACAAAAAGCGGCCTTGCCGGCGGAAAGGCATCAAGGGGTAGCTTTAGGAGTAGATCATGTGAGTTCATCTGAAGGAGCGGCTGCTGGAGGTTCTTGTGCAGAAAAAAATGAAGCCTCGTCATCTCCAAAGCGCTGCCTGGTCCGGGAGGGCAGCGGCACGATATGGAATGCAAAAGCATCGTACTAGTAGAAATTGCATGACAAATTTCCTCCGCATTGAGAATGGAATTTGTAATGCGGGTTTAGATCAAGAAGAAGATTTGTATATGCATCATGGCTGCAATTATTACGAGTACGATACTTTTGCACAGGATACACGATTAGTCTTGGCAAAGACGAGCAGGCGCCCATTAAGTTTCAGGCGGTTTGGCGCAGGGATAACTCGATGGACCTCGACTCCCAGGTGAACAACAACGTCGAGAAAAGTACGAACAGCTGTCCCGGATCCGGGTCGGAGAACGTTGTTGACAGTGCGACGACCACCACCACCACGACTGCGAAAAATGATGAAGATGATCATGTCAAAAAAGAGAAAGCAGAGGAGAGCACTGCTGCTGCTGGTCAAGATGTGGACAACGAGCTTGGTGACGATCATGATAACGGCAGCAAGAAGAAGTTGAAACCGCTGCAAATGCCGGCTGCGGTTTCGAAAGCAGTCCCAGCTGGTGCTCTTCCGGGTGGGCCCAAAAAGGGCACAACTACTTCCCCGACAATCACGACCGGCAAAAGTGCAGCTCTACCGCAGCTTTCGCCACCAGGCTCCTCCCCGGTGTTAAAAACACCGCCGGTGCATCAGACGGGAATAAACAATCCTGCGGGAGCTGCAGCAGGAGGAGGCCCTGCTTGGCACATGATGAATAAGGGTGGTGCAGCTGCAGCAGCTGCACCAGCAGGACCGGCAACATCTGCTGGGTCTTCCTCTTACGGACCAGATAGCTACAACAGTAACAACATGCAGAACGCGAATGACGGCGCAACTTTTGTAGTTCCTGGTAATAAAGGGCCACAGCATGTAGCTGCTCCCCCGACTGGTGGTCCGTACGGTTCTGGTAAGAGCAGGATGAATTATCCCCATGGGATGAATAAGGGACATCATCAGCATCATAGTGCGATGAAGGGAGGGCCAGCCCCAGCACCACATTATCAACAACACCACTTCAATATGAACTGCAAAAGTATCGTACTCGTATAAATGCATTACAAATCTCCTCAGCATGAGAAATAAAATTTGTAATGCTGATTCACCTTCAGGACAAGATTTGTAATGCATGACTGCAATACGAGTGCGATACTTTTGCACAGGATATTCAAGGGAGCAGGATCATGTGCTTCATTTCATCATCCGCACCACCAGTATGAAAGCCTCAGAATGGAAATCCTCAACGTGGAAATAATTTGTGATGCATGAAATGCGACGCAAAAAAGACTGTATTGCAGAGGATGCAATGGAAGCCGACTATTGTCCTGCTACGGGTTAAGAATTGGAGTGCTGATTAGCACGAGAGAAGGGCACCCCTTTGCCTAACTAGCATGACAGACACGTTTTGAGTGCCCGGGAAATTTGTCATGCGCCGACTACAAATGGCGCTTCAACTGGAGTCGTTTTTTGCATTACAAATTATTTCCACTTTGAGGATTTCCAACCTGAGGCTTTCATAACCAGCAACATCATCCTCCAGGTGGGAAAGACGTGAACGCGTTAGTGTCCAGTTTTCTGAATCAGATCACCAACAACCAGCCTGGTGCAACATCTCCGAACAAGGGTGGCGGTGGTGGTGCAGCACCAGCCTCTTCTTCCATGGCGGCTTTAGATATGGGACTGATGGTCGGCGCTATGCTGCAGCAAGTGCAGCAACCCCATCAAGTTATGCCGGAACAGCAACTGCACAAAGGTGGATCTTATGGTCGTGGCAAAATGAACAAAGGTTCATACGCAATGAACAATCATGGCCTTGGCAAGCATGGACAACAGCATCACGCTGGGACAAGTTCTTTTGGTAGCTTCATGCACGGGGCGGGACCACAGCCGATGTACGGAAAGGGAGGTGGACCAGGCAGTACTACTCTCGGTTCTCCACCCGGGTCTACTTCTGCTGTGTCATCTCCCTGCGCATTGACGGATGCGTTAGTGGCGATTCAGAATGTTCTGAACAGCACCAACGCTGGGACCACAAACCAGCCGAACAATTCGGTCCTGCACGAAATCATGCACCAGCAGCCGCAACATGCGCAGCAGCAGCACCCCAGTACTACCACTGGAGCCGTTTCCAGTGGTGATGAGTGGCTGTCGAATCTAGTGCAACAAATTACCGCTCCAGGAGGCAACACAATCGCCGGCGCTTCTAACCACGCGGGCGTAATGGAACAGCAGCAGCAACAAGCCCTGTTAGTACCCGGAATTGCTGCGAACGCGGCGGGTAGTTTAACGGGTACAACCGGACTGCATCACCAGCAGGGGCACCGTGTTTTTCAACAGGGTCAATCGAGCTGGCTGGTACAAGACAACACGACGCCTCCTGGTGGTGCTGGATTGGCGGGTACGAACGGCAACTCGTGCACCAGGACGCCGTTGAATTCCCGTGGAGGTGGCGGTGGGGACTCCACCGGCGGGAGCACTGCAGCACCGGCAGACATATGCGTTGCAAACATGAGTGGGTGTGGAAGGTTGCAAACTTCTGATGCTGTCTTTGGATTCTAAAAAAATCTGTATTGCATGAGCTGCAAAAGGAGCAGCCCAGTTTTTGCTACGCCAAATAAGGGGCATTTTTCATGCGGGATTGGCATCAAGAAGCCCTCAAAATGAACTCTGTGATGCTAGGGCATACATTACTGACAACATGGCTCATGCAAAACGTGCATGACAAAGTTGCACTCAACACCCAGACCGCCCAGACATATTTGCACTCAATAAGACGATTGGTTTAACGATTTGATCGGGGGACAGTAGTGGGTCTTCTTCGAAGATTCAGTAGATTCGCAGATTCTACTGTGAACTTGGTCGGAAAGTACAGTCGTGATTTTCTCTTTGAATTTCATGTCGACAAGAACACGAGGACAGTGCTCCGGGTACATTAATACCGCTGCATGCTCCTGAAAATATAGGCACTACTAGAAGATACAACAACATCAAATTTCCGATCTGTTGGACAACTGCAGGAGGTTCTACTGCTCGTGGGTATGAGGAAGAGGAAGACGAGACAGGCACCGACTGGTCGTTATTCCGGTTGGGAAGCGCGCTTTTCTTCCTGCTCGGTTCTAGCACTTCTAGTTCCACTGCCTTATGTCTTTACTTTTTTTATTCACTTTTTTTATAAATTTGTTGATTCACGAAAACATCATTTTCGTACGATCTATGTATAGCTGTCTCCAAGAACATGATTAACTCGCTTCTCCTTGCTCGGCAACAAATCTTCACGGCTTGTTGGCACTCGGAGCAGGAGAAAAAAGTTTGGCGCGATCAGCACCGGATCTCTGTTGGACGAAGACGCCCTCTGTACTGGTTTTACAACTTCATTCTACGATATGCACTTCTCCGGTACAACTTACTAATGCCACCCCGTGTCCGATTTTTATCGGATTGGTGATACACAAAAACTTGAATATGACTTCTACACGATTTGAATAATATGGATTCGCTCCACTCGAAAACCTGAAAAAGATTTTTCTTTCAGGTGAACTAACTCACTTTTCTTTTCTCGCAAACTGCTCTACAGCCCGCGGGCTGCAAACATCTCTTTTCAAAACCAGGGTGGAGCTGAGCAACTCAGACGGAGGTTGAGCCGCTCGGAGTTTCACGACTTCTTGGTTTAACAGGCACAAGCTATCTAGCTCCGGAGGAGCAGGTAGTAGTTGTTGGGAGGTGCTTGTTTCTTTATATTTTATCGATAGCTAAGATACGGATACCACCAGTCTGTGTAGCAGGCTGCTTTTGTTATTGTTTCGAATATTTGTATTTCATTGAGGATTCTACACATTGTTTTATTTCAAAAAATATTATTGGACAGATTTGTTACAGCAAATGTTGCGTTTCTACTTGCGCTTCCGGTACTAAAGTCGGAAGAATTCTTGTATCACAAAAATCAGGAGGAAAGAGTATTATTTTGCTGTACGAAAACGAAAAGTGTTGTTACTCATGCACTTATGAGGAAACAGAAAAAAGAATCCGAGATTTTATGAAACTACTTGGCGACAAAGGTTTGTCCTTTACGAAGAAAGAAATTCGGAGAGGCGAATAGCGATTTCTTTGAGCACGATTTTAAAAATGACGACGGGTTTAAGAGAAAAAACGACCACCGATTAGCATGAAAACTACTACAAAGAAGGCGGGCCCGAAGATACTACAAAAGGAACTACGCGACGAGATAATGCGAGGCGAGGAAGTTGTAGGCGCTCTTGAAGAAAAACAGGAAGAACGCGACGAGCAGCTCTTTTTGTCTCTACTTCACGTCGCTCGTACTACAGCCGCTGGATCTACATGCTAACGGTGCTTGTAGAGACCACGGCTCAGCATTATATCTCTGCACCTTTCCTAGAAAGTAAGAAGATGCAACTACCACTACGACAAGAAAATAAATGCGGAAAGATGCAAATCAAAGAAATTTCTGATTTGTAGTTTAGCACTTTCAGGTGTACCTCCGGCTGCAGCAACACCAACATCAACACTTTCAAATCTTGCAGCCCCCTCTTCGCTAGCAAGGTCATCACTGGACGAAAAACGGATTTGAAAATATTACCACTACCTACTGTTTCGGCGCACGTCTCTGCTACTAGATCTAGATACGTAGAATGCCGGAATAAAGTACTTCTGTAGCTGTTGTAGCATTGATCTACTTCCTACCATTCCTGTCTGAAAAATAAAGAAACAAAATTTTGGTAACGAGAACTATATCAGACGAATTTGTTGCCGTTGGTTGCGTGAGATGACAGGGAATCCTCTTCTCTATCTGGACACAAGGAAGCGCCACGAATAGATACTATGGAAGGTAGATGGAAATTATATCAATGCGAACGAGCACTATGCTGGTACTACTTCTAAAAAAACGTCTTTTTTACTAGCGCACACTAAAAGGGCTAGGAAAAGAAAAACGATCCTACCTAGTGCCAGGAAGAAAGCTCTTCGGAGTTGTCTCTCAGTTGTAGTTGTTGTATTGTGGAATGAAGGCCATGATGAGAGAGCAGTACTACTACATGTGAAGCAGCAGGAGCTCGAAACTGGTTTACTTTCAACGTACAGGTTCTAGTTGTCGTGCTAGTGAAAGAAGTAGAAGAAGCAAGGCAATAAACCTGGTTTGGTAATTATAGGGCGTTGCAAATAGACGACGATCTTGCTAAGGAGCAACCGAAAAACCATGTTGCTATCTATGGAAAAGGCGATGATCTCACGTACAAGGACAATCCTTCCAATCCATCTGAACGAAGGGTTGATGGAACAAAAAGCATGACAGCAAAGTGAAGATCATACACATACCTTTTTATGAACTACACGTGTATTATGTTGTACCTTTTTTTGATTTTCAAATGCATTCCTTTTTTTCTTACTAAAAAACAAAAAAATTATCAAATAAACAAGACTTGCGAGGGCCATGCGGTCGACGGTAAATCGCGACCGCTTATCTTCGCTTGACGATCTAGCTTTAATACCAGAGCACAGGAAAAGATCATAAGGGGAACAAAGCGAACCCGTGCCGTTGTTCGAAATTATTGCGTACTAGAACCACATCAGAAGCTGAAAAGATGTCCGCCGCGTTTGAGTTGTCAGAACCACCAAGAGCTTGAATTTCAATCTCCCAATAATTCTGTACCGATGAACAAAAAAGGTGTGTTGTAGCAAGTAGAGTGTCCACCTCGTCTTTCAGTTGACGGCTTTGAGGATGATCTAGTAGAAATCTTCCTATGGTGAATGTGAGAAGTCTTGTTGGTACTAAGTGGATGGACTACAAGTGGATGGACTACAAGGATACCGAAGATCTATAGGGCTAGTCTGGTCCTGATTATTGTTGTGTGTGAGGAGCTACTAGAAGTGTTGGCCGCTTCAACATTTTTCTCAGTGCGCACCAAGGACACGCCGAGAAAAGAAGTTGCAGATTCTTGTTGTTGAGAAAGATTTGTATTCTGATGCTGAGACTGTGATTGGTGTGAATTTTCTGCTGAATTACATCCTAACACGACTTTCTGTGAGTCGTCGAGACCAAACTGAACATTGCAAGCTTAATTTTAGTGTCAGCAGGAGTTGTCTCTTTGTCACTATAGTCCAGTTGTGAATCTGAAGAACGCGATCGCTAACACAGCAGGCAAGTTTGAGGTTTACAGTACAGGAATTATGATGTATGGCTATGGCATAGTACGCCGCTTATAGTATTTGAAATTGGGGTTTAATTGCGATTCGTATCGCTTTTCTTTTCGGCCGGCTTCATCTTTCTGCGCGAGCTAGAGGTATTATGCAGCCTATGGTCGAAAACATAAACAGCACGTCAAAGTAGATAAAATAAACAACGACAATTTTACTAGTCTTGAGCAGTTCTAAGTGTAGAAATTGAAAGCGTACGAGCCCCGAAGTATAGGAATGCGAATGTTTTTAACTTTGTTGAGTCTGAACTTTATCGGCAAGAATAAATTGAAAGTAGCAGTTTTAGTACTATTATTTGGGGCTCGCGCCGCAGTGCAGACACAGCGGCGCGGGGATCTGCACATAACAATAGAACAATAGCACTGGAAGCAGCAACTAGATCTCCTGGAAGCGGCTAAATAAAGAAGCTTGGCCGAAGGGGAGGCGCCTTTTATTTGGCGAGGGGCTTTGGCGGGAAGGGCAGCCGACGCACGAAAAAAACTGCAGTTTCCCTGCCAAGCAGCAAAAGGCAAAGCAGCAAAGTGTGTAAGTACTTCAGCTATCCGATGCTCGCAAAAGCACGAACAAAAGACAAAGAGAAGAAAAAACCAAAAGAAAACTGGCAGGCGCAAACCGCCAGCAGCAGCCCAAAACTTAGAACGCTTGGCCCGGCCGGCGCCTGTAGTGCCAGAACGAGAAGCAGGGCCCAGCAATCGAGGCAGAAAATAAGCGCGCGCCCTCCAGGTTGTTCCCGTTGCATTCGGTGACAGGCGCGCCCCCTATCGGCTGGCGACTAGA
>JACKZZ010008342.1_pt1 | contig 27863 bp, 26 predicted proteins | sample 8027871 | NCBI WGS metagenome assembly JACKZZ01 (sample SAMN15724774, study PRJNA655200) | protist metagenome | isolation source: fluorescence activated cell sorting (FACS) single amplified genomes of... | place: USA: West Boothbay Harbor, Gulf of Maine | collected 2000-07-19 | reverse complement strand
AGAGGAGGTGGAATCCTGCAGATGATAATCATGATGATGTTGCTTTTGGTCGTTTACTTCCAATGCTTCAATCGCGTTGTGGATCAACTTCAAAATCATCTGTTGAAGCGGGATCTCGATCTTCTCTTTGTCACGTGGAATTTTTCGATCTCGTACCAGGAGTGATTTCTTCATTTCCATATTCAACCGACGAACGACCGAAATTGAAATTGTTTTCTTCACTACACATTTAGAAATGATCTGGCTCCTTTTGGCATGCTGTAGTTAGTTGATCTTGATTTTTCGTGATGCAGATCCTGAACTCGTCCTGATCCACATTTCCATTTTCTCACTTTATGATCTCGATTCCGATGTAAGTATGTGCTACTTATTCTGCTGAAAGGAGAAGGAATGCTGGCTACAGCTCCTCAATGCAACTACGCGCGCTCCTGGTTCTTCAATACCTAATCGCCTCTTACCCTTTACTTCCGTCTTTCTTTTTGCTGTTGATGATCGTGGTAAAATCAAACTAGGAACCCTAAACGACCTAAACCCTGAAACCCTGGGAGAACCGGCCGCGACGGACGCCCATTTTGTCAGGTGCGTCCCTACATGCATAGTTTTTTGGAAAAGAAAAGCAAAAAGGGAAGGATGAAGAAAGAAATCGAGCGAGGCGAGCGAATCTCTCGGCGGCCTATGAAGGACAATCCAGTGGCCAGCCGGAAGTCCAACACAGTAGGGCTTCAGCTGCGCTGGCTCTAAACCTGTACATAGTACAGACCTACGTACGTATGCGCCACACCTTCTCTCATCCGAGTACAAGACTCGTCCGAAGCTCAAGCAAAGCGAGAAAAACGAAAGACGCAATCGAGGCGCGATCCTACTCGGGCATGCGAATCAGGTAGAAGAAGGAAACCGAAAAAGGCGAGCTTGTCCGAGGACCGAAAAGGCATATCTCATCCTCACAAAGCCGAAACTCAAATCCCTCGGCTTCACAAGGCACATGTAAACGAGCACGAAGACGACTGCGATCAGCCCAAAGGCGCGACATCTTGATTCGGATAAACGGCATTGCCCGGTCTTGGGGTTGGCGCTCGTGTTAGGCTGCTCGTTGATCTCGTACCCCGCCGCCGTTCACCGTCTGAACGCTTCCCTTCCCAAGGGGGATAAAGAAGCTCTATCTCACCTTTAGCTCTCGCTGACCGGGAGGAGACCTCTTGAATAAAATCAAACTAGGAACCCTAAACGACCTAAACCCTGAAACCCTGGGAGAACCGGCCGCGACGGACGCCCATTTTGTCAGGTGCGTCCCTACATGCATAGTTTTTTGGAAAAGAAAAGCAAAAAGGGAAGGATGAAGAAAGAAATCGAGCGAGGCGAGCGAACCTCTCGGCGGCCTATGAAGGACAATCCAGTGGCCAGACGGAAGTCCAACACAGTAGGGCTTCAGCTGCGCTGGCTCTAAACCTGTACATAGTACAGACCTACGTACGTATGCGCCACACCTTCTCTCATCCGAGTACAAGACTCGTCCGAAGCTCAAGCAAAGCGAGAAAAACGAAAGACGCAATCGAGGCGCGATCCTACTCGGGCATGCGAATCAGGTAGAAGAAGGAAACCGAAAAAGGCGAGCTTGTCCGAGGACCGAAAAGGCATATCTCATCCTCACAAAGCCGAAACTCAAATCCCTCGGCTTCACAAGGCACATGTAAACGAGCAATGATGATGGCACATGTAAACGAGCAATGATTTTTGCTGTTGATGATCGTGGTAAAAATACTGAACCACTTTATAGAGAATTTTCCTTTTGATTTTGTACTACATTCCTTCGAAATTCGTCACATTCTTTCACATTGGCTGTCCTGCTCTACTGCGTGACCTTTTCAACAGCCCAACAGCCGAAAAAAAAAAAAATCCAATACCTTTGCGGAAGTTTTAAGTACTTAAGTAATCCCTCGTCAACACCGCCGTCGTCACTTGTGCACCACCAGCAATTTCCTTAGTTCCTTTTCCAATATTGCGTGCTTTGCGCGGAAAAACAAATCTTCGCACCTCGATATGCATTGCAAAAGTATCGCACCCATACGAATTGCAGTCACGTATGACAAATGTCTTCCCAACTACCTGGCATCAGCATTTGAATATGAATACAAATTCCACTTTCCTCTTGCAAAAATTTGTGATGCAATTCATACTGGTACGAAATTTTTGCAATGCGTACTCGACAGTTTCTTCTCCAGATCTTCCAACTTCAAAAACACCGGCCGCAGCTCCCGCAGCCACGAAGCCGAGAGCTTCTGCAGAAACTGCTGCAACAGCTCCTTTTTAAAACTCGGATCGTTCTCAAAGTCCAGGAAAGCGGTCGTGGGATCCTTGTTTTTGTCTGACGTAGAAAGGCGCGGCGCTAGTCCTGTTTCCTTTGTTCTCGCTGACGCGGCTGTGGCAGCTGTCGAAGAGGACGAGTCGGAGACATAATCGCCAAGTTGGCTTTTGACACCGCGCGAGGACGTGGTTCCTCGGACTCCTGGTGACCCGGTGTGGTTCTGGTCCTCCTCGCGAAATGAACCTTCGTTTCGTTTTCTCGCCAGCGCATCCGCCGCCTCCACGTTCTTCGCGGCGTGTTTTGCTCGGTCCAACGCCTTCTTGATGCTGTTCGCCTTCCCCCGGATGTCGGTGATCAGGGCTTTCACTTTCGATCGCGGGGTCAACTCCTGCAACTCGTCCATGGTGGGGAAGAGGTGCTGGTCTTGTTTTGATGAAGTGGTAGTCGACTTGGTCTTTGCGGTAGAAGAAGATGATGAAGCATCCGCTTCATGTGGTCCTCGAACCACTCCTGCGCCTGTTGCCCCCGCAACACCATGCGAGGCAAGAGCGGGCTGCTTCGGTACAAGAGTTTCCGGCATGGTGTACAATTCTTGCTCTGTCAAAGTTGTATACTTAGTATCGGGGACCACATACCACAACGCACCTCACTTTTGAATGAGCAAGCAACTCCTCTCGAAGATTATTATCGTCATCTACAAAATTTTTATTCTCCACGTGGTCGACATCTTCACAAAGACAAAAGTAAAAGTTACCGTGTGCGCACAAGGAGAATCTCTTTGCGATTTACTAGGCTTGGGCTTGGCAATAAATTTCGCTACTTTATTTGGATTCTTTTTTGGCAGAAGAAAAGCTGGTGGTCATGAACGGGTAATTGGCTCCTCGCGGTCGTATATGAAGATGCAGCGCTCTTTCAGTACTATCTCAACGCAACATTTTACAAAAACAGCACTCACCTCGTCTTCGTCTTGGGCATACCAAACGTTAGGCATACCAAACGAACGGAACATCACCACGGGATGGACGTCGAAGTCGAACCATAGCGACAATAAGTCGAAGCCCCAGCGGATTATTTTCACAATTTTATTTTCTCTTACTCTTTCTCGCCGGTGATACATTCATCAAAGACTGTTGTTGAAGGGGTCAACACACGAACTGGCAGACCTCGAATGAAAAGCAAAAATGCTCTTTCTATTTGATGAATCGACCGTAGCTATATAGCTGTGTCGACAAAGTAAAAATAAACGTGCTGGAAGTGCTGGCTCGCATGCGCATCGAAGAAAAAATGCATGAATTTGTGCCGAGTCTAATAATTGACGGCAAGACCTCGACCAGTAATGGATATGGTGGAAAACTAAACTATTGTCGTATCTTGAAAATCTCTCCCTCATCAAAACGGATAGATTCTCCGGTACTCGCTCAACACCGTCACTTTTTTCGGTAACGTCGCCCGGTGCCGACTGATTTCTTCGAATTGGTCCAAGTAGGACGGTATGCATTGCAAAAGTATATGTACTCGTATAAATGCATTACAAATTTCCTCAGCATGAGAAATAAAATTTGTCATGCTGATTTACCCTAAGAGAAAGAATTGTATACGCAAGACTTGCAATACCAATACGAGTAGGAGTACGATTCTTTTGCATTTGATAGACGGTGGAATCCCGTCGAAATCGCCGGAGTAGACCATATCGGACACGTATGCAAGAAAAAAACTGTGTAAGCGTAACTTTCTTGGAGGACCAGCATCACAAGTTTGCTCTGCATGACAGAGAAAACCTCGCGTGCGTAGCTAGTACGTGAAAACACGTCCGAAAAGAGCCTCTGATGCATGTCCAGCACGACAGTTGTACGTGTCTTGCCTCGTCTGGAACACAGAGTTACACTATACACAGTTTTTTTCTTGGATAACACGGTGATAATCGACACGTCCGCGATGGTAAATTTCCCACCGATATGCATTTTTGCAAATATGTGGTCTGGGTCTGGAAATTTGTGATGCTGTGTGGCGTAGAATGAGAGCGCCATAAGTGATGGCTCAGCATGCCAAGTTTGAGTTTCTGAGCTTCTACGTGTTGCCGATCTTGCATGACAGACTGCGTTTCTGCATCACAGAAAAGTGCGGCTTTTGGATAGCGTGCATGACAGACACTTGAGAGTCTTGTTAGTCGAGCATGACAAAGCTTGCACTTTTCCAGATGATCCAGACATAATATTTGCACCTGGTAACCGACCGCAAAGCCCTGGTTCGCCGCCAATTTGGCTTCGATGAATGTCTATCAACTGTAAAAATGTCTGGGTCTGAAAGATTGCCAGGTTTCTCATGCATATTTTGAATGACCCATGGTGTCTGTGATGCATGCCCTAGCATCACAGATTTTTAGAGGACTTTGCGATGCCTCTACCGCATGAGAAATGCCCTCTCCACGTGGCGGTGGCACAAACTGAAGTCCTTTTGCTGGTCATGCAATACAAATTTTTTTAGAATCCACAGACAGCATTACAAGTTTAGAATCTTCCAGACCCAGACATTTTTACATTTAATAAGGTCATTCCCTTCTTCATAGGCCCTTCCGCATACTCCGCGCGCAATTTGAGCTTTTTCTGTTCATTTGTATTGTGAAAATAGGCATATAATTCACCGGCTACGTCACTCAGCTTCAATTTCAAAGGCAAAACGGAAACTATGCGCATGACAAACAAAAATCTACCGCATGTGCTGCAATACAAATTTTGTTGTGATCAGAAGTCTGATGAAATCAGAATCACCATACACATACGAACTTAAAGCAGAACTATACCTCGTTATCTGCATCCCCCGGTGCTTTCCCCAAAATCTCTTCACACACCATCATGCACTCCTCGCATGGGAGTGTCAGGATCGAAATCGACAAAATCGAAAACAAAAGTTTGTGATGCATAAAATGTAGGGCGTGCGAGGCCTGTATTGGGGAGCAGGCAAATGAGACCGATTGCAAGCCTGTCCAGGGGTATGCAATGTGCTGCCGGAGTAGCATGACAGGAGCAGTCTTCCTTGCCCAAACAGCATGACAGACTGGATTTGGGTGCTCCCGAAATTTGTCATGCGCCACTTGGAAACTGAGGCTCCAACTGGCATCGATTTTGTGCATCACAAATTTTTCGACTTTGTCAATTTCGATTCTGACACTTCCATACCTCGCACTCGAGGCGTTCAAAATGATCTTTCGGCATGAGCGGCTTTTCCCCCAGTCCCGCGGCCCACCGGGCAATCGCGGCCGACTGCGTGATGATCTTCCCGCCGAAGTGGAGTTGCGGGAGGTAGCCCAGCGGGGTTTGCAACAATGATCCGCCGTAGTCGTTTTTTACCGATTTCATGTCGCCTGTTTCCTCGTCCTTCACCTGCTTGGTCCCGTCCGCGTTGATGACGTTCGGGGCGTCCAAAGATTTCTGCCAGATCGCCTTCTGGTCCGCAAACTCCTGGTACGGCAGCATCTTATTTTCCCACCCGTTTTCCCCGAACGCATTGAAGAGCGCGACCCGGGCGGCGGTGGCCCGCCCCGCGCCCTTGAAGTAGATGAAAACCGGCTTTTCTGAACCGAAATTCATCTTGGTAGAAGTTTTGCTGGACTTAGAGGTAGATTTTGAAAATATCAAACCACTATCTGGTGCTGGTGTTCTCGTAGATGAAGTTTTTTGGCTTTTCGTAGCTTTGTCTAGAACGGTTGAAACTGAGACTGTGGTGGAAAGTCTCTTAGAAGCTCGTTTCATAATGCGGGTTGTACTTTTATTGACCACGACGTCCGCACCGTGGATGGGAGCGAGAATTACAATATCGGGGCTAAGTAACTTCTTTTGACGCCAGGCGCTCCAACTCTTCGCTGGCCCTGGTCCTTTGATTTATTAGGTTCCTCCTCGACCAGGTTGAGGTTTTTAAGTGCTTACGTTTGCGTGCTGTTCCTGCACCTGCTGGGCCTAGACGTACTTTCTCAAGAAGTTGCCCTCGCTTCAAATACAATCTCTTCTTAGTTTAGGGCTGGCGCAGGCAAGAAAAACCGACGGTGCCTCCTGACCTTTTTCACGGCGCGTAGCACTGATTCGCTCACACTCAGGCGGACGTGAAATAGAGGGGAAAAAGGTCGAAGTTCGCTTGATGTGTCACCCTGCTGACGTTGATGCTCCGTAGGCCGTGTCTTCGCCAGTTGCAGTCGGAGTAGCTTCTTTTTTAGGCTCTTGAAAATATCCAATCGCCCTTTGAGACGACAAACTGGCCAAACAGTTTGACTTTTTCATCGTACTGTACTTTTTACACAAAAGTTCAAAAGGTTAGATTGCTGACACTGTCACTGCTTCTTCCATTTCCATAAAGTAAAGAAATATTTACTTCACTCGAGGAGCCTCGCCCGCATGAGCAGCAAAAAAAATTTCGGGATCTAGGTTTTAGTGGAGAGGTATTAGAACAAGATTCTGGAGGCCGGTAGGGAGATTAATGGTTTGACAGGTGAAGGGTGAGGCACTTCTAACTCGGGAAAAACGAAATATTTGTAGGGTCGTAAAGACTAACCTTCATTAATCTGCAGCCAAAAGCCGGTCCGCAAAAGGACCAATTGAGCTCTTGGTAGTATGTAGAAAAAAATGAAGTTCGCGACTGTATTGGTAAAACTATTGCAATTCACATTTCTTATTCAGACAACTTCTGATTCACAATCCAAACTGGATTCACGTCGAGAAACTTTGTCAAGGAGAGGGCTATCGAACCAAAAATCCGATGCAGCAATTTCGTTAAGTTTCTTTGCACTGTGATAATTCACGTTTAGTTTCTTAGAGCGGCCACCCCACGGCAGGATGGTCGTACCTACTGCAGGCATTTTACAACGGTTCTTATTTTTCTTCACATGACGCACTTCTTGCCCTTCCTGCTCTTATTTCTAGAAGAAATACATCCGCATCAAGTGCATTTGAAAAACTTCGTAGACCTTTTCGATTGAAATCTAAAAACCTTCCACTCCGTAAAAAATCATCATCATCATCGTTATCCTGAGTAAAAACGTAAGTACCCACACCATAGTTGTCATGCAACTCTGCATGCTTAAAATGTTTCTCATGCGGAGCCCCATGAGAAGCATTTTCTAATGCGGTTTTGAAATTTGTCATGCTCCAATCAGCGCGAGAGGCTAGATCTGTAATGCTGCTAAACTAGCTCCAACAGCACTACACTACGCGGGCAAACTTGTCATGCCAAACAACCAAAGCTGGCTGATTTGTCTAGCAGATTCCCCATCCTGACTCTGGTGTGGGTACGTTTTTACTCAGGATAATCGTCACGTTTTGTTTACACGTAGAATTCCTTGGTCTCCGGCAGCACGGCATCTTCCTCCGACACCGTTACAGCCCCCGGGGTGCTCGGCGGCAACAGGGGGATGCTGTTCTTCTCCGCATTCCCATGCTTCTTGATTTCCGTGGCCGTAGTGACCATGGTGTTCAATCCGCAGGCGCCTTTTCCTCGGATGATGCGGTAATGACCCTGTGATGTGGATTTGGAATGAGAAAGTAGGTCGTATTCGGTACGGCGGGAATAATTTTTGCACATCTATCACTACATATCAACAATGAAAATTCGAGAAGAAATACCTCCTCGCCCCATTCCGGTCCCCAAGAATTCCGGATCTTCCACCACTTTTTGACCGAACCTATTGTGAGGAAAGATCCCCCCTCCCCATACCGAAAAGGTGGACATTTGTGATGGTGATATGTGGTCGCAAATCAGATTTGTCTTGCAGAAACTGCCTGGCGGTATTTTGCAAGCCTGCTCGGTTATGCAGAAGGCTAGCAATTAGGCATGGCAAACAGGTTTGCAGTAGTCGCAAGCGCATGACAGACTGGCTGTAGAATGCGCCACAGGGCTCCTATTGCACTGTATGCAAGACAGAGGTGATTGGTGGCCACAAATCAGCATCACAAATTTCCAGTTTGATATGGGGAGGGGGGATTTTCCACTTTGATAGACCCATCGGACTCCTTCGCCACCATCTGCGAGACCGATTCCGCCGTCACTCCGTGCGTCAGGACGCTATCAAATGCAAAAGTATCGTACTCGACGTAGCAATCGCATTTATGCATGACAAATCTCTTTTTCAAAGTAAATCAGCATGAGAAATTCCTTTTGTCATGCTGAGCAAATTTGTAATGGGATTACTACTAGTACGATGCTTTTGCAGTTCATAGACACCTGCAGATTGCAGAGCCAGGTGGTACTGCAACAGCTTCTTGACCTCCCGCGGGTGCTTATGACAATGCACAACTCCCCCTCCCCCTCATTTGTCATGCAAAATACCAAACCCAGCCCTTTCCATGGAGCACTGCTTGCATGACAGATTCCGCAAGCTGAAACATCACTAGAATCGGGCGCAAATTTGTCATGCAAAAGCTGCAGTCATGCCAGCACTCGTGTTGCTGTTTATGCTCTTCAAATGAGGGGGAGGGTGAGTTGTGCACTCTCATAGTGCTTCACGATTTGGTGCGCGTCCTCCTGACCGAAGGCCACCATCACCACCCCGTGGTTCAATTGCTCCGGGTCGCAGGCTTCGGGGTCCGGGTCGGCGACACCGCCCATGTTATCAAGTGCAAAAATGTCTGGGTCTGGAAGATTGCTGAGCTTTGTGATGCTGTGTCTGCTTGTGCTTGTGCTTGAGCTTGACACAGAAGGTGTGCCATGCAAGGCCTAGCATCACAGGTTTTGAGACGGCTTCCTAATGCTTAATCCGCATGACAAACACCTTCTTTCGGCGACAGGAGAAGTAGTAGCTCCCTTTGCTGTCTAAGCATGAAGACAGATTTTTGTGTGATCCAAGTATGCATCACAAGTTCGCATCCTTCCAGACCCAGACATTTTAGACAAGGAAAATTCTCGAAGTTCATCAAAAATCGAGCACCCCCCCGCCCGGGGCTCCCGGGGAATATAGTTGATGCGCGTGGGCCCCAACCATTTTGCACCTCCCCCCTGCGGAGCCCGCCTCGCCATCCAATGCCGCTGGAATGCGTGGCGCTTTTAGTTCTCACACCTGCGCATGTACTAGCCGACGCGGTCCCAACGCTTGCTCCGCAGCCTTCCTCCGATTCAAGGTTGGGCGCCTATGAAAGAACAGCTCGAAGGGGCTCGAAAATGGCGCGCGTTTGAAATGTGCGCCATTGTTGCGAAAACGTTCCCGGGTCCTACTTTTTGCCCTGTCGCAACGCGGAGCGCCTCCACTTTCTCTCCCGAATCTCTCGCGCAGCTCGAAGAATGTACAGCAGCGCCAATACATTCACCAGCAGCACCACCCAGAGCGCCAGGAACAAACGGGCAGCCGCCCAGCCTGTCTCCCAGCCCCGGCGCGGCTGCCGGGCGCGCCGGGCGCATGCGCTCCCGAAAGCGCCGCGCTTCCGTCGGTGATCGGCGGAAAGGCCGGCCGCAATACCAATGGCGCGGGCCGATGCGATGCGTTTCGCGTATGCGGCCTCCGCCCGATGGCCGGGGGCGCCCCGAAATTCTCGCCGCTGTTCTGGAAACTTTCTGGCAGATGCAAAAGCGCGCGTCCTTGCGCCCGCCTTGGCTGCGAAGAACAGGCGGCGCGGTGTGCTTCCTTCTAAAGGCCCGCGGCCGTGGGTGTCTTGGGGCGTGCTTGCCTTCGGAATATAGCGGACGCGGAGGCAGTAAAACAAAGAAGGCGAGAAGGGAGGGCCAGGAGGAATTCTTGCCCGAAGGCGAAGCCGGGGGGGGCCCTCAGGGGGGTGCTTTAGGGGGGTGCTTTTTTGGGCGCGGAATTCTCCAGATTTAGGTGGGGGAAAGGCTTTCTAAGGGGGGTGCTTTTTGGGGGTGCTTTTTTTCGAGAAAAAGGGGGCCCCTTTGGCTGCCCGGCTCGGGCCGCCGGCGGCCGCGGAAGCAGCTCTTTTCCCTTTTGCCTAACGAGAACGCTGGCGGCCCCGGAGCCAAGCCGGAGCGCGCCAAGCTGTCCCCCTTCGGGCCGGCCGTCAGCCCGGCCGCCGGGCAATGCTCCCGGTCGCAGCGAAGGCGGGCACAAGGCCGCACCCTTCTGCCTCCGCCAGAAGCTTTCCAGAACTGGGGCGAGGCGTTCTGGGGGCCTCCGGCCATCGGGCGGAGGCCGCACACGCAAGATGCATGGCGCTGGGCCACGCCACTCATATCGCGGTCGACCTCACCGCCGATGTCCGCCTGGGGCGCAGCGCTTTCGGCGACGCCTGTGCCCGGCGCTTCCGACCGCCGAGCCGGGGCGGGGACACAAGCTTGGCGGCTGTTGGATTGTTCCTGGCGCTTTGGGCAGTTCTGTTGGTGAATGTGATGGCGCTGCTCTATATTACCCGGGCTGTGCGAGCGATTCAGGCGGCAGTCTGGAAGGGCTCCGCGCTGCGACAGGACAAGAAACGGGGGCAGGGAACGTTTTCGCAACAATGGGACTCATTTTAAACGCGCACCACCTTCAAACCCCTTCGAGCTGTTCTTTCATAGGCGCCCAACCTTGAATCGGAGGAAGGCTGCGGAGCAAGCGTTGGGACCGCGTTGGCTAGTACATGCGCAGGCGTGAGAACTAAGAACGACACACATGCCAGCGACAGCGCACGGCGGGGCGGGTTCCGCTTCGGGGAAACACAAGAGGGCTGGGGCCCGCAAACATCAACTATATTCCCCGGGGGCCCCGGGCGGGGGGGTGTTCGATTTTTGATGAACTTCGAGAATTTTCCTTGTCTAAACATTTTTGCAATGCCTACATGTACATCTGCATCAAATTCGCGTTGATTCCGATCGACAGCGGGCCGTATTTCACCAACGCAGCAGCGATCTCGTCCTCCACGTCACCTGAGGTAGATGAGTTTGGCTCAGGTTAAGTACTTTATACGTTAATGATAGGAGCTGAGGAATGACAACCTCCTTCACTTTTCTTCTGGTTCGACTGCATCTTCACAAGTGACTTTGCATGGAGCTATCATTTTTTTGTGGAATACTTCCCGTTCCCACCTGTCTCAGCATGACAAGAAACACACCAGAACTTATAAATAGTACTGATTTTGAGAAAGTTGTTGACGAAAATCCGTTCCTTCTTCGGGTTTTGATGGCACTTCTCCACAATACCGTGGTAGGGATACTCGTTCTCGTATTCCAAGCCGACGTCCTTGGCGATCAGCCACTTGTCCGCGAGTTCCGGTAACCCGCCGTCGCACCCGTTGTCCGACTTGTCGCAATCGACCAGCTGCTGCTCGGAAACCGATATGCATTGCAAAAGTGTGTCGTATAGTACGCGCTTCGTAGTAATCGCAATCATGCATCACAAAATTTCTTTCTGATCCAAACCCGCACCGCAAATTCCATTTTTCATGCGTCGTTGGAAATTTGTCATGTTGGTAAAAAAAATTGTCATGCAATTACTGCGTAGAAATACGATACCTTTCCCATCCGTAAGCGAAAACAGTTCTTTCAACTCGACCAAAGCGGCACCTTCCACGTTTCCCGCCGTCGCGAAAGCCCAGCAGGAACCGCATTGACCTTGGTTCTTCACGTATCGCAAGAAAAAACTGCTTCACTGTAAACTTGTATTAATGCAGAAAATGGATCTGAGAAGGGTTTGTCTTGCTACACATGCAAGACACTAGATTTTTCGCTGTGTTTTCCCTTAGGAATCTCGCATGGCAAATTTTCTCTGTGATGTAGAACAAGCTTGTGATGCAAAACTTGCAAAATCCTTACAGTGAAACACTTTTTTTGTACGATATCACGGGGGTTGTGTAGCCGTGGTCCAACCAGGAATAGTGGTCGGGGAGAGACAGTTTGAAGGGAGCGGGCAGCGCGGGGGCGATCTGGAAGAACGGTGTAGTTTTTCTTTTTCAACGAATCAATTCTGCATCAATTTGTCTATGCAAAGTAGAGAACGTTAGAAAAAGCGTGGATAAAAAGCGATCTGTATCGCATTCTGAACGTGAAGACCGAGAAGCTACTACTTAGTGCCTAGGTCATCTGTCAAAAAAAACAGCAATCACAACTGTAACAAGTACCTGCACCCCCTTCAGCATCTTGCTCTTTTCTGCCTTGGTCAGAATCAGGGAATTCCGCTTCATAAACTCGTCCTTCGTTTGGTCCGCGAAGGGGGTGAGATGACTGAACGGGATCCAGTTGTTGTCTTTTTCGTTCAACTCTTCCAACCGTTTCAAGTTCTCGATGAAGATCTGCTTCCGCTTTTCCTCCTCCTCAGGTGACTTGTACTGTTTGTTGAACTTTTTCTTGAACTCGTTCCACTGGGAGTCGACGAGGTTTGTTGTCGGAAGTAGAGAAACGGGAACTACGTTTTTCCCCCCGGAATTCAACAGTGTCATGGGGTTACTGGCATTTACAACCGATGCGACGGCCACGGCAGCCGCTACGGTGCGAGCCGTTGCTCGGCGAGTGCCGCGGGAGACCATCTTGTTGAACTTGTTCGTGTTTTTCCTGCTTTTATCTGGATTTGGTGTAAGTATTCCGTCTTTTCGACCACGACAGAGTTGACTTTCTGTAGGAAAGAGACGTTTTCTGGTTTGTGGGTGCGAACGAAATCAACAAGGGGTAGAATCAAAATGATGAATACGAGAGCGGACCGGGAAGATAGACTAAGTAAGGAAAAAACAAGAACCTGCGAAGTTTTACAAAATAAGCTACGCGATTTGATGTCGATGGGCGGGCATTCCTTTTCTTCTTGCTCAAACTCTCGACGACGAACTTTTTAAGTACTGACTCTTACATTCATTGGGGCCGCATCGTCTTCTATCACTGACACGAAAAAAGCTCGTACCGATTTCGATTTTCGCTTACAAAGAAACTTTCCCTTCATGCTCTTATCGTCGCTTCTTTTGCAGCTCTAGAAATAGAACTAGAATGCTTTCAACATGGATGATCCAGAACACGAAAAAGTAAAGACTCACAAAAAGATACGCATTTTTTTAGAGCATGCAGTGCGCACTTGTGGATGCGATGTGTGTATCTTGCCCGCGGCCATTATTCTCAGACAGAATGGCAAATATCTGCTAGTTGTAGTTTCCTGAGGGTCCTCCTGAGACAGTGAGGTCGCTGATACTATACACTACTTGGCGCAAAAGTATTTGATATTTCTGTAAAATCGTGCTCTTATTCCGCATTTTCATACCTTACACGGGCACCGGCACGTCGCTCGAGGCGTTCGGCCTCCCCTTTCCCTTCATTCGTTCTCACGTTCCCCTTCGACCCGTTTTTTCTTCTTTCTTCTCGATCAAACACGTAATTCAATCAACTTCTTCCTTCACCTGCGTCGTGGTCTGGGTCTTCGTCATCAATCAAGAGGCTCTACCACATCAACATCATCAAAGCGTAGCAGTGCTCTTGCTACTTCCGGATCCGGGTCGTGCCGTGCATTACCATTAGCGTTGTTCATGAGAGCTACGATGTGACGCATCTCTGCCTCGGTGGCGTAAATTACTACTGCGGTCTTCTCGGAGAGCGTTACTCGTGACATGTGTTTAGTTATTGCGCCACCGTCTTGTCCACGTGGTCGCAGAGTGGGAACACCATTTTGAACGTCGTGGTATGCATTTGAAATATGTCAAGGACAATCTGGGTAGCCTTTCAGTGCTGCAGCTTCGTGGCAAATCAAGCATGCACACACTCAATAACGCAGCAGTCTACTGTTGTGATAATTGGTATTGCAGGGTCTGTAAGTATGTAATCTATCATGTGAAAATTACGGCAAATTTAATTATGAGGAAATCTATCTTGTCAGTGGTCAGCGCATCATGTAGTAAGTACAGAACACCAATCTTAAATTTGATCTTCATCACACACTCACACCAGCATATCTGCTAGTGGTTCCCAGACCCAGACCCCATGACATTGATCTGCATTAGCTACAAATATTTGAATTTCGTGATATTTCTCGATGATGATTTCCTTCCACCTTTGCTTCACATCCTCCGGGACGACGTTGGCCACATAGTCCCCCGTGATGCGCTCCTCGTTCATCCGCTTCGCAAACTCGTCGAAAATATCTTGGAGGACGCCTTGAGCAAACTGCTCAAACAAACTCCAGTCGAGGGTGCCACCTTTCAGTAGCCAGTGCTGCACATGGTTTCTGTGCTTCATCGTTTTCAGGAATTGTTCCAAAGCCTCAAACAATTTTTTCTTCAATTGCTCCAACAATCCCGCGTCCTTTCCAGGATCTCCCTCGTCGCCCGCTAAAAGAGCAACATTATCTTTATTCGGTGGGTCGCCACCTCGACCACCGCTACCGCCAGCAGCAGTAGGAGCGAAACGACCAATACGAGCACGACGGGCCCGCCAAGCGCGGGCGGCTCGTGATCGCATTCCCGCCACCCCCGCGGTTGCTGTCATTCCTCCAATGGTATCGGCTACTGCCTTTGCAATTGCAGCAAAGGGTGACGACGCATGCGAAGACGGTGATCCTCCAGATGCTCCGCTTGTAGTGGATGCCCTATCACCTATCTGTGCCTTGACGGCACGAGCAAGAGGGGAAGGTTCTGGCCACCCAGTGACTGGGTGCAAAGGCGTCACAGATGGACGAACAGCTTTTTCTTCCATCACTGAAGAAGCTTGTTCATCTTTTCCTTGATCATCTTTTCCCTTCAGGGCAGCTTTCTGCTCGAGCGACTTCACACCTGGGTCTCCCTTTCCCCCACCACCGGGCGTTGACGTCGTTGAATTCGTTGAACGAAAAATCTCGCTCGCCGTGTTCGTCGTGTTGGTGTGAGATGAAAGAACTCCTGTGCTTGACGCCGTGTTCGTGGTCTGTTGCAGCTTTCCTACTTGTTCTTCGACGTCTGTCGCATTGCTCTTCGGCTCCCTCCTGGTCAACATCCGACGTGGCTCTTCTTTATTAAGAACACCCGGTTTTTTATCACCAGCAGCGGCACCCGGGTGACGTACGTTCTGGCTCTCCAATTTCGCTGCTTCATCCTTGGTCCACAACTCCTCGTCTGTACTACTAGACGACACCGTCGTGGTTGACGTAGTTGACGTCGAAGCTGTAGTAGTTGAAGACGTCTTCACCACTACCGCCGTCGAGGTCATCGCGGTCGCCGCGAGGACACTGTTCCCATCTGCAACAGCCGGCGTTGTCGGCACGGCGATAGACGGGGCGTCGGGCTGACTGTCTTCAAGAACGGGAACGGTGGTGATCGAAGGACCTGTTGTGGTCGTCGTTGTCGTAGTGGCCCCACTTGACGAGAGGAGAACAGGAACAGAACTTGTCGTGTTCACTTCGTTCTTGTTGTTGACTGCGTCGTCCTGTTCTGGCGGTGGGGGGACCTGGCTTGCTGTGGTTGTCACTTGTTCCGTAATTGCTGCCCGCCCCTGAAGATGATGATGATTCAAATCATCTCCGTAGTTACCGCCGGAGGACAACAGCCGATCCTCACCTGTCTCCGCGTCGGACGTTCTACTTTCCGCCTTTTCTGCTGGTTCTCCACCTGCTGGTTGTGGTGGTGTTACAGCTTGTTGTGGAATGTCGGTGCTATCTTCCTTCTTGTTCTGCAAGGTAAATTTGGATTCCTCTTCGTTGTGCACCGCATGATCTTCACGAGGACCCCTCGCTCCTTGCTGCACCTCGTCGTCCTGCAACGCCGACTGCGCAGCCTGCAACGCGGACTGCGCAGCTGGATCGTCGTCCTCGTCACCCCGAACAGGAGGACGCATTACATCTCCAGGGGTATCAGCAGCTCTCGACCCCTCTGTCATCTTGTCTTCGTACGTGTGTCCTTGTGTTCCACTTTGATGTCTGCCTGGTGGAAGACGCGGTCCTGCGTTGTTCTTTTGCAGCGCCGATGAACTTGAACCCGTTTTTGGCCCAAAGTCGTGCTCTTCCTCCTCGTCGCCCAAGAAGTCATTTTTCCCGCCGCGGCCGCTTCCTCGCGATGATTCTCTTTTGGGATCTCCAACATCTTGTTCATGGTGCGAGAAACCAGTCGTGCCTCGTCGTTCCGTTTCTGCTTGTGTTTTGTCGTCCAAAAATTTCTTCTTCTTTTCAACAGCGGAGCTTCTTTCGCTTTTACTAGCATCATCTTCTTGCTCGTCAAGGAATTCATTTTCTGCCGGTATCAAATCACCGTCGTTCGTCCCTTGTTTTTCAACGTTGTTGCGTTGCTGTTCCCATTTCTTTCGCCCATCCGGGTGCTTGCGCGTGATTGAAGACGAAGAAGATGCAACTCCATTACCATTGCCGCTTCCGGCGTCCTCCTCTGTCGCCGTCCACATCCCCACCGCCACTTCCTTCGTTTTTGAATAGAGTTTCTGCAGCATGCTACTGGCGGTGTCGAAGAGGTAGTTGTCCCATTCGATGATGTATCAAATGTAAAAATGTCTGGGTCTGGAAGATTGTCATGCTAGTCTGACATGACTCTGCACTCTGTATTGCGCGGCCACCAAGAGGTCCTCTTGCCTATCATGCAAAAGCGCAGTTTCTCATGCGAAACACGCATCACAGAAGCACGAAAAAACTTGTCATGCTTGGCGGCGCATTAAAGAGCACTTTATTGTTCACGGACTTGCATCACAAGTTTCCAGAGGACCCACACATTTTTACATTTGATATGATGGCCCGTTGCAGGGCGACGCCGCCCCCACGGGCGTTTTCCTTACCCGGGTCCGGTTTGGGGGTCTGCGCCAGAAACCCCGGACGCTCCGCTGCGACGAAGAGGTGGCCCACATGATGATTTGCAAGAAGGAAAAAAACGTGGGGAAGCAGTGTCAGAAGCCTGCTACGGGCGCACGAAGGAAGCTGCAGAACACAAGCCTTCCGCGAAAGCTGCCCCCGCGATTGCAGGCACGACGAGGTGTGTTTGGCAGAAATTCGTCCTGCGTGTTCCTCTCGTCCTCGTAGGATCATGTTCCGAGGAGGATAAGGTAGTCCCTTGCACCTCTCCATTTCCTTTTCGTTGGCCTTTTCGCAGCTTCGATCGATGCACTTGCACTTCTACGCGGGTGCACCCCCCGGACCGCTCTTCTGTTGCTGTTTCGCCTTTGCGAATGCGAAATGAACAAAATTATGGCAGCTAACACGCCCGAGCCGTCCTTCTTTGAGGCCCACCAGGCCTTGCTTCCTACAACTTAGGGGAAAGAAATAGATGAATGACAATGAACTACAAGAAATATATGCAGGGAAGTCGACGAAGATGCTGTTAGACTGTCGCGCTAATACATCCGCTTCTTATTTTTCAAAGGGGTTTGGTTTTTCAACAAAATTCGAGTAGAGGGGGGGGTTGTAAACCTTTAAAAAGTTCGCTGTCAGAACAGAAAGGCAGCAGTTGCAGTATAAATAACCTCAAACAAATATATAAAACGCCATAGCTTCTTCACACTGTCTCCTCCACGTTCGAAGACCACTATGGACGACACTTAAAAGGCCGCGGCCAGCACAACACGTCCACCTCCAAAGCAATGCGAGGATGAAGTAGTTTCCACGATGAGAACGAGAAAGTCATCAAGCGTTTGGGACGAGGAAGAAATGAAACAATACCGAAGGTAAATTCGAGCGGTGCACATCCGCAGCACGACCGAGCAATAAGATAAAAGCCGACTAAGTGCAAAGTTGCGACTGCGAGCACGAGCGACGAGAACCGAAAGAAAAAACAAACGAACGGAGAGGTCCAGAAAATCAATCGGGTGCTCGCTTTTTTAGGCGAGCGCGTAACTGTTTAACGCGCTAATCATGTTCCTGCTTGTAAGTAGCTGTTGGTCTGTGTCTCAACTGACCACCACCGTAGCTTGACGAACAACTGACCACCACCACCGTTCTCTACAACTTCTTCTTGTCTCCTGAGGGACCAGCGACCATGCTGTCAAGGTTGAAACAGTATTGCTTCGAACGGGCTCCACCGCATGGGTTGTCGGCTCATGGAATTACGTTGCGCATGCTGCTCAACTTGATTTGCCAGCGGCATCTGTATCCATCTACTTGACAGCTTCCTCTGAAGACTCCTGTAGTTCGCGAGTGAGTTTGTCAGCAGAATCAGAAGAAGTCGCTTCCACCTTCTGAAAAATGCCCAACTTCATACGCACATCCACAAAATTTTTGGCGTCGTCGTTGCTGGACTTGACTGCCCCTTTCAATACCTCTATCGTGTTCTTGAGCAACGCTTTCACGTTATCACCTGCTGGAGTCAAAGTCTTAAAAATCTCATCTCGCTCCTGCATTTGTTGCAACAGCGGATCCAAAACCCTTTCCCTATAGGTGTTTGCCACTGCGCCTGCCGCGTCTTTTGATGTTAACGAAGGAGCCGCAGTGGATTTGTCTTCATCTGATTCTGGTACGCCGGAGGGCAAGCCTTTTGCAAGTTTTTCTTCGAGTTCTTTGCGAGCCCGTTGGTCTTGCTTTTGCTCGTCACCAGTGAAATAAAGCCTACAACCGAAAGGAATCGGAGCGACAGGGTTCCCATCTTTACACACAAGGCCCTCCGGGTCCCACAGCGGATTCTGTTTCGGGAATATTACTTGAAGTAGCCAGGAAGCTGGACTCGGTTCATCGACGAAAGCTTGGACGAACTGCAGCAGACCCTCAAGATTCAATTCCGTGTCCACACCTGGTCCTCCAGGACCATCACGATGATGCGCGGCAATTTTTCTCACTGAACCATTCCACCAGTGTTCAGGAACCGCGCCGGCCCGCAGAACTTCCCAGGTACGCACCGCGCTCGAGATCACGGTCGAAAACTCCGCCAAGCCCGCGTCTTGCATGAGTGCGTGCCTTCTTGTAGTAACACCGTTTTCGCTCGTAATATCAGGCACTGGGATCATATGCTTGCCAACTTTTGGTTTTGCCTCGCCCGGCGGCGTTCCACCTCCTGCGTGTTCGTCGCTGGTGGCGACCGCAGGTATTTCATCTGGCCCTGGCGGTGGAAGAGCTGCAACAATGCAGCGCGCGCCGTCCCGGTCCCAAGCCACTCGTCCTTCCGGTACCGTCACAGCGTTGGGAAGGAGTAGGCTTGTGCATAGAAGGTTCCAAAGCCTTTGCTCTGCCTCCCTGTCGTTCAGCATCACTGCTTCGAGTAGCGTCCCCGTGCGCTGGCTCAGCGTAAAGATGCCTCTGTCGCCAGCTGCCCCTGGTGTGCTCGTCCCCATTGTTATTTGCTCCTCCTGCGCAGCAAGCTCGAGGTAATGCCATGCCAACATTTGAGCGGGATCCTGTGTGGCACGTCGAAGCCCGAGGCGCAGAGCCAAGATCTTCAAAGACGTTGGCAAGTCTGGTGCGCCCGAAATGGAAATGCCGGAAAATAATGCAGAACGACTTTTTACCGCTCCTGAATCGGCCTCAGGGTCAGCCAATTTTTCGTCGCTTTTTAAGTTTATCGTATTTGTTACCGTGTCATAGACCTGGAGCTGCAGATCCCGAGTGATTTGACTGGCGGTGGCTTCGAAGATCCATTCGTTATGAAATGCAAACAACCGACCGTATGCACACGTACCAAATGTTGCACGACAAAAAAAAATTTCATTTTCTTTTGGTCGTATCTATAGCTCATGCCCGAGCTTCGGCATGTTGAATGAATGAACCCTAAACGCATGCTGGGAGAAGACTCTGGTCATGCACAGTCGTGACATTCATTTCGACGTGTCGACGTGTACGGCACATTTACTGTCGATAGTGATAGAGCTTTCTCGCTGCGGCTTGGGCTACGGTGAAAGAAGCGCTAGCGGCTCCGCTCTGAAGACTGGGTATGCGTTGAAAATATGTCTGGGTCTGGAATGTGATGCACATTTCAGATCACACATGAAAAATATCTGTCTTGCTGGCCCATTTTTTTTTGGCCATACTTGAGTCCGGGCACTTCATTTGGAGTACGCACCGTGAAGCTCCTGCCAAACCTGTGATGCCGGTCCCTGCATGTTAGACCCACTGGTGGGCCACGCTCACGTAAAACCTCCATTACACATATCTGCAAGCTTCCAGACCCAGATGACACGTTTGCAATCGATACTGACCAGTGTATTCAAATGTGTCGCTGGCCCAACGAAGTCCACTAATTTCTCTCCTATCAGCCATCTCAGGAATTTTCCATGCGGCAAATTTTTTTCCCAGCCCCAACCACGATCGGCGGCCCAATTCACAGCAAAACGCGCGGGCGGCGGGAGCTTGTTCGACAAAAATCCCGCTTTACGTTGAGCAAAAAGCGAACCAAGACCGTGGTTCAGAGCGCCCAAAACTATCGAAGCAACTCCGAAAACCGCAGTCCAGCCGGAGAGGCCTCCCGCTAAGAGGCTCAGAAAAGTCGTCAAATGACTAATCACGGTCGCAAAACTATGCCAGACCGTCGTCATCGCGCTTTTCAGAAAGGTGAATCCCTGGCGTACTAAGGATTGTTCCGCAAGAACAGCGCGTGCCTGCTTTGTCAGCTCGCGTGCAATTAGAGCGTAGTCATCTCCTGTCGTGTGGGGTGCTCGTGGTGTCGCGCCATGATAGGGGACAAAGAGCATGAGCGGATCTTGCCGAAACCGAAAAGAGTAGCTAGACTCCTCCGAGCCCGATTTAACCTCCCGGAGAAAGAACAGTGGTTCACACGTCTTGCCAGTGGGCCGGTGTGTCAGAATAGCGCGGCAGGGGTTCTTCCTCGACGTGGGTAGGCCATCTACAACACCCGAAGAATGAAGACAACTCCTTTCCTCGCGTCTGCCTCCTGAGTCCGTGTCCGACAACGCATAATCGCATAGCATCCAATTCCACCGGCTGCTGCTGCCGTCGCCGTCCCCCTCTGTCGACTTGTCTTCTAATTTGTTGAGATCCCACTCCAGCTTTCTGGCTGCATCGAGTGCAGAATGAAGAAGGTCACTTCCAGACGTATCCACCCCTGTAAGGCGGAGCAGAGGATGAGGCTGAGGATCCTCGTCCTTTGCAGAGTTCGGAATCTCGAGCTGCACCCAGTTCTTAGACTCCTTGCGTAGCCTGGGATCTGTTTTTTCTTCAGCACTCGACTTTTCTTCGCCATCGGGCTGTTTTAGCAATGCTTCCTTCAGCTTCTCCTTCTCTTCCGTCGCGATCTTTGTGGCGTCGACCGCGGAAAGCATCAACCGATGGAGCTGAAAATCCAACTCAGGGGGCGGCGCGAAGGGGTTTACGATGTTCTTGTTTGCCGAAAGCACAAACACATCGTATTTTTTGCTCCCAGTTGTTGTGCCTTCTCCTGTAGCTGATGCAGCTGGTGCCGCGCCAACGTCTATCGCATCTGCCAGAGCTGGCGCGAGCTTGAGCTGCAAAAACTCTTCAGCTGGTTCGTGCTCCTGCTGCTGGCCCGGCGCCATCTTCCTACCCGCTACATTATCGTCCGAGGACATCAAGGCCGCTTTGAGCTGCTCCATGGCCCATTCCTTAGTCGCACCTTCGACCGGGGCAGCGCGCAACATTGTAATGCTTGAAGATGAAGACCAAGTGGACGTTGATGTCGAAGTGGTCGACATTTTTGGTGAAGGAGTCCACACCACTAACGCCGTCGAGGTCGCGCGCCCATGATCACTTCCAGCACTTTCACCAGACGGCAACGCCATGGGAGGCTCGGCGATAGAGGGGGCGTCGAGCAAACTGTCTTGGAAGGGAGCTGTGGTGGTGGTCAAAGGACCAGCCGTCGTCGTTGTACTTGAGGAGACGAGAAAAACAGAAATTCTTGTCGTGTTTACAACTTTCTTCCCCGGGAGGTGTCCCTGCCCCTGCTCTAGCTCTGAGACAGCATCGACATCGTTCGCATTGTTCGACGTCCTAGTTTCATTTACTGCAGTTGCTCCTCTTCTTCCTTGAGGATGATGATCCCATAAATCTTCGCGTGCGCTAGGCGACGCCGTCGAAGTGGATGGAAAGACGACGGCCGGAATTGCACTCGTTGTGTTCGTCTGTATCTGTTTCTGCTGCAATCTTACTTCCTGCTCCCCTCCATTTTTACCGCCGCCGGTGGACAAAGGCTGATGTACGTCATCTCCGGTAGATGACGTTTCCGCCTTTGCTCCTCCTCCTCCACGACCAGCTCCTGCTCCTGGTCTCGGCGTTACTACTGCAGCTTGTTGTGGAAAAATAGTGCTTTTGGAGGTTTTGATCTCGTCCTTCATGTTCTGCAATGCAGATGATTCGGGCTTGTTCTCGTCTTGGTTTTTTACCTCATCACAAGCCTTCGCTCCTGTCTTTACCTGCAACGCCGACTGCGCAGCTGAATCGCCGTTCTGTTCGTCGGTTTCGTCTCGGACTGGAGCTACCTCATGAGCAGGGACTTGATCAGAAGAGGTTGTCGCACCCGCGGCCAACTTGTCCTCCGGCGGAGGCGGACCTTCGCGTCGTGTTCTACCTTGTTCACCCAGAGGAAGATGCGGCACTGCGTTGTTTTTTTGCAGTCCCGATGAACTACCCGTACCCGGCTTCGAATCAAAGTCGGGCTCTTCTTCCTCGCCCAAGAAGTCATTTTTTCCGCCGCGACCGCCTCCTGCTCGCGATGATCGTCTTTTTGGGTCTTCATGTTGGCCCAAACCAGTCGTGCCTCGTTGTTGCGCTTCGGCTTGGCTTTTTATCTCGTCCAGAAACTTCTTCTTCTTCTTCTTTTCAACAGCGGAGCTTTGGCTTTTACTAGCATCTTCATCTTCTTGTTCGTCAAGGAATTCGTTTTCTGCCGGTATGAAATCCTCGTCATTCGCCCCCTGATGTTTTTCCACCTTGCTTTGTTGTTCCCATCTCTTTCTCCCATCCGGGTGCTTGCGCTTGATTGATGAAGACGACGCGCTTCCATTGGCGCTTCCGGCTTCGGCTTCCTCCTCCGCCGCCGTCCACTTCATCCCCACCGCCACGACTTGTTCTTTCGTTTTTGAATAGAGTTCCTGCAGCATGCTACTAGCGGTGTCGAAGAGGTAGTTGTCCCATTCGATGATGGCCCGTTGCAGGGCGACCCCGCCCCCACGGTCGTTTTCTTTGCCCGGGTCCGGCTTGGGGGTCTGCGCCAGAAAACCCGGACGCTCCGCCGCGACGCCGACGAGAAGTTGAGGGTATTGTAGTACTACAGGGTTGAGATTCACAAGGACAAGAACTTGGGGAATAAACTGTGTCAGGAATGAGCGAAGTTTGTGTTTGCTGCTAGCGAGTGCGTGCTTCGCAGAAATTCGTCCACCTGCGTGCTCTTCCCGTCGCAGAACCATTTTGCGAGAAAAATCCTTGCAGCTGTCCACCCCTTCTTCGTCGGCCTTTCCACTACTTCCACGCACTTCTGCACTGGTGCGCTCGAGCCGCGGCTTGTTTGGCCTTTGGCGACGAGGAAATGAAAACTATGATCGTAGTTTTGGTTTTGCTTGTAGCTGATACAGGAAAGAGGTTCTCACTCTTAATAGGGGGTCTTGCCTTCTACGTAGGGGAAACGAAAAGAAGAAGAGCAAGAAGATGGTGCTTAATAGAAGCGTTACACTGATCACACAGCAGATTTTTGGTTTACAAGCGGGGGATGTGTTTTTGTTTAAACATAAACTAGTAGAGGGGAGGGGGAGGGGTAAATAAAGATAAACCTCTAGTTTCTAGAAGGTTCGCTGTCAAAACAGATGAAGACAAGAAGCACGACAATATCGAGCGAACATTTGGACCCGACAATATTTTAAAACGACGGACCTGACTACTGTACTGCCTCCACGCCTGAAGATGAACGACAACGAAAATGATGCAAAGACTGCGGTCACAACGCAAGAAGAACCGAACCAGTACGACAATCTGACTCTTCGTCGAGAAAGTTGTCATTTGCACGAGCACGAAGAATAACACCGAAGAGCTTTGGACGACATAAAATAGCTCAAATACCGAGGACGTTGAGTTGTAAATACTTGCTCCATAGTGTGATCGCTAGTACCGAGGTTGTCGACTATCTAAACAACGACTACGAGACGTTGCATCAAGTACGCGACTCGACCAACACTTTTCCTTTTCGGAAGAGAAGCATAGACCGAGCTCTTATTCATCTGTTGTGCAGGAAATACCAATCGCCGCGAACCTGCTCCATAGGCAGCACCTGCTCGTCGTCAACATCATGATCCAACTGGAAATACGATCCGCAGAGACCTTGACGAGAGTGAAAGCTTTCACATCACCCTTCATCTGATACTGATTCTGATTGTTAAATGCTCCACTGAAATAAAGATCTTGTCTGCATACGCGTATCGTGCGAGTGGTTCATTTGTTTCTCGTTCTCAACATCGGGATTTTCTCTCTTATGTTTCTCCTTGTCTTGCCTTTTATGTTCCTTCATGGGACTTAGATACATGATTTCGCTTGATATTCCCATATTCATATTTCTGTCCATGCAGGAGCTTCCCATTGTAATTTATTATGATTATCCGATTGTACCTTTTTCCCTTACCCTTTGAAATAAACGCATGGCAACGTCTACGTTCAAATCGTGGCTCCTTTTGCTAACATGGCGTTCTTTTTACGGGTGCTGAGAAACACCACGCAAAAAAAATCTTCCATATTACAACCCCCAGGAACGATTGTTGCTGAAAATCATCTATCATATCGTCAGATATCTTTACCGTTGATACAAAGAATTTATCGTGTGAAATGGAAATTCGGAAAATTGTTGTTGTTCGTGTGAAAAAATTGCAATACAAATAGGCTCAGGAAATGGACCATGTCACAACTTGTCGTGCGGGAGGTTCTTAAACGAAAAAAAGCTGACTGATCGTGTTAAGGAAAAAGAACGGAAATAAGAAGTCACGGGCCGTGTGGTGGTGACGACAAAAATATTTCTGCCATTTTTTCAGGGAGCTATTCTACACGGGTACCTTTCTTGAATACTCGAAGATCATTTTCGAAATATGGAAAAAAAGGTCTTCCGTTGCTCGCAAAACTTGGACTGTTACTGTACGCCGCGAACGATGCAGTTCTTGCGGGGGCGTGTCGTTGTTGTCAAAAGTCGTCGCAGTTTGCACGAGCAAGCAGGGCCTTCTGCATACAGGGTAGTAATTGATATACGACCACCTGGGTGTGACTTTTTTTTGTTCGTCTGCACTTCCACAGCAATCGCACTAGTCTGTTATTAGTACGCGGCTTGTGCTTTGCGGTCGTAACTATGCGTATTATCGAAAGTATATTGACTCTTGTGCTTGTCCTTTATTGGTTTGAAAAATAACGAAAAAATGGAATACAATATTCACGAAGTATTCACTCTTCAAGAGTACTACTCCAGAGAATTTGGTGTCCTCTGACCACAAACTTGTGGTGATAAAAAGTTGAAAAATGTAGTAAAAACTGAGCATTGACTGGCGAAGATTAGCTGCAAAGAGAATCCCTTTCTCTTCGTTTTTGAAGCTATTTCAAACCCATAGCCCCCGAAGATGAAAATAAGGTCATCCCTCCTTGTCCTTACGACTGGTTTGTCAAATACCGTCCCGTATCCACCACTTCGCCGAAGTTATCCCCCTTGTTAAACGTCTTCCAGTCCTTGCCGATCGGGCGCCAAATGACGTCGTCGTGGATTCCAAACCCGTTGTATGCATTGCAAAAGTATCGCACTCGTACATAGTAATCGCATTCATGCATTGCAAATTTTTTTTTCACGTTAAACCCGCATTGCAAATTTCAGTTCTCATGCTAAGGAAATTTGTCATGCGATTCATACTAGTACGTCACTTTTGCAGTTCATAAGTTGATGACCGAGACGATTTCGGGTCGCAGGCACTTGCACAGCTGCGCCTTCAGGGGGCGGAGAAACGGGAGCTCGGTCTCGGGGTTCAGGATCTTCAGCTCGACCGCATACATAGAATCTTCCATCAAGATGTCCGTCGCGTACAGGATCGCCAACCGGCCCAACATGTTGACCGCGGTGGGGGAGAGGGTGGTCACCTGCGTCTGCGTGTTGTGCAAAAGATCGGGATCCGTGCCCGCGGAGCAGATTACCTTGTTGAACGCGCGGAGCGACTTATGAAAGTGCACAGCTTCCCCTCCCCCTCATTTGTAATGCAAAATACCAAATCCACGTCTTGCCTCTATGCACAGTTTGCATTACAAATTTTGGAGCGCCGCCAAACAGGAGTACTACAGTCCGTGTGAAGTAGATTTGTGACGCAGAAGCCACATAACTGGCGTTGCTTGTGTTGCTGCTCATGCCTCTCAATTGAGGGGGAGGGGGAGTTGTGCACTGTCATACGATTCCCACTGGCCGTAGGTTGCGGCGACGAGTTGGATTTCATCGGAAAATTCCTTCAGATTCGCGTCGTAGATCTTGTACCTGTTTTATTGGGGATGATGATGATGATGATGATGTACCCAGCTGCGATTATTTTCAATTTCGTGTAGCTGCAAATCACGCATGACAAACAAAGACTACACGGCGAAAAAATTGTCGTAGAAATAAATCTTTATCTTCCCTTCAGTATACTTACCAAGAGCTATACCTGAACGCCTTGTCTCCCTTCATCATGAATTCGGTCAATTTGTTTTTGAACATATCAGCCACGTTATCACACAGAAAAAAGCCGGCAGGTCACCTTTGTGATGCAAAAATAAATACACAAAAAAAATCTGTATTGCGTACTATCCTAAACAGCATGCTATGGGGCCGCCCATGACAGATTTTTCTGGGTATTTATTTTTGCATTACAAATAAATATGCCCTGCCTGCTTTTTTCTCTGGGATACGCGTTCTGGACCCTCTTCGCGAACAGCTTTTCCAATTCCGTGCAGAAGGCCACGATCTTGGATTCGTCTTCGCCCGCCACAATCTGCACGGCGTTCTTCCAGGGGACATTGTATTCCGCGGTGGACTATGGATTGCAAATATGTCTGGGTCTGGAAGGGTGGAACTTGTAGCGCTGTCTGCGGATTCTAAAATATTTTTGTGTTGCATGAGCAGCAAGAGGAGTCAGCTCTGGGCACGCGGAGACGGTATTTCTCATGCGTAATTAGCATCAAGAAGATCTCAAAAAATCTGTGATACTAGCACCAGCATGACAGACCTCACCGGTCATGCAAAATGTGCATGACAAGCCACGACTCTTCCAGACCCAGACATATTTGCATTTGATATCGACACGATGGGCTTCAGGGAGTTAGTGTAGGTTCCCTTCTGGAGAATCTCCATTAATTCCTTGGTTACCTTCGCGCACAGGACGCGTGCGTCACCCTCGGCCGTGATACCTTTTATTTTCCGGTTCATTTCAGAGCAGTGTAGCGATGTTGACAGACACAGATACAACACAACACAGAAAATATACCGTAAGCAGGCTGCATCACAAAAACGATGAGAACAAAATCCCTAGAAAGGTGCACATCATCATGGCTCACCGAAATAATTTTAATCCTCATATGGATGAAGCACTTACCAGCATGCGCGAACATGCCGCCAAATCCGTTCGCGTCCAGTATGACCCGCACAGACGTTACAATCTCAAGTAGTGTTACAATAGAATCTGGAAATCTGTGATGCAAGAACTGCATGATCTAGCCTACTCCCATAGGATTGCGCATGACAAGTTTCGGAGTCCCAAACCCACCTGAAATCCGGCAGAATTTGTATTGCGAAAAGTTCAATTCTCTCTGCGTTCCCCATGCTCTTCATGCAATACAAATTCCAGATTC
>JACKZZ010008339.1_pt1 | contig 27874 bp, 41 predicted proteins | sample 8027871 | NCBI WGS metagenome assembly JACKZZ01 (sample SAMN15724774, study PRJNA655200) | protist metagenome | isolation source: fluorescence activated cell sorting (FACS) single amplified genomes of... | place: USA: West Boothbay Harbor, Gulf of Maine | collected 2000-07-19 | reverse complement strand
AGACGAACTGTTTGCAGAAGCTGAATCAGTTAAGATACAACAACTTAAAGCAGACAATCTTCGTCTATTAAAACAGTTAGATAAAGCTAAAAATAAAAAGGCCGACCTAATTGAAGCTTTATTAGAAGCAGTACATACCAATTTAAGGACATGGGATAAGCCTATAATACCTAAACCTACGGTATCTAAAAGAAAAAAAGATGACGAGATTGCTGTAGCTATACTATCAGATGTACAACTTGCAAAAGTAACTCCTGATTATAGCACAAAAGTAGCTGAGGCAAGGGTTGTTGAGTACGCTAATAAGATAGTATCCTTGACAAACCTCCAGCGTCACGCGCACAACGTAAAAAAGTGCGCGGTACTTGTTGCAGGAGATATTGTAGAAGGTGAGCTTATATTCCCAGGTCAATCACACTTAATAGATGCAAGTCTATATAACCAAGTGACAGTAGATGGTCCTAGAATCTTGACAAAGTTCTTTGACATATTACTTGCTAACTTTGAAGAGGTAGATGTTACTTGGGTGATTGGTAACCATGGAAGTCTAGGCGGTAGAGCTAGAAAAGACTATCACCCAGACAGTAATAGCGACAGAATGCTAGGTAAAATCATGCAAATGATGTACGAAAAAGATAAAAGAATATCTTTTAAGATACCTACAGGTGATGAGCATTGGTTTGGTATTGCAGACCTAGGAAAGAATTGCAAGTTTTTTGTATGGCATGGTGATAACGTAAGAGGCCATGGAGGCTTTCCTTGGTATGGCTTCGGTAAAAAACTACTAGGTTGGAAAGCATTAGCAGCAGCTAAGTTAATGCCTGACTTTGATTACGCTGTAGCTGGACACTTCCATACACCTACAACTATGTACGTAAATGACATACGTTTATGGGTTAATGGTAGTACTGAAAGCTACAATACTTATGCACAAGAACAGCTAGCTAGCATGGGAAGACCATGCCAGTACTTACTGTTTGCTAAGCCAGGTCAAGGCGTAACTGCTGAATACCTTGTAAATTTAGAAGATGCGTGAGTATAATAAGTATATGACTAACTTAATTGTCAAGTCTAAATGGAAGTTAACGAGTATAGAATATTCTGGTTTAGGTGATAGACCACAAGTAATACTTGCTAACGACCAAGGTGATGTAAAGTTAATACCTTTAGAAAGAGGTGTGACTAATATTGCAGCATTAGTAGACTTGAATACAACAGAGGAAGAATAAATCAGTACGTTTCTTTCCTTTACGTAAGAAACGTACTTTATAGAAAGGAATGTTATATGAATAACGTTGACTTGTTGTCCCCATTTCCACAGGAGCTAGTTAAAAAAGCACCTGCTGGGAAGTTTGGTGACTACGTACCACACGCTAATTATGTAGAAAGACTACGTGATAGTGGTGTGACATACTCCTGGTCATGTGAACCTGTATACGGTACACATAATGGAGAGAAGAGAATAGTCGGTGCTAAAGGTACTATAACCATAGAAGGTATGGGTAGTTACGATGGTTTCGGTGATGTTGATACCTTCAAGCTTGGCAATGCTAAGTTCAATGACGGTGGAAACTTAAAAGATGCTGAGTCTGATGCATTCAAACGTGCATGCATGAGGTTCGGTTTAGGTGTAGAGCTATGGTCTGGTAGTAAACAGACTGAAGAAGAGGCTACATCCTATGCACCTGATGGTTACACTCAGGAGCAAGCAGACAAAGATGCCGCGGTAAACGTTACCAAGGTAGACATGCGTAGAAAAGAAAACAAAATATCAGCTGAAGATAAAGCTGCACATAATGCAATCATGGATAGTATTTTAGGTACTGAATCATGAGTCAGGATGTACAGTTTATAGCAGAAACAGTACAAGGTATTGTTGCAAATGTAGAGTCGCAAGAAACACTTAACAAAATACTAGGTTCAGCAAACCAGTATGCACAGTTAAAGAAGTTTAATGCAGACAAAACTAGATGGACAGACGAACAACTTAATTCGTACTTTCAGTACTTAGAAAAGATGGTTGATATGCCTACTGTTGTAACACAAGAAAGCTTTGATAGCATGTCAATAGAAGAGAAAGTACAAGCTGTTGGTATCGAGTTAGAAGGTACAGATAACGGTGCAGTACTAGAAGGAGTTCTAAATAAAATGACAGAACAAAATAAATATCGTGACGATTTAAAATGTCCATTCTGTGGACAGATGGTATACGATAATCGTAATAGTAAACGTTCAGAGAAAAGTCCAGACTTTACCTGCAGCACTAACGACCCTGTAATATGCGGTGGTCATAGTGGTAAATGGCGTAAGTCATGGTGGTTAGATAACTCAGACCTACCTAAAGAATGGAATCTAGATGGGGAAGTCAAGACAGCACAACCTAGTGCAGGCGAAGACTTACCACCAGCGTTTTAAAAAATAAAAAAAAGAAAGGATAGCTATGATACCTAGTGCATTTAGAGGTACGCTTGTACCCGCATATGTAAAAAGTAAAACACAGTTAGTAGCATGGGCATTAGAAGAGTTTATGGACTCTGACCCTATAACTAACTGGGAGTTTGTAAGAGAGTTATACTGCCATAGATTTGGTGGGATACTCTTTAACCTACGAGAAGAAGGTTATGAAATTACAACACTACCAACAAAAACAAAAGGCTTAGTCAGTTACTACTGCACTAAAGTACCTACAAGAACTACCATTAGCTAATGATAGAATTTGTTTTAGCAGCGTGTCTGTGGGTAACAGCACCGACACCTGTTGAAGTGACTGAGTATCGTGAGTGCCGAGAAACAAAGTATATGGTGTACAGTGTGGAACAATGGTTACCCACGATACAAAGTTATTTTAAAGATGAAGACGTCATACGTGCTGCCAAAGTTATATACTGCGAAAGTAGCGGTAGACCTACTGTGATAGGAGTTAACAAAGATAGTACGCATGACGTTGGACTCTGGCAATTTAATGACAATACTTGGTCTTGGTTAAAATCTAAACTTGGTATAATAGGTGAACGAACAAATCCAGAAGTTGCTACAAGATACGCAGCTTGGCTAGTCTACAATGATGGCTGGCATCACTGGAACAGTAGTAAACATTGTTGGAAAGGAACTAATGAATAACGAGCAATTCAGTTATTACACAAACAAAAAAATATTAGACGATAGAAAAAATGGCGTATCAGAAATTTATAACTTTCAATGTGAAGACTGTAAGAAAGCATACATTACAGACATAGGTTGGATGCATAAATGTGACGATTGTCATAAAAATTATTTTGAGGATTCAAATGGCTAAAAAGAAACAATCAATAGACATAAATAAAATAAATATATTTAACAGTCCTAAGTTTATGAAAGTATGGGCGCAACAGTTTAGTAAAGCATGCGGTAGCGATACCTTTAATGTAGCACCTGACACAATAAGTCTTAGGATATTAATGGACAAGTTTGTTAATGATTACAATTGGCATCTTGCACAGTTAGGAGAGGAAGAATGAAAAATAGTTTTACAGATTACAGTAGAAAAATGCGTGATGCATCTGCAGTTACAACTGATGGAGAGTTAAAAGCTAGGTTTAAACACAGAGAAACAGCTGCAAAGTTAAGAGAGTTAGCTTCTACACTAGATACATTTGGAGGTAAAAGGTTTCTAGGTTTAACTAAAGACGATAAAGAAGTCTGGATTTCTTATACAGTTGACAGAGAAACATTAACTTTAGATATTAAAGCAACACATAACTTAAAAAATATTGCTAAAAAAGCACCTAAAAGAGTTACTGTAGCTAACGGTGAGCATGCACCAGATGATTTAATGACAGCTAGAAGCATAGATACAGGTGCAGTAACAGACAGTACGCTACGTTACATGCAGCAATTACTAGACCTACCACAAACAGTAGGTAAAGTCGATGGCAAGTGTAGTGCACAGTTGTTTATGTATGTATCTAATGCAATATACGAAGGTAAGTGGGGACTTGACGAAAATAAAGTACGTTGGAATGACGTATCAAAGTCTTGGAACTTCCCAGCAGGAAAATACTTTACAATTTATGGATAGTCAGACATACAGACCTTTACCTAAGTATTTAACAATACAACCTAGTAAAATAGAAGGTTTAGGTCTGTTTACAATTAAAGCTATACGTGATTTAGAGACAAGTATAGGTGTAACACACGTATTTATGGACGACAAAGGACAGATAATACGTACACCTTTAGGAGGATTCATTAATCATAGTGATGAACCTAACTGTGAAGTAAGACGTTTGCACGGTACTTATGTTAATCATTTGTTTCCATTAAGACCTTTAAAAGCTAACGAAGAAATTACACTTAAATATACTATGTATGATATCAATGGATGATATATCACAAATACGAGAACAGGCCTTTAAAAGAGCTGGAAACGCGTGTGAGTGGGCAAATTGTGGCAGTAGTAAATGGTTAGAGTTAGCTCATATAAAAGATATAGGTATGGGTGGCAACAAAGCACGCAAATATAACGTAGATAATACAGCCGTACTATGTAAGTGGCATCATGATATATACGATGGACGACAGTCTATGGGTACTAAGGTAGCGTATAGAGAATTGTTAGAAGGTTATTTAGATAGACACTCAGGTGTTACTTAGAACTTCTTTCGTATCCTATACCTGATACACCAAATCTCATAGCATCTTTTTCAGAAAGAGTAGCTTTAGTTAACATTGCTTCAGCGTATTTGTACTTACCTTCTTCGGTAGCTTGTTTAGCTTTCTTAAGATACATAAGTCTTTTCTTATTAAACATATTAGACAATGCATAAGATTGGTCCATACGTGACTCAGCTTCTTTTTTACCTATGCCTTTATAATCTGGAACTGAATAAGGTAACTGCATTAGTAATTTAATTTTGTATTATTATTACTATAATTTCTATCTGACCAAGTTTGAATAGCTTGTTGTTTTGCTGCTAATTGTTTACCTTGTACCATTGCATAGTAAGCAACATCTTTCATTTGTTCATTATATGTAGGTTTTTTTGGATATTGAACAAAATGGGTAGCATAACCTGAACCAAAACCTTGTAAAGCAGCATTTAATTGTTGATTAGGCTTACCTAATTTAACTTTTTTTGTAGCTCTACCTTGAAACGCTAAGGCATTACGTTTTGGATTAGTACCAAAGTTAGGATTTAAAATCTTTTGTTCATTAAGAGAACCACCCTCTTTACGTTTAATATTTCCAGGCATATTATTTACTCGCTGGTTTTGCTTTAGGACCTATTTGTTTTTTAGCAAACTCTTTTACAACTACTAACGCAGCAGCTCCACCAGATAAGGCGGCTAATTGTACAGCGTTAGCGTCAACTCCTACTAAAGGTGCAACAGTTAATGCTGATATAAAAGCTTCTACAAATGTCCATACTGTTTTACTTAATACATCTTTGTATTCTTGGCTCATCTTATAACTCCATGATTCTGACCAGGGTGTCCACCGAACATCTTTTTTAAATGTACCATCTTGGTTACGTCTTCTTTTATTTTTAATAAACACTAACTACTATAGTCCTGTTTACCAAAAAAATCTTTAAATATTTTATCTGCTGAACCTTTTGTCATAATAGGTATGTTCAACATGTTTGTTTTGCCACCTAATTTTTTTGCAGCTTGAGCTATTTTACTAGCAGCTGCAGCTTTAGCAGCACTAGAAATTTTAAAATCCATATTACGTTTTGCTTCATCTGATACACCATAAGTACGTGCATTTTCATTAGGAACAATACCGCTTTTATCTCCAATAAACTTTTGTGTTGAAGGTGCTTTAGCTCTTTGTGCTTTTTCTCTTTGTACGTCTTCCCATCTCTGACTAGAAGTAATTTGTGGTGTAGTATTAAATCTACGGTCTATAGCTTCATTAGCTGCAGTTGAAGGAACAACTACTTGATTTTTTCTACCAGATGTTCTTGCAAACATTTCTTGACCTTCAACTCTGATAAAATTATCATTTCCTACAATACGAGCTTCACCTTTTTCAAAATCAAATTCTAATTTTTCGTGAGTTATAGCTTCTTCTGCTAGTTTAGCTTGATAATCAGCACCCATTTTTTCATATTTTTGTATAACTTCTTTGTCTGACATAGGCATGCGTTCTGCAACATATTCTCTTGCAGGACCTGTACCTTTTATAGGAACACGATTACCTTTAGCATCTGTTGTTATACCTATATTCATCTCTGGATATTGCATAACTTTATCTTTTATATAAATTTTTCCAACTGGCGTAGCTTTAGGATTTGGTAATTCTTTTGGAGGAGCAGGTTCTGTACCCATAATAGCTGCACCTTTAGGGTCTACAATAGCAGTATACTTAGGAGGTTTTACATCAGGAACTTTGTTTATTACAGGTGGACCTTGTATAGTTTTTCTAGCAATATTTTTTTCTTCTACTGCACTTGAATATGATTGAGGAAGCATTTCTTTTTTTTCTTCTAATATTTTAGTAATAGCTTCTTTTTCACTTTCAAGAAACCTTTTAGTATCTATTACTTTACTTTCATAATTTGCAGATTTAGCAACGCTTTGTGCTGAACGTCCTTGTGCTGGAACTACACGTCCTGCAAGTCGTGCTAACTCTTTATCTGTAGCAGCTATTTGTCTATTAATATCAACAAGGTTAGCTCTATCAGATTCTGTAGCTAGCTTTTGTCTTTGGTCTAGTTCATAAGCTGCATCAAAGTTTTCAAACGTAGGTCCTTGTGAACCTGGAGGTGAACCTGGTATATAATCTTTTTCTTTTGCCATTAATTTATCTTTCTGCCATCTAGTTTAGCAGACATTACTTGAATCTCTCCACTTATCTCTGACAATTTATCCATAACTGTACTTGTAAGTATGACATCATCAGTTGTTTTATTAGATATTTCTTTAATATTTCCATCATAATCTATATAAGTTACTTCTACGTCTACACCTGATTCTATTGCAGCTGCAACACGAGGATAGACAAATTTATACGCATCAACGCTACTGCCGATAAACCCATCTTTAGCTATACGATTGTTAGTCTGTGAATTTCCTAAAATGAGACACCCAGCAGTATGCTCATCAGTATTACCTGTATGCCATAATATGTGCTCAAATCCTGGTACATCTTGTACATGAATCATACCTTTATGGAAAGGTTTACCGTATTTACTAGCGTATCTGTTGTGAAAACCACCTTCTTCACGTAACTTTAACTTATATGTACCAGCAGGAATACGAGTTTCACCCCAAACTTTAACATCTCTTTGCTCATCTTCTAATGTGTATGCTAGAAATGTACGTTTGTTATTGTCTATTTCAAATAGCAATCCTGATGTAGAGTCTTTACCACTACTAACTCTAAGAACTTCGTATTTCATTACCTACCTTTTCCCATATTTTACACCAACCATATGGTGCTACTTGTTCTTTGAATGCAATGCAATAGTTATTAGAATAATGTTTGCAATTACTACAATACTCACCAACTGTATTACTTCTGTTAACATATGCACCTGGTAACGGCATTATTGTTTCTTCTTTTTAACGATTCGTTTAATTTTTCCATTTTTAGTTTTAGCAAAAATATGTGTTTTAGTTTCTCTAATGAAAGTACCACTATAAGTTTTACCTCCCCACTGCCATGTAACTTTTCTAGACATTACCACTTCACCTTATCTGCCCAATAAGCTGCAGACATCTTACCTCTTTTAATATTAGAGGCATGCCTAGCTTTGAAAGATTTTTTTCTAGCTTTTTCTTTAGCAGATGTAGGGTTTTTACCTGCACCAGACACACCTTGTTGACCAAATCTAATTAGTTTAAGAGTATGTCCTTCTTGTGCTAATACTACATGTGATTTAGTAGGGTGTTTAGGTGTACGTTTGGGTTTATTTACACCAGATAATCCGTGTTTTTTAATTAAACTTGCTCTTCTTGCTTCATGTGCCATACTACTTTCTCCATCCTAAAGTTATTAACCATATGCCCAATGTAATTATAGTAGCTAGTCCTGTTACTTGTTGTGCAGAACCAGTCAATGTAAGCGTAGCAATAACTAACCCAACCAAAGTCCAACTAAGGTTAAGTGTTTCTTTTATTGCCTCTACAAACCAGTTACCTAGTTTTTTAAACATTGCCTCTCCTAAATACGAAAGCTGCCATAGTAGCTATTCTAGTCAAAATTACAGGGACTACAACTTCTTGAGCCTTTTCCTTCTGGTCATTAGTCATGTCATTACCTATGTCACTAAAGTTTATTTCTTGTATGTCAATATCTATGAAGGTTTGTATTGGATTGTCTATAAAGGTTTCAAACTGTACTTCAGTTACAACATCAGCTAATGTATAGTTTTCTACGTCTGCATTTTCTACAGCACGTTCAACATATTCCTTTACAGCTTCTGCTATAACCTCATCATCTTTAACAGATTCAGCAATAATAGCTACATCCTCTGCTTCTACCTGTAATACTTCAGCGACAACTTCTACCTGTTCTTCAGTAAGCTCTGCAACATCTGCTATAGCTTCCTCAACAACCTCTTGTATAACTGTCTGTGTTTCCTCTGTGACTGAAGATAAATTCTGTACACCTATATCATTAACTTGTTCTAATACTTCAACAACTTCTTCAATAGTAGCTTCTTCAATAACAATATCTTCTACAATTTCTACAACTTCAGCTACTTCTACAGCAACTTCTTCTTCTGTAAGGACTATATCTTCTCTCTCTGGTTTAATCTCCACAGGAGGTAACGTTGTGTCGGGAGTATCTTCTTCCAAAACTTCAGGTATATCTTCTTTAATAGGTTCATCTTCTACAACTTCAACCAATACTGGTATTTCCACCACGATTTCGGGTGCAATATCTTCCAAATCAAATTCAATAATCTCGAACTCAATAGGCGGTTCTTCAAACTCCACAACTTCATCTTTAATAACTTCCTCTTTAGGTGGGTCGAGTACAACAACATCATCCTTAGGAATGATGACTTCCACATCTTCTTTAATTTCTTCAACGACTACCTCCTCTTTTATAATATCATCTTTAATATCTTCTTCAATAGGTTCAGGTATATCACAATCACCACGCTCTATCTGTGCGTTAGTCATAAAGCAATCATATTCTTTTTCATTATCTATACGCTCTTGGTCACGCTCTATAGTGCCATCATTAACATCAGCTTGTGTATAGGTCTTATCAACACCTTCAACTTTTACATCAACAATAATTTCTTGTGGTGTAGGAGGCGGTGGAGGTGGTGGTATATAAGGTTCTGGCTCAGGTTCTGGCTCAGGTTCTGGCTCAGGTTCTGGTTTAGGAGGTACAGTTGTAGTAGTCGTAGTAGTAGTAGTAGTAGATGTTGTAGTAGTTGTTGTTGTGGTTGTAGTAGGAGTAGAACCATAATCACAATCAATACTTACAATACCTGTCCATTCAGAATAACTAGCATCTGTGTCATTGTCTGCTCTTACTTTTGCATAGAATGTATCTGCTGTTGTACCAAATATTGTTTCTCTATAACTAGCAGTAAACACATAGCTTTTATAAGATAATGCTTCTTCCCAACCAGTACTGTTAGCTACTGCATAGTTTGTTTCTACAAAGTTATCGTTACTAAATGCTATTGCGTATCGTTCAGGCGGACTTGATTCAAAGCCATCACTCTCCTGCCATGTAACAGTTATGTCACCTTTAGTTGTGTCACCATCTGCATCACAAGCTATAGATATATCGTATGGTGTTTGTGTAGGTACATGGTCTGCAAGTGCAGGTGTAGGTATTAATAAAAATAATGCAAGACATAGTCTCCACATTACATTACAAGTGCTGCTACAACTCCACCTATTGCTACAATTAATGTAAGTACTTTATAAAATTCTTGTTTGTCTAACTTAGAATCTAACTTATCTTCTATTTTATCTAGTCGTTCAATAACCATATTAAGTAATTCCTTTTGAGTATAGCCATTGCCGTTTGTCATTAGGGTAAATCATCATGGGATAAGAAATCCCATTCCTTATCTATGTCGTTATCTAGGTCGTAGTTCATCAATCTTTTAAGATAAGAACTAATTTCTTTTAAAAAATACCCTAGCAAAAATGCAATTATAAAATCCATTATCGGATTATAACATACGCTTAGGTCGTTGTTTAGACACTTTATTAAATATTTTTTTAATGTTGGTGTGATAGTTAATAGATTTATCTGAATATTTTAAATACTTTAATATTTTTTCTGTTGGTTCTATTTGATTTAATTCAACTGGTTTGTTAAACAATACTGTGTACATACTTTTGTTTACATCAAATTTTATTTTTGCCGGTTTATTTGTATCTTCTTGTACATAAGCCGCATTCAATATTCTTAACCATCCATAAGGATAAAATGCTCCATTAATAAATACTGCATTTTCTATATCTATATTGTGCTGTGGTTGTATTAAAGAAAGTTCTAAATCTTTATCATCAGTAACAAGTATTACAGGTGTAGCAAACTGTAGTGTGCATGAACCTTTATTACTTAACTTAACTACTAATTTATCTAATATAAATTTGTGCATTAAATCTGAAATAGCATGCACTTTTGTATCTATCTGATATGTGTAGTATGGTTCATTGTCTTTTATTCCAAACTCTACTTCTATAGAAGCTAATGAATTTAAACTATACATTCTGTTGTATAGTCCACCTACCGAAGGACATCCATATTCATTACTATTTATTTTTACAAATGGTTGCTCTAAAGATTTATGAAAGTGTTCGTTCTCAATGTAAAAATAACCGACTTTACTTTTTTTTGATTTAGGATATACATTCATTTGTAATCCTTTTTAGACCAACTTAAATTTCTATAATTATTAAATATGGTTGCATTGAATGTAGTTTCTTGTAGCATTTCATGTTTTCCTAGCTCTAGTGTAGATACTTCATGTTTCCAATTATCTCTTTTAAAAGGTATCATCTGAACTAATGGTGTGCCTTTTGGTATTACACCAGTAAATCCTTTCTTTAAATGTAAAGACAAATGAAAGTTTAATGCTTTAGCATCAGTGTCAACTACTGCAGGTATAGCTTTTAATACACCATTAGGGTATCCAAGTGGCTCACACAATAAAGTAGAGTATCCTTTAGGTGTTTTAATAATGTAGTTCCATATGTAAGTTACTACTTGTGAATGATAACCTTCAGGTTGTTCCATAAGTTTTGTATTAGAATGATGTATTCCTACTACTAATTCGTCAGAGTTCCAACGCAAATCAAATAGGTTACTGTCATCTGTACTGTTAGTTTGTACGAATATATCTTTTCTTGTTTCTAATATATATCCTGCATTAATCCCATCTATAAAAGGCAGACATTTTTTAAAAGTCATATTTTTATTTTCTTCTGTGAATTGAAATTTGTTTCCAGGAGAATACAAAGGAGCATCTTTATACCATTGAGGTTTATAAAATGATGCAGGTTTAGGAGCAGGTTGTAACTCTAACCACTTAGGTTCTATTGCTATGAATTTAATTTTCAATGGGTAATCCTCTATGTTCTTTAAAGAAATCAGAAAATACATTAGGTTGATTTATTCTGTGCAAACTAATCATCTCTCCTTTTTTATCACACTCATTATTAAAACAATATAGAAATACTCTCCATTGTTTAAACAATCTACCGCAGCTGCAATGTTTATAATCCATTGTTTTTATTAAAGTATTTACGATAAGCTGTACCTGCAAATGTACCTAAGTTATTAAAGTCAGCAGTTATTAATTTTTTAATATTAAATTCTACTAATTGCATATCGTACTGTTCTCTTTTGTAAGGTATGACATAACATAAAGGGTCTCCTTGTTTAATCAATGTTTCAAAAACATTCTTTTTTAACATAAGCTGTATGTTTAATTGATGAAATTGGTCAGTATGTAATATGCCATAAGCTGTTTCCCAGTCGGGATTATGATGCCAAAACATTGGAAGTTGTTGTATGCTATAACCTTTAGGTGTTTCTATAGACCACACATTATCTAATTTAAATATAAATTCATGTTGTGGATTTTTTAAATGTGCAAGATATTGTTGTTGTGAATGTATGACAATAGGTATATCGGGTATTGCAGTTTCAAAATGATACAAGTCTTTTTCTTTGTCATATCTTAAATAGATATCACAAGGAGCAGGTATAACATATCCAGTATTAAATACATCCATAAAACTAGGACAAGTTTTTGCTGTTCTTTTCATAGAGTTGTTTCCTAAATATTTATACATATCATTATCATCAGGAAAAGGTGGCTCCATTTTACTTGGTACACCTTTCCATCCACTAGGTATAAACTCACTTGCAGGTTTAGGTTGTACTATTTCACTATCAATTATTCCTGGTATAGGAGAACTAAATTTTATATATGGTTTTTTATTTTTTCTTAGCATCTCTGTACTTCCAATATGTTTTATCGTTTAGAAATTTAGCACTAGCATTTTTAAATGTAGTTACACCTCTATGCCATCCTTCTAATATTCTATCCTTATGTTCGTTATAATCACCAATAACCATAGAGTAACTTTCTCTTTTGTATGGAACATAATAACAAAGTGGAGTACCTGCTTTAATTACTACTTCTTCTTTATCCGAGGTATATAATATTTGTATTGCGATTTCGGGTATTTTATCAGCTTCAAACACACCATAAGCTACTTGCCAATCTTTGTTCCAGTCATAAAACATAGGTACTTGTCTAATGCTGTAACCTTTAGGAACTATTAATTGATAAGGATATATTAATTTAAAAACTTTTTTTACACTAGGTTCATGATTAGCATATTGATGGTCTCCATGTTCTTCTACACCAAATAAAGGATTAGCTACTTTCCATTCCCAATCTCCATTATCATCTACTCTCAAAAAAATATCACAAGGTGCAGGTAAAACAAACCCTTCATTATATATTGTTGTAAAACTAGGACATAGTTTTGCTGTTCTAACATTAGGCATTATCTTGCTTATGTGACCTTCTTCAGAAAATCCTTCGTTAGGTAGTTTTATATCTGCAGGTAATTTACGAAACCATTCAGGCATATATTCAGAAGCGGGATAAGGTCGCAACTCTTTGATATTTGCAAAACCTTCGTACTCAGTTACAAAAATAATTTCTGTACTTTTATTCATTTCCACCTCTATTAATTTTGTTTAACTAAAAACCATCCTGTTGTGTTATCAGATTGATACTCGTCTTCTCTCCACTCATAAACGTACACAGCACTTGTATCATCTTCACATGCTGTAACAAAATCTGCGGGATAACCAGTAGGATAATCACTATCTACTAATCCAGCTAAAGGATATGCTAATGGTGGGTCCCACACTTTAGTAGTGTTATTCCATACGAAACTTGTATAAGGTTTAGGAGATGTAAATTCATCTGCATCAGCATCCCATGTGTCACCTATAGAAGCTAATTTATTACGAAAAGTATTGTTGTAAGAAGTTTGTACCCAAGTTCCTGCAAGTCCTAATGTATCAGCAATAAAATCTTTACCTAATTGTTCGTTGTCAGTACCTGTTTCTTCCGGGTCTACAATTTCATTACCAATAACAATAACTTGTGTTACTAAATTATCATCATCTACGTGTGCAAAATGTGCCATTAGAATGTAATGCTTCCGGAACCAGTAAATTTATACCAATTAAAAGCTCCATCAGTTCCTGTAGATAATGTTCCTGTAGTTGCTGATGCTGTGGCTAATGTTCTAATAATTACAATACCCGAACCACCATTGCCACCAGGCCATGATGAACCTTGATTAGAGTGACCAGTTCCACCACCGCCACCGCCAGTGTTACCGGCTCCGCTACCACCGCCACCATCACCTCGGTTACCATTTCCTCCACCACCGGAACCTCCGCCACCTGCGAATTGTTGACCTGGAGCGTAAATTCTGTAATATCCACCGGAACCTCCACCGCCACCTCTAGTAGTAGAAGTACCATCTATTGTTGATGTAGCACCGGAACCGCCGGAACCCATGCTTGAACCGCTGTTGTTGTTTCCTACTGCACCGGCACCGCCGCCTCCACCAGAGCCACCATTGTTTCCTTCTGAAGGAATACGAAATCCTGCGTTACCAACTCCACCATTGCCACCAGAGCCACCTTCTCCACCTTGTGCTGAGCCACCACCTGATGCTACCCATACACCTAAACCATTACTATCTGATATAGCACTAGGACCTCCAGCTTGACCACCTCTACCATAAAAATGACCACCAATACCACCGGAACCAATAGTTATAGTGTAAGTTTCACCAGTTTTTAAAGTTACTTCTCCTTCACGATATCCACCTGCTCCACCGCCGCCACCAGTTCCTCCGGAACCTCCGCCACCACCGCCTACTGCTAAGCTAGTAACAGTAACTTTAGTTCCCCAGTTGCTATCTTCTATTAAACTTTTTTGTTCTTCAATACTGAATACACCAGATAGTGCTGCAGTATCATCGGGTACTGCACCTATGATGCCATATTTTGGTTTACCCATTTAGTCTCCTATGAAATTTCTAATACGCCGAGTGTTAATTCTAAATCGCCATCAGCACTAGCAAAACATCTTAAAACATCATTTTCTTTTAAGACTAACTTACCTCCGACAGGGTTTACTGCACTGTCTGCAGGTACTGCTAGCGTTGAAACAACTGCTCTAGCTTCAGAGCCATCATATAAATCTAAGCTTACATCTGCTGCGCTAGTTCCATCAACATTGGCAATTTGGCAATGGATAACAATTCCAGTTGTTCCTGCAGGACAAGTGTAAACAGGACTGTCTACTCCATTATCTGCTGTTACTGTAATTGCATCGACTACTCTAATAAATTCTTCTGCCATTATCTTCCTTAATTAATTGTCTCCCATTACTATAGCACGAGTACTTGTCTGTGTCACGCTTGTGACAACAAGTCCTTCATAACTTAACCTAAGCGAGTAACTGAGACTGCCACCTGCTTCGGGTAATAAATCTATATCTTCGTCAATAGGCTTATTACCAATTGTATCTATTCCTAGACTTCCACCTTCTTTAAGCATAAGAAGCATACTCATGTTATCCTCCTAGTGCTAAAACTAAACCAACACTAGCACCTAAACTAAGTTGACTTAATTTAACTTGTTTAGCTGTAGTAGTGTCATTGTCATAAAGTAAAATATAATCATTTACATTGTCCGGTGTTATGGATGTTCCATCTGTAGCATTAGCCATCATAGCTGTAGCTGATGATGCATTTATAGCTGCTATAGCTGCTGCACCATTTGTATTAAAATCTGATATAGCTGTTGTTAATGCTGTAATGTTTGTAGCAACTCTATCGTTTTGGTCTTGTATATGTTGTGCAAGTACAGCCATTCTAACTGTAGTACCAATACCGTGTGATATACCTGTATCAGCTGCAGCACCTGCTGCTTCTTGTCGACCATCATAATCTCTTTCAACATCACTAAATGTTGTAGAACCAGATGTATGTGTTTTAACTACTACAATTTCTCTGTTAGATGTACTGTCTGGGTCAATAACTAAATATACCCAAGTATCTGCATTACCAGTTGTAGCTGATGCAATACCATTAGTACCATCTATTGTTGGTGTAGATGCAACGTCAACTGATGTAGCACCTGCACTAAAATCTGAATTAGCAATTGTAGTTTCATAAAAGTTAAATACTTGTGTTGCTCTATCTGCCATTACGCTCCAAATCTCATTATACCCCAAGCGGCAATACCTGGCGTATGTATTGATGTTACTTCTTCAACAGTACCTTGTCTAGTACCACGTACTGTGATTATAGCATAAGTAGTGTCACTTCCAACTACTTCATTAGATTGTATTGGGTAGCTTATTTGCTCTACTACACCACGAATAATTTCTTGTGGTTCAAATATTTCTAATGTTACTGAATCACCTTCTTTAGAACGTAATGCTTTATATAGAGTATCTCCAAGACCTTTAACTTTTAATGGTTTTCTACCAGGTCTTTCTACTCTATCGCTAATGTTTATAGGTATTTGTGCTACTACAAGTTCTGGTCTAGCCAATGCACGAAACTGTATTGATTTGACTTTAGGTGTTGACACACCATCTGTACTTCTAAGTATGACTTTACCTATAATATATCTTGACACTTCTGCTATTTGTTTTTCTTCGTCACCTGTACCACCGAGTTGTGTTAAAGCATTAGTAAATGTAGCAGACTCAGGTTCATCTAAATCTTCAAATCTAGTTGAGTATTGTAAACTTACTTGTGTATCTGCAGGCATTGTAACTGTAGATATTTCTGCACCTACAAACTGTTTACTTTCTGCTGTAAAGAAATCTGCAGCAGATGTAACTAAATAACCTTCAGATTCATATGTAGATTGTTCTTTATATACGTCAGAACCCATACTTATCATTACAAACATTCCACCTGTTTGTGTAATTCCAGATATTGGACCTGTTCCTGTTGTTTGCAAATCTCTAGCCAAACCACCTGTTGGTAAGTAATATCGCCACAAATTTGCTTCGTTAGTTTCTTCTTGTACACCTATGTAAACACTATCTCTTGATGTAAACATAGATGTAGGTGTTGTATTTATACTATCTACAACCCATTCTTTTATTAACTGTCTGTTAGCAAGTACATATAAATCATCAGCTGCTACAAGTTCTGCTCTATACAAACGTCCTATATCTCTAGTATTTTCTTTTGTACCAAAAAATATTATTCCTTCAGATGCTGCAAGAGAATGTACTTCTTCAAAAGGTACAGTTGATTGTCCTTTATTAACAAATATTCCATTTTCTAATTTTAAAGAATATATATTACCATCAGTACTTGAAGCTAATACTACAGCTCCTGCATCAACAATGTCTGTTATTGTATGTGTAGGTTCTACTTCAACTATTGCATCAGAAACAGATAAATTAGATGCTGACCAACTATCAAAAGGGTTAATATCCCAAACATGTTCTGCAGTTCCATCATTTCCTGTAATCCATAATGTATTTTTTACAAACCATATACCTGTTAATCCACCATTGCTAGCTTGAGAAGTATTTAATTCAGTCCAAGTACTACCGTCATAATATATTAACTGTGAACTTGATGTTCCATCTTGAGTAGTAAGATATAAATTATTTCCAAATGTAGCTATTCCAGTAAAATTATGTGTAGCACCATTAACTGTGCTATCAATTTCTGTCCAACTTTCAGCATCTGCAGAATACCATACGCTAGTACCATCTGTTACCCAAATAGTTCCATCTGTAGTTTGTGCTAAATAATTATTATTACTAGAAAAAGATGTAAGAGCTCCTCTAACATTTTGGTCAGCAGTTTGATGTAATAAATGTATACTGTAAGATGTTTCATCATCTCCGTGAAATACATCAATACCTTTGCTATCCCAAAATCTATTTACATCATCTGGTTTACCATCACTTCTATGTGCGGTATCTAATCCTTGACCTGCATCAAATTTATTTCTTGAATATATACGACCTAAATTAGATGTAAAGTCTTCAGGGTTTTGTTTAACATTAACATTTTGTCCTGCTTGTACATCAGAAGATTGAATAGTTAATTCTCTACCAGTACCTACAGCTGTTCTTAAATAAACATTATCTAATCTACAATCATAACCATAACGTTTTGGATTACGAACATTAGAAGTTGATGCAACTCTAGCCATTAGGTTGGATAATTAATACTATTGAGTACTACTGGTTCAGGGTATTTTGCTCTTAAATTCTTTCTAGCTTGTTGTATTAATAAGTTTTGATATTGCAATAAATTGTTTCTAATACTTCCACCAGTGCCAGCAGGAAAGTTTTGTACTGATAATTGCTCAGTAATGTAATTTGAATCAACTCTTTTAATATCTTTACCAGCAATCATCTGTGCTGCTACACCTGCCATAACAATAGGTTCGTATTCACTTTCTAATCCAACACTTACTAATGTATCTGTTTCTGAAGTAGGAGAAATAAATTTCTTTTTAAAAGTTACAAAACATTCATAACCAGAAGATACACCTTGAAATTGTAATGCATGTACTACTTGAGGACCTGTTGTATAGGTCTTAGTACGCTCTGTGCCATCTTCATCAGTCCAAGTAAAACCATTCGGTAAATCGACCATTTCAACGGCTACACCTATAAATTTAAGTCCTGTTTCATCTGTACCTGCACTAAAGTCTGTAAACTGTGATATTGCTTTAACAGGAGCTACTAAATAATTATTGTTATCTACATCTGTACCGTAATCCCCTATTATTCTATAGCCAGTACCTGATGTTAAAGTCTTTGTTTCTACAGCAAATAGGGTAGGGTAGAGGTTTTCTATTTGGTCACACACAGCGTCATATACATTTTTACGAGGAAATGCTGGTGTTATTTTAATTATGTCTCCAGCAGAGTGTAAAGCTGGAGTTGTACCTCTTGCACCTCTTTGTACAGTTACTTCGTTTGTAACAACATTAAGAGATTTAGAAAACATTAATTCTTGACCTATTTCAAGAATAGCTCCAGCTCCTAAAGCATCTTCTTCTTCCGTAGAAAATAAGTTTTCTTCGTAGTTAAAAGTGTCTTGTGTTGTACTAGATATACCACCTGTTAAGTATGAATATGATTCAACGCTTTCTGGTGGTTCTAGATACTCTCTAAAAACCCTGTCTACAAGGTCGCCTATTGTACTACTCACAATGACTCCTAACTAGATTTGAATATTAAATTTATTTGTCTATCTGCTGCTTCAGTTCCATCTGATGTAATTCTTAGAAATCCAGCTGTAGCAAATGCCCAACCACTAGGGTCAACTCTGACTACATTACCAGGAGAAACAACATATGTAACTTCTGTGTTATCTGTTTCTACTACGTCTTTCCAGTTAATACCATCATAAGAGAAATCAAATGTTACATTAGCACCTGTCATTGCTGCAGGAAATACTATACCTGATAATAATAAACCATCAGTTTGTACACCACTTGAGTTACTCGCATTGTCTGAAACGTCAATTAAAACTTCTTTTGATATTTGCATATTGTCCTTACTATAGCAGAAGAAATGGGAGGAAGGTGGATTCCCCCCAAATCTTCAATATTTTACTACGCTACTTTAGCTATCTTTATGTGATAGGAAGGAGGACCGAAGTCGTATCCCATTTCCATGTAGATTGCTTTTGCAATTTTAGCGCTGTCATCTTGGTCAATGTCTCTTACGAACACAGTTCCATATCCTGGGATATTTGTGAATACTGGTTGTATGAATGCAAAGTCAAGAATGAACGCTGTATTTGCTGGCATAATATTAGGGTCAATAACCATCATTCCGATTGTTCCGAATGGTGTAACTATTGAATCAATATCAATACCTGCAATACTTCTATCTCTTGGAAGGATAGCGCCAGTAATACCGACAGTACCTTCTAGTAACTCTTTGTTAAGGTCCAATAATTGTTTTGGACTTACGCAAAGTACTGGTTGTTGCATTGGTGCGTGTGCATCATAAAGTCTCTTTAGAGAATTTGCGATTGCATCCCAAGAAAGAACTTGGTTATCACCAGTAGCACCGTTTCCAGTAGTACCGTTATAATAGACGTTTCCACCTACAAATGTAGGAGAAACTGAGTTATTAGCGTTAGCATTTAATGCTACGTATTCTGAGAGTCCTCTCATTTCACGAGTACCTGCTCCAGGAGTTACATTAGCTCCGTCTGCAAATGTACCGTTAAATGCGAACCACTCAACTTCTCTAGCTACTTTTTCAAGAGCTAAAGACATTTGTTCTGCGAACTCATCAACAATAGGGTTGCTGTTAGCAAGTCCTAGTTCTGTTCCCGCAGTTACTGTTCCATCACCATCAGATTGCGCAACTGCTGCTGCAGACAATGTGAATGGGTTTTGGTTTTGAAATGATGCCATTGCTGTATAGGTCATCTTTACACCTTTATGGAAAATCTGAGTTACGTTTGTGTATGCAACTCTATCTCTTCCAAGATATTCTGTTGGTGCTGCACCTTCCTGAGCTTTTGTTGGCTCAGAAGAGACTGTGTGAGAGTCTGATGCTTGGATTTGCCAGAAGGTAGATTGTAAAACCTTTCCTCCGTTAAGGCCTCCAGTAGCACTAAGAAATGGTGTTCTTTGACCACCTACACGGAATAGCTCCCCAGAAAAGTTATTAATATTCTGGGAGTAAATTGTATTTCCTGTCAGGGTTATTCCTGCCATTGTATACCTCCGTATGTTTCCGTATTAACTATTACTTATTTTTGTTGGTCCATGATGTTTAGCTTTGCACGAAGTTGGTCTTTGACTGTACCATTCTTCATAACACTAGCTAATTGTTCATCTAGTCCCTGAGGCATTACAGATGTCGAATTTGCATCAAGTGCAGCTACTCTAGCACGTGCATCGTCTTGTACTACTGGTTCAGGTTCAGGTTGTGTTACGTCCTGTACTTGACCTGTTGGTTCAAAACCATACTCATCTTTAGCAAACTGTGTGATAGATTCTGCGTTAACAGGACCATCATACACTTGTTTTAGCGCTTTACCGAAACCTTTGTCAGTTGATAAACCGATTTGACCAAAGACTGAATCAATTTCTTTTTCTTTATAAGAAGCTAATTCTGCCTCAAGTTTTTTATTCTGCTCATCTTTTCTATCAAGAGCTTCTCTTAATTGCTTAACACCGTTTTCTGGTGCATCAAATTCATTTTCCATTAGTACCTCCACTATGTATAAACCATTCAAACAAGACCATAGGATTCTTGCTGCGGTGCTACCTTAACACTTGACCTGTAACTCTGGTAGCAATAAGTTTGCAAGTCCATTACTCTACGGTTTTAATACGAGCTTTCTACGTAGGCTTTGAAAGCTGAGTGCAGGTCTATTAGCGGACCACGCAACGCTTAATGTCTATTATACACTAATCTACTATAAGTCCAGTAACTTGTTTACCTTTTTTTGCAGACCCTAATGTCAAACCTTGTGTAGATTGTAACTCAGCATTAATACGCTGTAATCTTTGTGAAGCTTTTTGGTCACCAAGTGCTGCTTCTTCTAGTGTTTCTAAATCTAATTCTCTACCTATACCAGCTGCCTGTGTTATCATTCCACCTGCACTTTCATATAACTGAGATGCTTGTTGTGTTGTTAATCCTAATTTTCTAAGTTCTTCAAACCTACTAAATGTAGTAGTAAATCCTCTTGATGCTGCTTGTGCTTGTAATTGTAATGTTTGAATTTCACCTTTAAGTATTTTATCTTCTACTTTAGGATTTATTAATCCAGCAAATATTGTTGATTCATCAACTTCTATACCGTATCTGTCTCTATACAATTGTTCTACTTGAGGTATTTGGTCTATAACACCGTAATATACTGTATCTATACGTTGTTGAAACTCTGCACCAGATACTTCTGTTCTAACTAATTCATTTAAATCCTCTTCAAAATCATCAAAATTATTAATACCTACTTCTGATAGTGTTTGTCTGTAAGTAGCTTTTGTAGATAATGCAGTTATTTCATCCATTACCATAGTTCCATCATCACGCATTAAATAACCAAATTCATTTTCGTAAGCTTTTGTTTTTCTTGTAGCACCTAATGACATATCAGCATCACCATACTTGACATAAGCATCTGCAAACTCTTTCATAACTGCTTCAGGCATGAAAGAAAACATAGTATTAGCTATTTGCATACCTTTTTCTGCACTAAATGTTTTTGTTGAAGCAGATGATTCTGCTTGTGCTTCAGGTGTTTGTTGTTCTAATGAGTAACCTGCATCAATTAATGGGTCTCCACCATTATAAGATACATAATATTCTTTATCAGTTACATCATAAAAACCTTCTAAATCTTTTCTATATATTCTTGGCATTATTGATTCTCCACAAATGATTGACTAGGAACTACTCCACTTCCAAAAGCTCTCATAAAATTCTTTGTAAAATCAGCCATAACTGTTGCATTTCCTGAATCCATTCCTATGTTTCTTAAATATTCTAGCTCTTTACTTTGGTCATTCAAACCTGCTAATGTTTTAATCATAGGGTCTTCTGAATCAACATCTATACCTAAAATAGATTTAACTGTTGCTTGTTTACTTTGTACATAGTTACTCCATACAATATCTTTATCTAAATTAGGATAAGCAGCAAATCTTTTATCTTTTAATTGTTGTATTAATGTTGCTTTATATCCAGGATTGTTACGTAAGTTTCCAGCAATTTCTCCTATGTTGTAAAAAGTATGTAATTCAACAGGTAAGTATGTGTCTAGTAATACTTGAGCTTCATCTTCTTTTAAGGTTGATTTAGTAATATCTAAACCTTCTAAAGCTTTAGCAAATTCTGCATCTAATGCTTCTATACTATAACTATCATCTAAAGCTTTTGTAATTTGTCTAGCTGTTTTTTCTTTAGACCAAGTACCAGATACCCATTTATCAGCTGCAAATTTAATAGCAGACTCAGGTAAAAGACCTTGTAAATCAATAACAGTATCTCTTATAATAGCTTCGTAATCTACTCTATCTGCTTCATAACCAATAGGGTTTTTGATTTGTTTGTTTATTTGATTGTATTGGTCAAAAGATAATCCTACTTCTCTTAATGCTATACCTTGTTGTTCAGAACCAAAAAAATCATCTAGTCCTTCTGCACCATATCTTAAATACCAATCATTAATAGCATCTAAATAGACAGGTTCATTCCAATAAGAAGCAGATGTTTTAATTGAATCTAATCCTTGTAAAAAACTTGTAATACTATCGACATCTTCAAAATCTTTTGATAATTGAAATATATCAGTACTCATCATTACAAATCTATCTCCATCAGGTCCACCAAATCCAGAGATTAATTCCTCATTTGTAACAGAAAACATTTGTTTAGATTTATATAGTTCGTTTTTATATCCTTGTAATAAATCAAGAGAAGTTAATTGATTATCTTCTATGTCAGTTAACTCATCTAAATTCCAACCATCAGGTACTTCAAATATCATAGTTGTGTCGCCTCTATCTACAGCAACATAATATTTACCAGTAGGTTTACCTTGGTCGTTTACTATTTCTATTATCTGCGAACCATTAGGTCCGTAAGTTACATTACTCATTGACTAGCTCCAAACATATTCTTAACCCATCCCAAAGTTTGTTCTGAAGGTGTTTTACCCTTACCAAATTTACTTTCAGCATATTTATTTTCTAACCATAACCCTGGTGACAGTTTCATTTGTTGTCCAAGGTTTGTTTTAAAAGCATTTTTAATTGCATCTGCATCAGCAGTAAATTCTTCACCCATTAAAGCTTGTGATTGTCCTAACTGTGCTACACCACTAGCAGCACCAGCACCTCTAATTAACCCTGCAACAAGGTTTGCAACTTCTGCTTTTATCCACCAGTTAGCTACTGAACCTAATCCAATACCTTTTAATGCAAACTCTAATCCCTCTGATATAGGGTCTAAAGCTAATCCTAGTTTTGATATAGAACCTTTAGGTATATTATTTTCTACTTCTATTTGTTTAATAAAATCTTCTTCATCTCCCAATCCTTTAATGAAATCTTCTTCATCCATTTGCATAGCATCAATTGCCATGTCCTCTGGATAAAGTCCTTGATAAGGTGAGTCAGGCATATCCTGTCTAGCAATTTGTTTTTCAGGACGTGCATCATTAAAATCATCATCTCCTATATCCATAACGTCAGCATAAGCTTCAGCGTCTTCTTTAAAGTATAAATAAGCTCTTTGTTCATCAGATAAACCCTCTGTTATACCTTTTTTATAATAGTTATCTATTTGTTCCTCAGTTAATTTTTCAATTTCTTTATCGAAATTATCTTCAAATTCAGCCATTTAAATTCCTTAACAAATATGGAAGTACAGCTTTTTGCTGTTTTATCTTTTCTAAACCTTTTTCATAAGCAGATGCTTCTGTAGCGTATCGTGATTCAATATCTTCTTCTACAATTTCAGAAGGTGACTTATAAGCTTTAAACATATCAGTATCTAACCTACGGTCTGTAGGCATATATCCACCCATTTGTACATCTGAACGTTTTATATTTGTACCTTCTAAATAATCTGTAAATATGTTATTTATATCAAATTCTTTAGACGCATTTAAAGCGTCCATCATTTGTGCAGAATATTTTTTACCAAAACTTACAGATAGGTTATCTAATTCTTTTTTAGTTAATTGCCGACCTATTGCTTCAGCAGCAGTATCAGTCATTAACTCAATAAGACTTTCTTCATCAGGATATTCTTGTGTAGCTCTTTCAAATAATTGTTGCATAATAGCTTCATCTTGTTTATCTTGAGTAGCTTTTTCTATTTGCTTTGTATCTTCAATAAATTTTTGTAATCCCCAGTTAAATAGTTTTCTATCCATCTGAGCTTTTTCAGAGTTCATATCTTGGTCTGAAAAGAATACAATATCATCAAGTGCTTGAACTTCTTTATATTCTTCTGTACCAGGTACTACGTAATAATAAGTATCTATGTAATCTGTAATTTGTTTTATTGTTGCAACTAAATCAGGACTATATTCACCTTGACTAGTTAAGAAATAATCTTTTGGTACAACTCCATTTTCTTCTAAATAGTATTGGAATTTATATATTTCTGGGTAACTTGCAGTACCACTTATAATAGCTCCGAGACCTTGTTCAAAATGTCCTGTAAAATCTTTTGTCATAGGTACACCATAAGCATCTCTTTTAACTTCGCCTGTATCTGGGTCTATATCTACAACTGATTTAACTGTATCTTTACCTGCGGTACTTAACATATTTTGCATTAAAACATACCCAAGCTCTGAGTCTCCAGCTGCAAATGCTTCATTTATAGCTTGCATACTTCCTTGTGTATCTGCTTGCTCTCCAGTTATTTGTTTATATTCTGAAAGATTATTAGAAAAAACTAATGCATCTCCTTTACCATTATCATAAATATCGGCAAGAGTATTTCTTTGTTCAAGAGTTAACTTAGCTGTATCTTGCCAAATTTTAGGGTCATTTAAAAACTCAACAATAAAATTAGGTGTTATAAACTCTGGGTCTATATTTAATTTATTAGCATTAAGTTTTAATACTTGATTAAAGTCGCTTGTATCTGTGTTGTAGCTACCTGTAGGAGCTGTTACAGGGGTAGTTTGTACTTCTGCGCCACTACTGTCCACAACTTCTGTAACTTGATTAGGAGTTATATCTTCAGGTAATGATACTGCACCACCAGCAGTAGGTAAATTATCAAATGTTTCAGGACTATATCCTAAATAATTATTCTTATTATCATAATAAAAATAAAGTACTGAACCATCTGGCTGTTGTTGAGTAATTGTTTTACTTTTATCTACTTTGTTTTTTCCAAATTTTGCCATATTACTTTCCTACGTTACTAAATTGTAGAGCTTCTGTGTCATCTCTAAATAATCTTAACATGACACCCATCCATACATAGTAAAAGTCAGGATATTTTTTAGATACCTCTAATGCAACTTGATGTGCTATTACACGCATTATTCTAGCTTCATCTTTTTCGGAACTCAACCACCAGTCAGGGTTGTTGGTATCTGAATATATCATAGACTGTGCTTCTAATTGTGACCACACTTCCCACATTTCATTAAAACCTTTACCTGCTTCTGTTCCTGCAGCAAAACTGTTTGGATTTAACCAAGTATCTTTCATTTCTGCAAGTATTTCTTTTGCTTTAACAGCAGTTGTTAAACCGTATTGCTGACTTTGAAAACCAGGTAAATCTTGTATTAAACTGTTTCTAACTAATCTTTTAAGAATAACTTTTTCATTAGTGCTTAATTCTGATTCTTCTACTTTTTGACTAAAAGCAGCATATCTGTAATAACCAATAGTATCATTAACAGACCTTCTGTATTCATCAGGTGTTAACATAACACTATCTTGATATAATTGAGAAAAACTTCTTTCATCAGCAGGATTATCTGGTAATAAATAATATGAAGATAATGTGTATTGTTTTAAAACATCTTTATTTTTATCAGCCCATTCTTGTGTTCTAGCTGTAGTAAATCTTCTGCCTTCTTTAGAAATTGATTTACCTGATGTTAGCCATCCATGTTCCATACCATAGTCACTTAAAAATTTCTCTGCTGCTGCAACATCATTACCATCTAAATCATCACGTATTTTACGATATTCTTCAGCGAGTACTTGTACGCCCCAAAGTTTTCCATCTTTATCTTCTGTGTAATATACAGGTTTAATTCCTGTTGGACCAGCAAATTGTACAATTGCTCTAACTGCAAACAATAAATTAGCTTTACTTTTAGAATATTCCATAAATGCTAAATCAATATCAGCAGCATCTACATTATCAGGATTAAAAGGTCCACCATAAATTTCTTTTAAGTATTTATCAAGTTTACCTTTTTTATATAATCTTTGTTCTTCTCCAGTTATTTTACCGTATCTATAAATATCAATTGTTGATGAAGAACGCATAGCTTCTAGTTCTGATTTGTATATATCTGAAGCATTTTCATCTCCTCCAAAAGCACCACCTAATGCTGCTAATGCTTTTTTTAACCAAGGTGACGTTGGAATTACTTGTTTTATAAAACTTTCATTAGGTGTAAATTCACCAAAAATTGTTTCTCTAAACTCTACACCTATACCATTTTTAGGTAATACTTTATTTAAAGCAAATGCTACATAAGGGTTAGGTCCAGGAACAAAACCTTGTCCTAATAAGTTAATACCTGTTACATAACTTTTGCCGACAACTTTTGTTTTGCTATCACTACCATAAATTAAATTACCTAAGTATCCACCAAATGGTGCAATGTATAAATCTGCATCTTCATTTGCTGGGTCTGGTGCAAAAAAACCTTCCCCATTAAAACCTAACGCACCTGAACCTCTAGCACCTCTTACAGCAACTTGACCTTTACGTAAAAGATATGGGTTATTACCTAATAATTTACCCCAAGTTGTAGCTAGCTCAAACCATACTTCAGGGAATGGAAATACGTTTCTTGTTACGTCAGATAACATATGTCGTTTACTTGTGTCATATAATAATGCTTTTGTACCAGATAAACCATATGCTCTAGCATTTACATCAGCTACTCTAAAATCAGTAACACTACCAGCAGGTAATTTAGAAAATCCACGCATTTCTTGTATTACTTTTTTAGGAACTCCTAATTTTACTGCTTCATCAATAAATTGTTTTCTAACCCTACCATCAAAGTTTTTAAAGTTATCTAGTATCCAAGCATATCTAAATTGATTAAATGCAACAGACCTAGACAGATATGCGTTTGGTTTAGTCATTAAATGTTGAAATGCGTAATTAACAGCTGTATCCATTCTATCTTCTACTCTTGCTAAAAATTTCATATCTTTTCTTTTAACTAAATCTTCAGATAGTTATGAATATTTAAATGCTACACAACAATCATTTTCTATGGCTGGATTACAAGGTAGAAGCAGTCTAAGAAATAAAGCTGTGAAATATGTTGCTAAAAAGAAATCACAGTTAAATCCTTATGAGTATGCAGAAGCTGTTGGATTTGAATTGTTGTTATTAAAGAATGACGATATTGCAAATAAAGTTGCACAATTTGGATATGGCTCTGATGAGTTAATGGAATGGATGTTTTCAAAAGAAGGTGCATTAGCTAGAGAGAGATTAGTAGAAATGGGTGGTAGTAGATTTAGTAAATTAACTAACGATATGGATTTTATAGACCAGTATTTACAATCAGTTGAAGCTCGCATAAGAATTAAAACAGGTCAATTTCTTAGAAAAGGTGATGAAGTATTTTATGACGACAAAATGAAAACATACAGATA
>JACKZZ010011640.1_pt1 | contig 27878 bp, 19 predicted proteins | sample 8027871 | NCBI WGS metagenome assembly JACKZZ01 (sample SAMN15724774, study PRJNA655200) | protist metagenome | isolation source: fluorescence activated cell sorting (FACS) single amplified genomes of... | place: USA: West Boothbay Harbor, Gulf of Maine | collected 2000-07-19 | reverse complement strand
AAAAAAAATTACAAGTTTATTTACCTGAGCGATGTGCTTCAGATTCGCCTCCAGTACCATACTTTCGAGCATATGCACGATCTGTATCACATTTTTCGTGAGCCTTGTGAACAAAACATGTATGCTCCACGATTTACTGTAAGTGACGCGTTGCGAAAAATAACAGCATGTTTATGCTCAACACGTGTACACAAGGTTGTTTGGGTTTTCGTTTATTCAGACCCCCTTAAAAAGAACCTCTTTCGATTCTCATTTCCTCCAAAGAAAAATCGAAATTCGTTTCTCCACTATGGTGGGTCTTTAAAAAAAATAGTTTCCGTCCGACCTCCATAAAAAACAAACCAAACCACGAATAGAGAGAGAAGAAGACCTAAGATGGCGTCAGGACGGTCAATGATGAACCGTGTGAGATGGCATCATTTCGATGGCCATAACCAGGTTGTAGGTAGATTAGCTACTCGTGTCGCGACACTGATTATTGGTAAACATAAGCCTACCTATTCGCCACACCTTGATCATGGAGATAATGTAGTAATAACAAATGTGCAAGATATTGCCTTTACTGGGAGAAAAGAAAAACAAAAAATTTATCGATGGCATACTGGATACAATTTAAGATCAACGACACCGGAATACTTGAGAAACTTTAAAGGTAAACCCGAAGAAATTATTAGGCGAGCTGTGAATGGCATGCTACCAAAAAATAATTTGAGAAGGATCAGAATGAAGAGGTTGTATATGTTTCAAGGCTCTGATTTTCCATACATGGACAAGTTTTCACCGTACCAACAAGAGCAAATTATGGAAGCATTGAATAGTAGGCCATCCACTGATCAATGGCTCAAGGCAACAGACTACTTTGATCCATTTGATCCTGCCCACAGCTATGGAAACAAGCAAGAAGGCTTTGCTATTATGACTCCAGAACAAGAAAAAGAATTATTGCAATTTGCCAAGGAAAGGAAAGCTGAAGCGGAGAAAAAACAAGAGTAAGGACAACAAAGAATTTGGTATGAAAAAATAAATAATAAATAGATTTGTCACTTTAAAACGACATTGCAAAGTCGTCGCAAGGGTTTTGCAACCAAGAAAAATCGCTAAAGTCGATGGTATCTGCAGGATCCAATGGGTCTGAAATACTCATGAGGTCTGTCAAGCTAACTTCATCTTCGGTTCGGACGGCAGAGCAATCCACCACAAGCTTGTCAGTCCACGGTGTTGACTCACTTGTACGAGTTTGATACTTGACAACGGATTCTAACCGCGAACCACAAGGCGTGATTTCGGAAAATCGATAAATACGCTTAAGTGGGGTATAATTCACCGTCAAACGCAACACACCGTCAATTAACGTACCAGCGTACGTTGCAGATGCTTTGGAACGTTCCATGGGAATTGGTGGGGGGAGGCTATACGGGTGCTCCTTTCCGTCCAGGACGTAACGCTGATAACCACTGGAAAGAAGTTTGCGACCATTTTGAATTTCGAGAAACTCACCTGTGTATGTCAGTTTTATGTTGGTTTCCATCTTCCGGATAAGTTTCCGAAGCACCCATGGAACACCCATGGTGACGCGGATATCTTCAATCGCGTTGAGCGTTTCGAGCGGCCGTGTCCACGTGCCTGTCCAAGCAGCACTTTTCGGATTCAGCGAGCGCGATACAGGAAAACTTGGCGACTTTTTTAGTGAAGATGCATGCGGAGAATCCGAGCCACTGTTGACGGTTTTTGCGTAATGTGTGACGACATGGTCCAACACTTCCTTTGTGGCCTTTTTGATTTTTTGTAAGTGTTCTCCGCTCGCCAGCAATCCAGAAATGTTTGCTGCAGACCTCCATCCAGTAGCGACACCAGTTTTCCTCGCTTGCTCACGGGGGTTATTGGAATCCTTTTGGTCCCACACCTGCTCTTTCAAAAGGTGAAACATTTCGTCCACAGTTATGTTGAATTTTCTTAGAAACTCTGTTAGCAAATCCAACAAAACGCCCACTGCTACACGATTGCAAAGGTCAGGGTCCGAATTCGAGTGAGCGGCTAGTGCTCGCTCAATATCCCGCGTAAAAGTATCCTCTTCTATCAAAAAATGCGCAAACTCCTTGATGATATCAACAAATTGAATGGTCTGCCCGATCGGTTCAACGCTGGATAAATCTGCTTCATGCAGGAGCGAGAAATCGAGGCCATCGTACGGTTCAAAATCGTCAAATATTTCGCGGGATTTTGTCGTTGGACTAAGCGCTGCCGCCTTAAAACTTGATGAACGTTTGATTAACGCCTTGGAACGCGCGTTGGCCGTTTTGAAGTCCAAGCGAAGCAACGCACGCATGATGTGAAAGAGCAAAAATTTGCGTTCATCTATGGAAATTTCCGAACCCGAGCCTTCTATTTTGGATCGCTTCTTTTGAAGCTTATCATGAATACTTCTTCGTTTTCGCGTAACAGTGACCTCGGGCACCGTTGACGTCCCAGATATTGCTGATAACCTGTCCGTATCCTCTTTTTCTTCTTCCACAATACCCTTCTTCGCTGTGACAACGTCAACGTGACCGGCTTGAACGGGAATACATCTCGGTAATTTCGATACTGGTGCACGATCGCCCCCTGATTTCGACTTATTTGCTGCTTCTTGCAGCTCCAACTGCATTTTCAGTTGAACCGGTAAACGCTCCAAATTTTGCCGTTGGCGGCGGCGACAAAACATTGTAAAGCGCGGTGAATCAACAGTTTCAATTAACCGATAAACTTGGTCAGATATCTCTTCGAAGACAAAGCATCGCAATGTGTGCTGACTATCACAGGTGTGCTTGTTTGCTACCCAAGAGTAGTGCCAGCCTTTTTTATTACGATTGAAAGTGAACTCAACAAAAGACGAAGTTCGCAAATTGTCGGTACTTACCGATGGATCACTATTCTCTGATTCTTGAATCTCTCCATCTATCCAAGGCTTCAGTGGATCAGACTTTGATCGAACCTTTGGCGCGATCTCACTTGCGGTCATTACAGTACCTACTACGGGCCCACAATCAAACTGTTTATCAAACTCATCATTTTCACATGATCCAGGAACTTTATAAAATCCAGCCCAAGCAAAAAGCCGCTTTCTTTCTGGATTATTCACCCCAACATAAGCGGGCCTTCCACAAAAGCCTCTAAGACGGTGCGCGTCTGTACACGCAGGAAAACACCGCAGATTCTTCATCCCGTTACGTTTATTATTACGTTGGTACCTACAAGTCCACAATTCCGCTTCACGAAAGTGACTGTAAAGGGTAAGACTCATCTTTCTTTCTTTCTCTCTTTCTTTCTTTATATCACCCTTCTCTCTTTTTCAAAAGTCTGCCTTTAAGTGCTACAGCCTTCAGAATAAAGAACTCCAGCTTGACTCTCTGAATGAGAGTCAAAAAAATAAAGATGCCTCATGCAAGCGTCAAGTTGCGCAAATATAAGAGTCATTAGGTAAAAAACATAAGCTTCTTGGCGGTGGGATCCGACAAGAGATCCAAATTCAAAGGGAAAAAAAGTGCTTGCCATTATTGACAAGATCTCTATACTCCTAGTGTAGTAGGTACCATGGAGAGGCAGACAGGCCGCTTGAAAGTGAACATGGATTCTGTCCCCCCGCAGCACCACGTTTGGCGCGTAATCATTTTTTCACTTAATCTTCACAACGAAACGAAACATTACTGTTCTTTGACTAGTCAAGTGGGACATGTTCCAGAATCGTTTTACAACTCATTAGAGAGACAAGCTAAGCTTCCTTCAACGTTTCGTTGTAACATCTTTCAAATGTTTTAAATTATTATTACAAGGACAAGGTATGCCAGAGAATAAACACACACTCTTCCACACTCTTCAAGTATGCATTCACTTCAATTTGAGCACTACAAATGAAACGGAACCCCCCACCTCTTACGTCAGGTGCATTGCGAAGATTTCACTTGAGTCGTATTTACTTTCATAGTTCAGTGTGACGAGTCCTTTAATAATATCATATCAATTTAGGCTCAAGTTTATCAATTTAGGCTCAAGTTTAGATTAAAAGACCACGTGTAATTCTCATTCCGCTCTTTTATTTGATATCTCTCTTTTTCCGGGAGGGATATCGGAAAACAAAAAATTCCCCGGAAGTCCGGGGGCTCCGCGCGTCAGATTTTGACAAAGGACATCTTCTACTTGGTTAGGTATGAATCTAAAATGGACATAAAAGATGATAAAACAATTATGAGACCAACAACACCTGAAAACGACAAAATGAAAGTAGGTGTACATTGGAACGAGAATACTGAGAAATTTCAAGTTGAGCCAATTGCTATTGCAATTTCACCCGATGAAAGCAACTGTTGGCTGTTAAAAGATCGGTTAGCACTTTACGAGCAATATGCACCAAAAGCACATCGACCCCGTAATTATCATGCTAGAAAAAGCAAGAATAGTGGTGGGATATCTGGAGCACGGCGAAATTTTAGCCGAAAGTCTTCAACATTGCACACTGGCGATAACAAATCACCAACTCAAGGCCTAAGTCTTGAAGAACACACCACTATTCTGAAACGTGCGGTAAATTCTCAAACGCATGTATTGACTGTTGCGTTCCAGAAAGAGTTGAAAGTTGTGCAACAGCTAAGTGAACAGCGCGAGTCTCGTATCAAACGTGATCACGCCCGTGAAGTTGAAATTTTAGCAAATGAAATCAAAAATGGTTTGGTACGAGAGGGGCATCTTAAGAAGCAATTAGCTAAAGCGAAAGAGGACCTTTTAGTTCTGAGCCGTGCTTACGAAAAAGGTATGGGCACGAATCGGAACGATCTGTAAACTATTTTGCGTTACGTCCTTTGTGACCTACCAAGTCAAGGACTATATTAATTGATTTTGAAAAACGCTTGGGTGGGATTGGACCTGTACATACATATACACAATCTTTTGTAGCCAGCGCATGGCTATTTAACCCGGTATTTGAGCGGGCCTGCAAGTGTCTCCAAAAGCTAAGTTTAAAGGGAAAGTGTTCTGCTGCTACATCATAATGTTCAGCAGATTCTTTTTTTCCCCATTTCCAGCCAATCTGGCCAAGCTGTTATTTTTCGCTATTTTTTTCTAACCTAAGGATTTGTTGACAGTGAAAATCACATTGTCAAAACTTCCAACATGGTTGAAATTTTCATGGTGTTGAAAATGTCACCTTCGTATGGAAAAGTCTAAATTCATGGTTTCTCGAAATGAATCGACGTAGTAAATAAAAAGAGACCAATTTCGAACGAGCAAAGATGCCATTTATGAAGCACAAACCCGGGGCATCGATGTCCATTTTGGCACTACACTTTCCGGGTAATTATGCAAGAACCTTCTTGGGGGCTCAATATATTCCTTATGCGGTAAGTATGTTGCCAAGACTGCGTTTAAACTTCCGCCACGTTGGCACTCACGAAAAATACCCAAGTTCATTCTACAACTTTCACAGTGAGCAATGTTTACAACCTAACCAAACTGACAAGGAAAGATGGATTTAGCACTTCTTACCATTTACGCAAGGATGGTCGACAAAAGGGTCGTGACGAAAAAATGGTACGACCACCGATCGGGGCGGAAGAAGGTGCGCCACAAGGCAGCGATTATGACAAACCGTGCACAGAAGCGGGGTCTATTAAACGATATCATGCAGCACACCCTAAAGACGGCTGATCCGCAGGAATTTGTAGCTGCAATTTTGGCAAGGCGTGTCTCGTACGATGCGTTGCATCAGTTCTATCGGAACATACGCTTCAAGCGCCTCAAGCTAGCCATGCACGCCAGGACAAAGCAGACAATCGAGGAGCTTATTGACAATATATCCTACGTTGGGGATAAAGTTGTTGTGTTAGGCGACTGCAGCAAGACCACGGGTTTTAAAAGCTGCACACCCGGTGGCCCTGTTAAAAAATCAAGCGCTTGATCGTCAAGAAAGGGCTACGCGTGCGCGAGGAGAAGATGCATTTTCTCGGTGTGCCGCCCCGACCGTGAAAATAAGTGCGTGAAGAATGGACACTCAGTAACGCAGTACCTAAACGGCAAGTTTGTTGATTGTCCCCATAAAATACCAAGTGAAGTGCATAGTATTCCCATCATCCAAGGATGTAGAAGAAAATGGAACCGCGACGTTGTTGGGGCAACCAATATCCTTGACCTATGTATTGCTAGGGTACGCGAGCGGCGTCCTGCCCGTTTTACCAGAGCCTTATGGGGCGTATAGATACGATAGGCAACCTCGTATGCTGTTCGCTTCACTGGTTCGTATCAGTGTCACCTTGCCCTGTCCTAACCATCCATAACCGGACCGGGTTGGTCTCGCAGTAGCGAGTGGCAATCTTTGGAGGTGCATTGCATCAATAGCAAATGGAGCGCTGCGCAAGTGCTGCGTTCTGTCGAATTGGTCAACCACCCACAGTCAAATCGAAGTGATGGATCATCGCAAACGCAGTAAAGTCGGATCTCTGGACAGCTTCTTCGAAGTGCGGAGCGACCATTGAATGGTTAGGTTAGGTTTAGGTTATCAGAAAAAAAAATCCCAGGTCAGGTCTAACCTAACTGATTATTTATTTATTTTAAGCTTAAAGTTCAACTGGTCCTGGTTTAAATATCTATCTCAAATCTGGCCAGCAGACAGATAGAAGATTGAACTACATGTCAAGCTAACTTTTTTTAAAATATAAAACTTAGAAAGTTTCAAAAAAAAAGCTTTATTTTAATTTATGTTCACTTTTTTTTTTCACTTTAACTTTTTAAAACCCCATACTAAAATTTAATACCGAATAAAATGGCGAATAATGAACCAAACCCACAAGATATACCGCCGGTACCGGAAACTATACAGAATAATGAATCACCGCGGGTACCGGAAAATACACAGAATAATGAATCAACAGCGTGCATTTTGACAGACAAGGTTGAAAATAGAACCAACTTTTGCGCTTTTTGCAAAGTTCACGGTGGTGTAAGAGCTAGAGGTAGTGGGAGTAATCCAACACTTGTGACGAGCTGTGAAGTTCGTTTACATGATACTGAAAATGATTTGTGGCTAGTTTCTAGAGGAATAGTATACGATGTGTCGCTGTACATTAATGAACATCCCGGCGGCAGACGGTCACTACTTCGAAGAGGAGGTGGTGTGCAGGACTGTTGTCAAGATTATGATTTTCACTCCAGGCGAGGCAGAAGTGTTTGGGAAAAACTACGGGTCGCAAAAGTTGTTGCATGCGAAAGTCTGCCTTATACTCTCCCTCCAATTGAAGCAGGGGAAACTTGTATGATTTTGTGAATTTTTCTTTAGGTTAGTATAATAGTCAATTTAAGTTAATAGTCAGTTAAGTTTCAAGTAACTCTGCAGCAACAGTGGTTATAGCTTGAGCTACGGGGTACTCCTCTTGCATTTCTTTAGGGATGGATGTTATCAATAGACCAGAAGACACCATAAACAGTACTGCAAGTAGTTGGTAAACCAACTTCATGTTTGGGTCTTGGACTCGCACGAAACCAAACGCACTAACTCCCAAAGCCAAGCCTATGAGAACAGCAATGGCAATAATATAAAAATCCTCCAGTGCTAGCTTTTTTAAACTCCGACCCTTGTGACTTTCTCTGTATCTTTTCAACGCGATAGAGTCTCGCTTAACAGGGGCTTTCTTTCGGCGACTTTTAAGTTGAGATAGCGCTTGCCTCTGTTTAGATGTCAGCGAGTCACCAACGTGATTGCTCTTTTTACGCAATATTGATTTTTCTGGTGGAGGGAGATTTCCTGCGGGCGACAATTCTGGAGCTGAATATTCACGTTCGTAAAAAAAATCATCATCATCTTCGTGATATGTGCCTTCTTCAAGTATTGTGTCAGCAATTTTGGTATAATCAGGAGGTTTTTTGAACAACCTTTTTAAAGATCTTCGTCTTGAATATCTTTTTTTCAACAAATCACACAATTCTTCTTTCGAAAGCTCTTCCTCCCGGAAGCACATATTTTCTCCGTCCCAAACGTGATCATCCTCAGGAGCCACTCCCCAATAACACTTTCTAGACTCTTGTGCGACTTGAGAAAGGGAAACATAACCAACCTCAACTTGAGATCGAAACCGCACTCTACCTGTATTGGATCCAGATTGTGAGTGATTACTCCCTCTTTTTGACGATCTGGATAGTCTTGAGCTACCTCTTGTTGACGATCTCGATAGTCTTGAATTTTCCCGTTTGTCACTGCTTGTCACGGATGACCTCTTCTGAGAGTGACGACTCATTATTTTCGTTCTTTTCAAAGAACGTCTACTTTCTTCTCCCCCCGGTTTACCTTATCTTCACTAGTTCAATACAGTCTTTACGTTTTTATGCTGTATGTCGATGATGCTCATAGAATTAGTTTTATATTATGCTCGTGCATAGCACGCGAAAAGTGTGAAATATATAAGGTGAAGTGTGGTTTTGGTGAGGCACTTTTTAAGGTGATAATTTCTCTTGAATTTTTTTTCACTTTTTCTGACCTAAACCTAACCTAAGACCTAAACCTAACCCTTTAGGCTTTTGCTTTGCTTTTGGTTAGGTTTTACGCGTTATGAGACTAGCTTAGGTCTTGCATGCATGAAAGAACGGGACGCTTACAAGCACGCGAAAAGTGTGACTTACTTACTTTTTAAGGTTGGTTGGAAGTGTGGTTTGGGGCAGTTTTTAAGGGGATAATTTCTCTTGACTTTCTTTTTCTTTGCTTTTTATTATCATAAAGTTCCGGATTTGGATTTTTTTTGGTCTCGTGTTCTCAGGTGAGCCCAAAAATTTCATTCTTCACGGGATTCTGGGAGAATTCAGTGTGATTTGGAAGCGTCAGTGATCTTGTGTGTACTACATGAGGCGATATTGCCTCTGGACACGTGTTTACTTATAGTTATAAATCCATCGGTTTACAAGACCCGTCTTAAAGGAGCCACTGAAGTCACTCCTGCCAGGATCATGAAAAGAGATTTTAAATTCAGTATGTGATTTTGAAGCGCTAGTGACCTTGTGTGTACTACATGAGGCGATATTGCCTCTGGACACGTGTTTACTTATAGTTATAAATCCATCGGTTTACAAGAACCGTCATTAAGGAGCCCCTGAAGTCACTCCTGCCGGAATCATGATGTTCAGCATGCATAGGTTGTGTAATGTGGCCAAAAAAAGGGTACGATTTAAATGGTGATTATAAATAATAAACCGATTTATCGGAAAATAAATTTTCAATGAAGTATTCATTCCTAGGATCAGGTGAGCGTGCCCTGGAGAAAACGCAGAAGAATAGATCTGGAGCATGGCGAAATTTTGGCCGAAAGTCTTCAACATTGCGCACTGGCGATAATAAATCACCATCCATCTCAAGGTCAAAGTCTTGAAGAACACACTGGTCACTATTCTGAAACGTGCGGTAGATTTTCAAACGCATGTATTGACTGACCTCAAGATGGATGCTGAAATTTTTTGCCCATTTGTGTTTGATCCTGAAGGTGTGAGCGAGGCCGAAAGTCTTCAACATTGAGCACTGGCGATAACAAATCACCATCCATCTCAAGGACAAAGTATTGAAGAACACACTGGTCACTATTCTGAAACGTGCAGTAGATTTTCAAACGCATGTATTGACTGACCTCAAGATGGATGCTGAAATTTTTTGCCCATTTGTGTTTGATGCTGAAGGTGTGAGCGCGGCCGACAGTCTTCAACATTGAGCACTGGCGATAACAAATCACCATCCATCTCAAGGCCAAAGTATTGAAGAACACACTGGTCACTATTCTGAAACGTGCTGTAGATTTTCAAACGCGTGTATTGACTGACCTCAAGATGGATGCTGAAATTTTTTGCCCATTTGTGTTTGATTCTGAAGGTGTGAGCGCGGCCGAAAGTCTTCAACATTGCGCACTGGCGATAACGAATTACAATGCATCTCAAAGCCAAAGTCTTGAAGAATACATCACTATTCTGAAACGTGCGGTAGATTCTCAAACGCATCGACTAACCTCAAGATGAGATGTTTTTCTCTCTTCCTGGATTTCTAGATTTCTAGATTTCTAAAAAAAAAAAAAAAAAAAAAAATATTAAAAATTAAAAAAAAAAAAAAAAAAAAAAAAAAATCTTGAACACCAAAGTCAAAACTAACCAAAAAACATGAATTTTTATCGTGTCAGGTCAACTCGAGTGAATATAATCTTCAAAAGGTTTGCTTCTTCTTCTTCTTCTACCTCTTCCGCACTTGGAGAAACGTTTGTAAATCTGTTCCCCCAGGAGAAAAGGCTGAATATTCATGATCCTGTCGTCACAACCGCAACAACTTTTTCTGGAACAGCGCCCATCAACTTTTTGGAAGAACGGTGCAAGGAGATAGTCCAAGCAAACCCATGGTTGAACGCGAGACTTGTATCAAATCCAACAACAAGAGAACCGTGTCTATCTTTTTCGAAAAGTGAGAGCACTGCGTTTTATGAACATGTACCCGTACTAAATGCTTCAGGTCAGCTATATGTAAACTCTTTTGAATCATTAATAGAGGTTTTTGGAAACCCCCCTCCCATGCGCAAAGATCTTGCGTCACTATTTTGCAAACAAGGGATACGGTCTTTGGATGAACCAGATGAACCACTGTTTAAAGTTCGGCTGTTGACTGGAAGTAACCCGTCAAATTTTGTATTACTATGCAGCATGAGTCATGTTTTCGGGGATGGCAATACGTTTTACTCCATATATCGTATGCTTGATCCTAGCGAAAAGGTCGTGGCATTGTGTCCTGAGCGGGTTGAAGCTTACCCTGAAAAGTTAGGGAGTATTGACAGCATTATTCCTGGAAGTAATTACTACCCACCTGACCTCGAAAGAGACCCTGTGCATGCGACTAAAAACCAATGTAAGCTTGACTGGGCCCTCAGTAAAAAGATTTTCTCACCAGAATCATTGTTGCAAGCACCGCCGAAAGGCTTGGGTTTTGGTATGAGGTATATCAACAAAGACTGGATTGAAGAAGAAAAGAAAAAGCATTTAGCTCAGAACGACGTGCCTTATCTGAGTACGAATGACATCTTAGCCTCGTGGTTTTTCCGCATTAATGAATGTGATGCAGGGGTTTTTGCCGTTGATGGTCGCCAGGATTTTGGTATAACTGCGAAAGCCGGCAACTACCAAAATTTTATCTTGTACTATCCAGAAGAATTCAGTTCCCCTGCGGGAATACGCCGATCAAGGATGGACCCCAAGGGCTGGTCTCAAAAAGATAGTAAACCTGGTCCTGGAACCCGCGTGGGCGTTCTGAGTAATTGGACCGCGAATTACATGGACGTAAACTATCAGGGATGTCAGCAAATTGCCCACTTTCCCTTGTCGCCAGCTGAGCTTGGTCTAAAGGGCATGCGTGAACCTGGTGCGATTATTTTCAACCCAACTGCAGACACGTTGGCACTTGCTGGTGCATCTACCAACTGGAAAGATATGGACGCAAGTGGGGCCTTGGGAGAACCGGTATCTTTATTTAACTAGTCTAGCTAGATGAAGCACTGGAGCCAACTAGCAAGTGGGGCCTTGGGAGAGAACCGGTATCTTTATTTAACTAGCTAGAGCTAGCTCCTGGTGGTGGGACTGCTACTTTACATCGAGTCTGTGGGAAAAGGCGTGGGCGATTCTCGTGGGTAACGCCGAGGGCGAACCTGAAGGAGCGTGTGGTCCAGCCTGGCGTTGCGATGGTGGGTGCCCCCCACTTTTCCTCCTACAACGGTGTACAGTTAAACAAACGGAAACATCTAAAGGGTTTTAACCAATTCTAAGTCCCCAAGGCGTTGCCAATTGCTGTCCGTACTAGAATAGAGAGGAGGAGGAGGAGGAGGAGAAGAGAGAAGAAGGGAGGGAGAAGAAGCACTGCAGCAAACTTAAACCTAACCTAAGTAAAATGTAATACTTAACAAAAAGAGCAAATCCCGGGTGACCGTACCTTATTGAATTTCCTATGTCCTTTTTAAGTACTTGTAGCCACGCTGAACTGACAACAAAATAAAAACAGAGGAAACAAAAATCTCTTAAAAAGGATGTTGTCCTTACGTAATCGTGTTGCTTCATTATCTCGAAGAAAAACCATTCGTGGTGTTGGAAACGTAGCAACAAGGTGGAGAAGAACATACCATCGTGAGAAGTTGGGGGCTATGACGGCGACAACAATAAACTGGTCTGATGGAAATCATTTTCACAATGTTGGAACTGTAGCTGCAGCGGCTGCGTTGCTAGGGTATACCGCATGGAACCAGTGTCAAGAAGAAATTACAACAAATTGTGCACCTACTGTACCAACCAAACCTGGTGAACCGAAAGACCCCCTTGGTATGCCTTATTTTTCTCGACGAGAAGTCGCTGAACACAAAACAAAGGAAACCGGCATATGGGTAACTTATAAAGATGGCGTGTATGACATTACAGAGTTTGTTGGATCTCACCCGGGTGGTGATCGAATTTTGTTGGCCGCAGGGTCAGACATTGCACCATTCTGGCAAATGTATAATCAACACACAACCAAACAGGTATTGGATATTCTTGCAAAACACCGTATCGGAACCTTGTATTCTCACGAAGAAATTAAAGAGTTGGACCTTGATGATCCGTACAAAGATGAACCGGAAAGACTACCCCTTGGTGCGGTTCGGTGCGAAAAGCCATACAATTCTGAGACTGTGATAGAGCTCATTCCTGACAACTACATAACACCCCCAGCGATGCATTACAAGAGGCACCACCACCCAGTTCCAAATACGAAAGATGAAGACTATAAGCTGATGCTTGCTTTCGAAGACGCGAATATTCTGCAGGTTTCAATGAAAGATTTGAAGCGCCGATTTAAGAAAAAGGAATTTGCAGCTACGCTACAATGTGCAGGTAACCGAAGGCATGAGTTGGAAGAAGTTGCAGCTGTACAGGGTTTGGAATGGGACTCTGGCGCAATTAGCACGTCTGTCTGGGGTGGAGCGCTTTTACGAGACGTTCTCGAGTTTGCAGGATTGGGCGATGAGTCTGCATTGATAGAGCGTGCTGGTGTAAAGCATATCCAATTTGAAGGTGGGGATAAGCCTTACGATGGTTCCATACCTGTTGATAAAGCGTTGAGTAAATTTGGAGACGTTTTAGTGGCTTACGAAATGAATGGTAAGCCTATTCCTCGTGAGCACGGTGGACCGGTGCGCATCATAGTACCCGGGCACTTGGCCGCGCGATCTGTGAAATGGTGCACCCGCGTAACTGCAAGTAAGAACGAGGCTCACAGTGGCTGGCAACGAGGAATTGCATACAAAGGTGCCCCGAGTTACATGAAAACGTTTGATGGTGTCGACCCCGAGGAGCTGCCCTCTGTTCAGGAACTCCCTGTTAATTCAGCAATTTGTTTACCTCGGCCTAACACAGAAATTGATTTTGAGGAAGGTGAGGTGTCCTTGAAAGGCTGGGCGTGGTCGGGGGGTGGCAGAAACATTGTCCGTGTAGACGTGTCGCTGGATGGTGGTAAAACATGGCAGGGCGCCGAGTTAGGACAAGGAAAAGAGCAGTCATTGAATCGTGCATGGGCATGGACATTTTGGGAAGCTGATATCAAGATTCCTCCCGAGCTTTGTAACCCAGGTCAAAAACTTCAACTTGTGTGCAGAGCTATCGATTCATCCATGAACCACCAGCCTGAGAACAAAGAAGCGGTGTGGAATCTTCGAGGTATTATGAATAATTCATACCACCGTGTCCCTGTGGTTTTGGTCAGCCCACCTGAGGACACCCTTTAAAAAAAAAAAGGTAAAAAAAAAACTGTTTGATATCAAATATATTTATTAAGAACACTTGACCCAATCCTTAATGTCCTTCTCATCGCTTTCATTATACCCTTCATTCGAGTAACGTACAAGATATCCAGGATATGCAGCAGCAATGAATGCACACGTTTTTTTGTTACAGTCTCCGCAGCGGCCATAAGTTCGGGAAAACCCAAAAACGGAGATCAAACCTTTTCTTTGAGAATTGCGCATTTTGTGACGAGTGATTCGCCCTCCACCCAACACTCTAGACTCCAATTTGTGCTTTGTCAGATCGTGTCGAGCTACACGGGCAGCATCCGGATGCTTACAACCCTTTTTAGTGTAGGGACATCCTTGAACAAGATACGCCCCGTCTCCTTGAAAATCTGTAGCATGAATAAGGACAAACTTGAAGCTACCACGAGGCGATATCGATACAGACTTTTTGCCGAGTTTTAAGAAATATGAGTCTATCGACAATTGCTTTCCGTTGAATGCCAGCAAGGAGTCACTTGTTCTTACTTCTGAAATACTGCGATCATCAGGCACTTTTGAAAAGGCTTCTTCACTAGGATCGACAACTTCTTCGCCTGGTGTGGCTTCATGATTATCAACTTCTTCTTCTTCTTGCTGCTCATCGTTTTTATTAGTCTCACTCTCGCCTATCTCTTCCCCCTCATCATCATCATCGTCTTCTCCTTCCCCTTCACCATTGCCGACGTTGTTGTCCTCTGCGTCGTTATTTTCCTCGGCGGCTTCGTCGTCGTCGTTGTCGTCGTCGTCGTCGTCGTCGTCGTCCTCGTTTAGCTCAAAAGAAGCACCACGGACGCTTTTCGAGCCCTCATCAACATGCACCGACACGGTCACTACATCCTCGCCAGTTTTTGTGACAAACCAAAACACAAGCGCGAAAATAGCGAGAAATGCAATCAACACGAGTTTGTTTCTTGAGGACGATTTATCACCTTTGCCATTGTTATACTTATTGTTTTGCTTTTGTAGCTTGCTGTCTGTGCGCTCATATTGTCGTGGGCGAATGATGCCTTTCCTCATTTTTCTTTCACCTTTCACACTACTTGTTTGATTATGCTTCCACCTTTTGTATTTCACTCGTTGCGTATGTGTCTTGTCTTATTACCACCGTTTCCACCAACTTGCAGTGTTTGATGAGAACCGTACTAATTCTTTTTTTTTTCTTTTTCGATTCTATAAGTCTGCTCTGTTTTCACAGTGTTTATTTGATTATGGAAAGCTTTCCTTTGCTTTTTTGTTCCCCTGGTGGGTGCATGTATGTCTTGTCACCACCTTTTCACTATTTCCACCAACTAACCGCTGTTCTTTGTTTCCGGAGTGTTTTGTTTTTCAAGTTGATGGGAATCGGATTTTTTGAATTTTTTTTTAACGCAGGTCTGCTCTTACCCTTTCTTAATTGACAAGGTCACCACAAGGTCTTACCAGTAATTCATTCCCTACGCTTATTGGTAACGCTCTCTGGTTTTCGCGGCTGGAGATGCCCTGCTTACTCTTAGCACTTGGTTGCATGAAATGTATTTACTCGTGAGGGCGTCTTTCCAAGGTGAATCTACAGAAGCTACCTGTAGGTTTTAGGTTAGGTCCACTTGATATGCGCGATTTAACTAGAGCTATCAGCAATAGAGTTGGCTGTATCAGGTTCATCGTTAGCCGATTCTTCCAACTCTATTGCTGTATCACGTTCATCGTTAGGCTCGACGTTATCGATTCTTTCAAAGAAACCATAGGCTTATCTATTAGAAAACAAAGGAGAGTAGTTTACAATACTAAAATAAAAGCAAAGGAAAAAGAGAAGGAAGAAAAAAAAGATGATGGAAGTGAAATACCCTGTCCAAGCGCTTATCGTAGGTTCAATATTAAGCAGTGTATTATTAGTAGTGGTGAATAAACAGATATTTGCGAACGGGTTTCCTTTTGTTTTCACTCTAAGTACAATGCATTTTATCATGACGTGCGGTTTACTCAACTTGATGGCAAAAGGTTTTGGGTTTTTCCAACCTGCATATCTACCGCTGCAAATGAATTTGTTAGTAGCCGTGTTTGGTGTTGGATCAATTTGCTTGATGAATTTTTCTCTTAAACTGAATTCAATTGGTTTTTATCAGGTCATGAAACTTTGTGTTGTGCCCTGCTGCCTGGTTATCAACGCAATATCTTATGGGGAGTACAGCTCCAGGAAAATTATTGGTTCGCTGGTTTTAGTGTTAATGGGTGTGGGTATTGCCACAGTAACGGACGTGTCTTTCAACGCGCCCGGTTTTATTTGTGGAGTTTTTGCTGTTGTTATAACGGCGCAGTACCAGATTTGGCAAGGGAAGAAGCAGCAAGAATACAAGCTGAGTAGTCAACAACTGGCTCTGAGTGTTTCGTTTTTCCAGATTTTTGTGGCAGGGGTATGTGCTATTATGTTCGAAATTGACGGTGTTAGAGATTTTTTAGGCGATGATACCGCGCATTCTGCAGCAGTATCGGAGGAAGAAAGCCCTTCACTTTGGATATTGATTCTTGTCAGTTGTCTTCTTGCTGTAAGTGTTAATGTGCATTCTTTCGCTTTGATTGGCAAAACATCCGCGGTCACGTTTCAAGTTGTTGGCCACGGAAAGACGTGTCTGATTTTATTGTCAGGATATTTCATGCATGTTCAAGAGGGCAAACCTATGTCGGACCTCTTCAGCAACATCTTTGGAGTAGCTGTGGCTTTGTGTGGGGTCATATTGTATAGCCATTTGAAAATCAATCCAAATGGGCAATCCGACTGGTGCGATAAGATGTTACCAAACAGCGTATTAAAGTATTTTGAAGCGGGTTACCATAGAGTACCTCGGGTATAGGTATATAGCTCTAGCTAGCTCGATTGTCTGAGCGGGGTAGTGTGGCTTTCGATGATCCCCTTGTAGTGGTGGTCGAACCAGCGAAGGGTATCGTAGAGTGATTTACGGAGCCGGAAGACGGGTTTGGTGTCTCTGGTATGTCACATTGTGACGGCAGCTGTATTTCCGGCAAGGCGCTTTCGATAGCGCCTCCTGGTGGACGATGCATACCTCTAGATTCATCCTCCTTGATGCTGACCTTATTGGAATGTGGCGGTTCAGTCAAAAGTCGCGAGAACAGATTACCGCGGATGGGTACTCGCGACTTTTGATAGCTAGTCTAGCTTTTAGGCCTGTTAATATCTAGCGTAAAAAATATTTTATGAACAATCTATTGTGATATTAAACGTTGTGAAAACTCTTCGGCGTCTTCCTCGCGACCAAGAGATGAAAAAAAATCAACCAAGTTACGTATGGACCTCTGTGTTTCTCGGCTTTCGGTGCCAAACATGGCATCACACCCCGCAAGCTCACGCTTGAACAAATTTTCTGCGGCACGATTCTTTTCTTGCTGCCATAAACACTGCCCCAAGTTATGGACTATATTCAATGTTTGGGGATGATCTGGTCCCAGAGTTCGCTCAGAGTCTGTCAGCACTCTACGAAACAACGTCTCGGCTTGAGCGAGCTCCTCTTTATCCTGAATCAGCACGGCCATATTATTTCTCCACATCAAAACGTCAACGTGTGTGCTACCCAACATCCGTTTGCCCTCTTGAAGGGTGCGCGTGAGCAAAACATGCGCCTCCTGGAGACAACCTTGTTCTTGCAGCAGCAATGCCAAGAGATTTGCAGCTACAAGTGTATCTCTATGAGCAAAACCATGCGAAACGATGTAATTTTGGAGAGCCCGACGAAACAAGGGCTCTGCTTCAGCAAGACGCCCAAGAGCTTGCCGCAATCGGGCCAAAGCAAGAACACTTTCAATGGTATCCGGGTGTGTTTTGCCGAGAATCCGCTCTCTATTCTCTAGTGTGTCCATCAAAAGCTCTTCTGCTTCACCAAACTTGAAAAAATGCTTAGCTTCAGCACATGCTAGATGATGAGCAATAGCCAGGGTAAGTGGGTGATCAAACCCAAGAGTACTCCGCGCGATATCTAGTGCCCGAGTGTATTGGGCCTGGGCTTCATGAATATTTCCTAATGACTCTAAAAGCTGACTCAAATCGTATAGTGCGCGGACCGGGGTCATCATATCTTCTTCCAGGTGCGATACCTGGTAAGATATTTCTTTTGCTAGCCATTCTAACATCACGTGACCGACACTTTCTTCCAGACCTTGCAAGCCCGTGGGATGGGATGCTATTACCGCCGTCAAAAGCCAATCCTTGTCAACTTTGGACCACGTTTTGCTTGCATTAAAATTAGGAGTGAAAGCACGGATAATTTCAGCAACGTTTTCCACCATAAAATCGCTTACCGCACTTCTATCCCCAGAACAAGTAATCAGGTGCAGTCTGCGTTCGTGGTAAAGCGCATGCATGGTCTCGAAAAGGCACCACGACCTTGTAAGCAATATTGGGTCGTAGGTTGGTTCTATGAACACACACGCATGATCAATACTTTCGATACAATTTCGTACGTTTGCTAATAACTGGTCTCGGTGCAACCAAACGCGCCCCTCTTGTTCATACCCGTCCAAGTGTAAATGCTGGTCCACAGCAAATATGTCTATCCAAAACGATGCTTTGCCATGCTCCATACGATATGACTCATCAACCTGTTTCAACGCTTCCACAAGTCTCCCAAAATTTGCGTCCCATGGATGAATAATGTAGTGCGTAGCACGACCTACAGTCTCCGGAAACGAACGTTTCATCAGACCAGCTAACGAGCAACCATAATCAGCAGTCTGAGGAAGGACGAAATTCTCAACTACCTGTCTTGTCGTCATATCCTTGAGATCATGGTCTATCAACAAATCTATTAACAACTCTATGGATACGCCACGATCAACCAGGTCCGGTGGATCTTCTATTTCTTCTACTTCATCCGAGCTCCAGAAGAAATCATTCTCTCTCTCAACAAATACTTCTTCTTCCTCTTCTTCTAGTCCTTCTCGTTTAGCGTCATTGTACGTGGCATTTTCAACTTGACTTGCCGCATCGTTGTACTCTTGAAAATATTCATGCACTTCATTATCTAAGCCTTCTACCCGTGGCGTAGTTTCACTACTCTTCTCTTGATTGCTGCAAGAGTCAAACCGCCTCGCCATTTTTATTATTCTATCTTTATTCGCTCGACAATGACGGATACCTGCTTATTCGCGACCCGTTTCACGATAAATGCCGCATTACAGTACCTCAACCAAAATGCTCTTGTGATATTTACTTATTACTAAAAAAAAGAAAAAGAAAAGTAAAGTAAAGCAAAATCACCTGTCTTCTTCCGAAACGTGATTCTGCTTGCGTATCTGCTTGCGTATCGTTTTACTCGTTTTCTTTTGGAGAGAGAGAGAGAGAGAGCTAACCTAACCTAACCTAAGAGATAGATAGATAGATAGATAGATAGATAGATAGATACAGAGAGAGAGAGAGAAAGCGGGGGGGGAAAGGAAGGATTGCCCAAATTTGAAAGCGAATTCAAGAAAGCAACGAAGAACAGACCTAACCTAACATTAGGTTAGATCTGAGAGTGAGTGGATTCAAGGTGAAAACAACAAGGAAGGAAAGATGAAGGCTGAAATTGTCTCTGAATTCATGAATCAGATTGCACTGGTTCGTCGAGAACGTGAATTCGATAGTTCTGAAGGGGATGATTCGGGAAGCGTCGGAGGTGGCGGGGAGTGTAGCAGTAACGATTCCGGTTCAATGAATCAAAGTCGTAAATCGTTGCGAGCGTCGCGCAATTCCATTACTGATGGTATGATTCGTGTAAAGCGTTCCGTGAGTGTACGTCGCAGTTCTGTCGGTAGTGAAGCGAAGAACGAAATACGAAGCAATGCAGTCAACAGTGCAGGTGATGGAGGGCCAATCGTAGACATTCAGCTTTTGCTTCGGGGACAAAAATGTCCTCCAGGATATACCAAAGTGTGTATAGTAGGGCGTGACCAACCTGTAGATTTAAATAGAGGGAGTGCAGGCAAAGCTTTGCACATGTGCTATCGGCGAGGTATCACGGGCAAAGTGGAGGATAAGCTGCCTATCACGTCGATTGCCGTAATCCACGAAGGTAAGCAAGAATTCGTGCCCCCAGGGTTTGAGCTGGTAGGGTGCAATGTAAACGGGCATTTTGTCGCTGATCTAGCCCTTGGGGGGGGGCAATTCGGACGTGTTTTTCTTTGTGTCGCACGGGGTGAGGGATCGCCGTTGCAAGAGTTGGCTTTGATTCCGGCTCACGCAAGGGATACACTGCCGGAGAGTTTTGATATTTTAGAAAACACCCCGCTAGGTAATTCGGCTATAATCAATGTGAAAAATAAAGCGCATTCTTTATATCTGTGCTTGAGTCGCATGTTGTCGCCTATCGAGGCATTGGGACTGAACCAGGTCTCAACGGGGGTTGTTGCACCCAACGTAAACGGCGCCTGGAAGTCGTTTCCGTGCGGATCCCAAATATATGGTGGTCAAGGTCTAGCGCGAGTATGCCCGTTACTTTTGAATTGCTATTCATATGATATTCCTTGTGCATTGCTTGCGCTGAAATTTCTGGAACGAGTGGTTGAAGAGGAAGAATCAATTTTCTATCGCGATCAAGGAGAAGATGACAGAATGACAATAGCAGACCTAGTACTAAAAGCTGCTGCGGACTGTACTGAATTAGGGTTGTGCGAGCTTTTTGCGCCAGCTACCAAAGTCATATTGGCTGTTGTAAAGCGAAGCAAGCGTGGGTTACGAGCAGATTCTTTGCACAATGTTCTCAAGGCAGTCCAACGCACAAACTGTTTTTTCCGTTTGTTGCCAAAGCAGATGTACACAACGGGTAGAAAGACATCGCCAGCACATGTGGTGTTGGCAGAAAGCCTTGGTGTTTCGCGCAAGGTTTCCCTGGAAGATGTGGATTTCTTGTTGCGCAGTCCATCGCTGCTGTTTGATGCGATTGCTTCACATGTAGAGCGGGCGGAGAAAGAAGAAGCAAAGTGTACCAGCACCATGGAAAACAAAGAGGGAGGCGTTGCAAGTATTGAAGACTTTGTACGAAACGTGGTTATTGTGGGCGCGATCGATGACGTTTGCAATCTCAAGGATGCTACTGATATCACTGACGACGTTGCTGTCGAATTGACAAAGTTCACGACAAATTCGTCTGCGTTTAGCGCTTCTCTGTCGCAGTTGTTGTGTAAGAAACTTGGGAGAACCCTTCTTGAAGAAAACTCAATTATGATGCTAGTTTGGCTAAGCCAGACAGCAGCAATGCCATTGACGACGCCACTACGCAAAGGTCGTCTGTTCAACTCGGAATACAACATGAAAATGTCTTGTTTGCGTCTTTTGCGCGAGCTGCTGTCTTGCCTAGGCTCAAGCGGTGCTTCGTTTTTCTCCACACCCATATGTGCGCTCCAATTGCGCAGGTTCACGATCAAGGCGGTGCTAAACAGCTGTGGTTACGTTGACCGTCTGGAATTGGTTCTTCCGATCGTGGCTGAGCTTTGGAAAACCTCGAGACGTCACTTGAAGATTGAATTCGCGGTGCTCCTGGAGAAAGTGCTTTTGTTTGGCGTGGGCAACCGCTTGACTCATCCAAAACTGCGCAAAGAATTTCTTTCAACATTGGTGTCTATGTTTGCTATGCACCCTGGTGATCTTGTGGAGCTGTTTCTCAACTTTGAGAACGATCCCGTGGTGAAAGGTTGGAAGTCTTTCGAGGGGCTAATTGAGACACTATGCGGATTGGTTGACCCCAGCGCATATTTGAAAGAGGCTGACAGTGAGCTTGAGGAGGTCAACAAGGACACCCAATATCAAGCTCTGGAGTCACTGGTGTCTCTGCTGCGCTCGCTGACCGACATGAGTGGCACACTTCGCTTGATGGCGTCTGACGATCAACTTCGAGAACGCTCCGTTTGCCGAAATGATATCAACGGATGGGAATTGACGCAGCAGCAAGAGCAAGGGCAGTTCCAGGAGGAAGCTAATGCCGAGCAGTATTTTGTTTGCGATGATGAATGTCGCACGGGTGCCACTGGTGAGGGGCAAGAAGGTGGTAAAAAGTTTGCTTCCGTGCGTATTCGTCAGCAGTCAAGGAAGGAGGACAAACAGCTTTTGTCTGAAGCGTTTCAGATGGCACAGTCGAGCGAAGACCCTGATGTTAAAGGTGCGGTGCGCATGCTCGTTTCGAAAGGTTACCTGGAAAGGACACCGGCGCAGATCGCCAATTTTTTGCATGTGCATCATCAAGAACTCGGTGAGTATGGCATAGGCCAGTATTTAGGGAGCAAGTGTGACGACCCTTTTATGAATCAAGTTCGCTTCGAATTCACCCGGGCTCTACCGTTTGCGGGCCGATCGTTTGAACAATGCTTGAGAACGTTTCTCGAGAACGGACACTTTTTCTTGCCCGGCGAATCACGCCAGGTGGAAGTGCTGCTAGAGGCTTTTTCTTCATCCTTTATAGATGGCAATCGCGGGGAGTTTTCGGAGTCCGACAAGGACATGATCACGTTGTTGGCGTACCTCACTGTGATGCTGAACACGGATCTGTACAACCCTGCCGTCAATAAAAAAAGAAAGATGACGGAGGAGCAATTTTTAAAGCAAATATCATACATTGAAGGTGGGGACCGCATTTCAGGAGAGTTTGCCACGAGCCTTTACCGTTCTATCGCAGCCCGTGAAATCAAAATGGCAAATCAAGATACTGCTGCAACCGGCGATTCCGATGAAGGCGGCCATATTGGCTCAATGCCTACCGCGGACTTTGCGAACAGCTTCCGAGACTCTTTCAAGCGAGCCGATTCCGATGGTGGCGGTGATGCCACTGACCAGGAAAGCAGCGGGAGCAAAAACTCCAAGCCTGCATCAGCTATCGGGTCAATGAATCGCAAGCGCGCTGACAGGTTATTCCAGGACCGGCTTGCTGATTCGGTCTCCAACTTACACACAATTATAGCGGGAAAGTCAAAACGCTGGAGTTTGTACCACGCCAAAGTTTCCTCTGAGTGTGTCCGCGTCATGTTTGAGGGTGTTTGGGTGCACTTTTATTCTGTCGTTACCCGTATACTGGACCACCCAAAAACATTTGAGCTCGACACCGTGCGCCTTGCTCTCGACATTTTGTCGCATTCCATATCCATATCCATGTTTCTCGGAATGGAGACGGAGCGAAAAGCTTTTGCAATGCTGTTAGCCAAATTTCACTACCTGTACACCAACAACAATGAGGACCCCCCCAATTCAATTGGGGTTGCTAAAGGAGACCATATAAAAGCCAACCAGTGGTATGAAGATGTTATGGAAGCTTCCTGTGATACTGCAAATGTCATCGACGTGATTCAGCAAGTGCATGTACTCACAGCCAACATGAAGGAAAAAATCGCTGACCGGCAGAATATTGAACAACTTGTGGCCATTCAAAAGCGTTTTGATGGTCCCGTAGAACTGATTGAACCAGGCAGAAAATTTATCAGAGAGGGCACTCTCTTGAAGAGGACTACGCGCAAGACGTTTCGAAAGTACCAGTTCTTTTTGTTCTCCGACCTTTTGATCTATGCGAGTCAGCGCTCCATCACGAGCAACAAATACCACATGCACCAAAGGTTACCGCTACATACCATGCAAGTTCGGGATTCTGGTTCGCCCAAGCTCTTTGAAGTGCGTCATCCGCGCAAGATATTCACGGTTCAAGCGCAGTCTCAAGAAGAAAAACTAGGATGGATCCGAGACATAACTAGGGAAATTGAAGTGCTCTACCAGGCTTTACCAGGGCCAAACAATAATGGCGCTGAATCGCCACCATCGATATCGCAGCAGCAGCAACAGCAACAGCAACAGCAACAGCAACAACAACAACAACAACAACAACAACGGCGACAACAGCAAGAAGAAGAAATACAAGATGCCAACAGCGCTGACGGAGACGAATCAGATGAGTCGGACTCGATTGTCGACCCCAAGGCCTTTGACTGTGACTTCCATGATGATGACCAAGGTGACAAGGATGCTGTTGATATTGTTGTACAAAAAGAAGAAAAGAAAGACTCGGGGCTTCCTGCATTGAAAGGTGCACAAGACACTCCTGATACAACAGCAGATAAAATAGATGCCGATGCTTGCAATGCCAAGCTAGCTTGGATTTCATCCATTGTAAAAGAAATTGATGTAGTTGATACAGCTGTCAAGAATTTGCAACCAGAGGATTTGAATCGAAAGTTCGTTGTTGGCCTTCGATTTGCCAAACCGATTCTTGCCAGCAAACACGTCCGGTATGTTGCTAGTGACGAACAAAAACTCCTCATTTATGGCTTTTTCAAGCAATCTACTAAAGGCAATTGTAGCATTGAACCACCATCGTGTGAAGACTGGGTGTCGTATTCCAAATACAAGGTGTGGGAGGCTCTTCGCGGAGTCTCGAAGCCACAAGCAATGCGAAAATTTTTGACCCTTCTCTCAGACATCGCACCTGGTTGGGGAAATCGTGCCATCAGTATCACTGCTGCTTAAAAACAAAGAATCGAAAATAAATAAACTAATTGAAATAATGTCTCTTAGGTCTTGTTAAATTAGGCAGGGACGATCTGTTCTTGACGCGAGCTGCAAAGCTCTTTTGCCTGCACCACCAAGTCCCACGAATTTTAAAAAACTTGTAGGTTAACAGTAAATATCCTATCACAAGCACTCACAAAGTATGTAGTACGCATGTACTCCCTCTAAAGCAGTTATAAAAGATGGCGCAAAGAACCGAAATCAAATCTAATGGCAAAGAAATACTAAATAAAGGTGTGCTTTGGGCTGATCTAGCAAGCCCGAAGCTCTTTAGAAATACTTTAAGCAGCCACTGTTTTTCTTTTTTTCAAGCCTGATGAGGTGGAATTCGTTGGTATTCCCTTTGGCCCATTTTCAAACATTTTATTCGGTTTAGCATCATCTTCTTCCTTGCTACTAGACTCGTTCAAAACATAAGGGTCAATTACAAATTTTTTCAGCTTGAGCGACACGTCTTTGACCAAAAACGAATTGAAATACCCCATGGTAGATGCGCCCATCAAAGCAACCAAGAAAATTGCATAGCTTTCCAATTTGATAATCTCGTACAATATTTCTAGAGCCAGTGGACAAAACCGAACCAGGCGCGTATACATGATGCACGTAAAATTCACCGTCACAATCAGGGCCATTTGAAGAGCACCTTGGGCTGATTTGACGTCTAGACAATAACCATACTGTTGTAATAGCAGCGAAACAAAAGCTGCGCCTTCTAGTAAAAGCACACCTTCATGAAACAATTTAGAATCTCGCGCTATCATCGTCATAGGTAGCACCATAGAAAGCCCAAGGCAATGATGTAAAGTGATAAAAAACAAAACAGCAGGTGGCTGACTTGCCTTTTGCTCGGTAGTCCCATAATTGTATTTGTAATAACGGTATATAAGGTCTTGCAGTTCCCAACCAACTTCGCAGAGTGCACCATGCACAGCTAAAGCTGTTTTTGCCTCTGGTGAAACCCACGACCAATTTAAGATTGATGGTAAGCAAAGTGATCCTCCAATACCGTGTTGGAATAAAATCGGGAATATTTCCAATAAAGTGATATATGCAGCTTCTTTATCAGGTATATCAATACCCAAAGTTTTGGCACTTTGAATGTTGAAATCCAGCCATTGATCACGAAATTTTTGTTTATCAAACCACGGCTTAATCAAGTTTTTCGCTACAAGAGGAATAAAAAAGAACCATCCCGTCGCATGTATTAATACAATTGTAAGTAACGTACTTGCGTCGCTTTTCGCAAAGAGAAGATCTTCAAGTGTTGTCATTATTATTTCAAACTTTTGCTTTTTGATTTTGATTTTGATTCTTTTTTTTTTTTGTCCCTCTGTGGTTTTTTCACTGGGTTATGAGAAAATGGGAGGAACGTGTATGTTCTCACAAGTCTGTCTGTATGACAAATCCTACCTAGGTACCATGACCAGTACAGAAGCGTTTCATCACGAGTTCGAGATCTTGAGTTCACGAACTTGAAAAAAATTTGCTGGTCGCGAGAATTTTACGTTCTGTCCAGATCCGAGCGCTGTCCAGGCATCCTAGGATAGGTATCTACTGGTCACATCCATCTCGTTCTCCGCTTGATTGCAACGTTCCGCACATACGAAAAAAACGCGTCACTGAATGAAAAGTGTATAGTATAATATAATATACACGATTGTTTGTGAAATCGTTATGCATTATTGAAAGAAGAGAGAAGGCAAGGGTAGAGAACAGATACCCTCCCAGAGATTTAGAAACGTATGTATAATTAATATCTGACACTCTTCTTTTCGAATCCGGCCTCGAATCAGGGCCGAGTACTGGAGGGCTGAGTACTGGATCCTAGTTGAGTTGTTCTCCCTTGAGAATTGACTCTGTACGATGAAATTTTGGAGTCTCCTATCTTGTTCCTCTGTTTTTGATTGCAGAGAGATTTGAAATCTGGCATGTACAGCAAATTCACTGCTACGGAAACGGCCGTCGTCCCGGTCCAGGCAACCAACATGAAATATATCGCTCGATCTTGAAGGTATGGAATTGTCGCAAATGAAAACCCACAAATATTGTTCACTATGGTCTGTCGGGTAATTTCACTTTTCATAAACTTAAGCTTTTTGTAGAGATTCGCTATCCTCCTATCAGGCTCTTCGATCATTGCTGAAGAAATAGAGTCTTCAATAGACGTAATATAATGTTGTACTAATGGTAGACCAATTTTAATAGTATAGCCAAGCACAAGGAGCTCAATCGTAACCAGCGAAGTAACCAGGAAAGCTTTTGCCAAACTCGGCCAAATTAGAGGTCCAAAATTAAGGAGAGTATTAAACATAAACAAAATCAAGAAAACCTTGAGTCGTTTACCAAAATAATCAAGTACTTGCGTATCTCTCAGCGTTGATTGCGTCCGTTTCATTTTTTTTGTAAGTTTTACATTGCTCGTAAATGAATTTATAAAGGAAACTATACTATGCTGTGCAGCCACGCCCAAACCGATCCAATAAAAATATATCGCAAGTATCTCTAGAAACGTAGGTGTTGTAGAAACGCCAGCCAGATTGACAAGCGGTTCAGAAATCACTCCTTGCGCGTACATAGATTGCGCGATTGATCCTACAAGAAAGCATGAACGAAACTGAAATATTCTACGTTGGCGGTTGATATGCTTATATTTAGGTTTCACATGACGTGAGATAAGAATTTGGGCGAGGAGCAAAACAGAAAAAAAAATTGATGCGCTCAAACTTACCCAAAATTGCACTTTGGCAAGTATACGAATAGTCTCTGTATTGACTGTACACGGTGTGCTACTAGATGGTTTCAACCACCCCTGGGTCTGAAACCCGTCGTCGCACAGACACACGCCTTGCTCGCAGCGCCCTGAACCGCAGGTAATTCCACGACATGCTTCGTCTGTATTGTTCTTCATCGTCCACCGTTATTTTTTGCGTGCAAACAAAGTAGCATACTTCTGTATGCTCTGACTACAATAATGCTGGAGTCAGCAACTTGCTTGTCAATAAAAAAAAATTCCGAAACAGTGATAAAATGGATTGTGGCGTAACAGTGGTAACATTGATTGTGGCGTAACAGGTATGACCTGACCTCAGCCGCCGCCGCCGCCTTTGGAACGCCAACGGACAAACTACTTCCGATATATCGTCTATCAGACATACTCAACTCACAGCACTCTCTAGCTGTAGTATTTATTCCCCGCAGTGTTCTCGCAATTATAATCTAAGGAAGAAAGAACCCAAAAGGAGAGCACAAAATTGCGCTTGCTGCGGTAGAAGCAAAACTGCTAGTAGCTTCAAGTAGATTTACTTGCTCATAAATGAATGTTAACTGCGCAGCACTGTAAAAATGATAAATGATTGAGTTAATTGAACTGGTTTAACTGTGACTTGAATGATAAGAGCCTTGCGCAATATTGTGTAGAAAGGAAAGATCCACTAGTACAATGGATGATCGATCAAATTATTGATCGCGTCAAAGATAGAGCCACGGCAACAATTGTTGACATTGGCTGCGGGCATGGGATATTTTGCTTTAAATATGGCATCGATGGT
>JACKZZ010007370.1_pt1 | contig 27887 bp, 13 predicted proteins | sample 8027871 | NCBI WGS metagenome assembly JACKZZ01 (sample SAMN15724774, study PRJNA655200) | protist metagenome | isolation source: fluorescence activated cell sorting (FACS) single amplified genomes of... | place: USA: West Boothbay Harbor, Gulf of Maine | collected 2000-07-19 | reverse complement strand
TTTACTGGGACCGTTCGCCATAAAATTTCTCGCAGTCCAACGATACACGTCTTTCAAATCTTGTAGATTTGTAGACCGTTTCCGCAGTCTCGCTGGCATCTCCTCGATAATCTTTACCGTATTCTCACAATAAACAGTAGCGATTTCTTCTTCGACACCGCCTTTCACGATGTACATCCATTGATTGCCAATGTAAGCGTGACTTTCCCTCTCTTCGACCGTTAAAGTTTTCGGTAGATTGTCCGGGATGTAGGCGGCTGCCATGCACATCGGGTTTTTCATCGGTGTTACTATGAAATTCGATCTCAGTACCGCACTGTGGGTTATCATTTCCCCGACTAGATCATTTGCTTCATCGGCACAAGAAAAACACCCGTAATAATCGTTGGTTTTTATATACTCCAAATCTTGGATCCATGTAAACCATAAGGGCTGGGCCTGGTTTTTGTGGACTCCATTTTTGTTCAATCTATTTCCGAATCCTCCATTATACACCATAATCACGGTCTGTTTGGGATCCAGAAACCGAGTTTCTCCTATTTTTTTCTTGTAGTTGAAAAATTGTCTGCTCACTTCAGGTACTGGAACTCGGTAGAACGGCTTATTTGATACTTTCAACACTATCCCCGCATCGACTCCACTAGTATTTCGTTTCGAATTCTGTAGCTTATCATCAGAAGCGCCCGCACCCCGAATCTCAGGACCCACGAAAGATAAATTCACCCCTGGGTATCTCGCTTCCAGCAAGGCAAAGTAATTACTGTTTTCCCATACATTGCATTCGCTCGGTCCAGCCCCCATCACGACCACTTCTTTCAAATCTTTCAAGGGGTCTTCCCCGCCTACACCTCCAGCCACCCTGATTTTGTCTAGACAGAAAATCAGTGTGCACACGAAACTCAACCCGTCACAAAGAGAGGAATTTTGCATCGCACTGTTTTTTAATTGGAGAGAATTTTCGAGATCCGAGAACAGGCTGGGCCACCCAACAGGCTTGCCGCCGTTCAATACGGTAACACTGTTCAAAGGAGAGTCTTTCGAGGTTAGTTGCTGCTTGTAGACTGCATGGCCCTTTTTGAACTGGATTTCGGCCTTCGGACTCCATTTCACGCGGGGATGAAGAAAACCCTGATTTTTGTCCAAGCGGAGAGTACCAGGGCAGAGATGCTTAGAGGTATTAATATCGTTGCTGGCAGACGCTGTAGGATCGGTGGTTGAAGAGGAGGCTTTGGACGGCATCTTTCACAAGGATTTAGAATTGATTGGTAGAGGTATTGTGTTTATATTGTTGATTCATGACCTATAATAATATTGATGTATGCCATGATTGAATATTGATTGCATGTCATGGGACATTTCTTAACGACTACCGATTGTTTTGTTTCGCCCCTGACGCTCTCACTCTCCAAATTTGGTCGGGATGGAAAGAACACCATAAAAAATAATAGTGGGGGTTCTTCAACTCTGGTCACAAACATTCCTCCACTGAATTGTAGTGAACCTCAGCCCAAAAAGTGAGCCAAATCGTCCTTTCAGGTTTTGCCTTCGGACCCACCGTCCGCGGCAGTATAGAAATGACGGACTCGTCGTCGTATGTTGTTATCAGATTTACTTGTATTTTTTGAGAGTCTGCAAAGGCTTGTAGTGTCACATGATCTCCCCAAGTTTTATCTTCCTTCATTTTCTGTAAATAGTCATGAAATTGCACATCGATTTCATCTTCTTCTATTGCCGCTTCTGCTTTTGCTTGCGATATGCGCTGCTTCGCCTGTGAATTCGACACAGGCAACACTGCTGACGCAGGTACTAACCCCACAGTGACACCACCAATGCCATCATCTGTGGGAGTGTTTTCTCGAGCGCGCTTTTTCGACGACGACCCACCTGGACCTCCTCCCCCTCCGTATCGCCCATTGCCGGCCGACGACGCAGACTGTCGCGCAGAGCCTCCGTTGACAGAACTCCGGCCCGAGAAAAAGTTGGTTATTGAGTTGAAGAAACTGGCTGACTTGCGGGCTCCTGCCGCCGGAATTGAAGATCGACTCGTGACAGAGTGTTGGCGCCCGTACGCTGGCGCTACTGTCTCCAGCACGCGTTCGTTTCTGCCCAGTGTGAAGGTTTCGTCGTCGTTTTCATGCACGAAACATTCATCCACGGGTTTTCCCTTCACTACACTGGGTGCACCCTGTTGCACTGAGAATTTTTGAGTTCCTTGTGACGTTCCCACCCCCCCAGACGGTGTCCTTACTGACGAATACGTAAAAGCTTTGTAGAAATGCCAATCCTTTCTCAACTGCTCACAGATTTGGTTCCGGATCTCTCTATGTTTATTTTGACATCCACATAGCTGGTCAGATAATGCCCGAAATTGACAGTTACCATCACCCTCAACGTCCCTTTCTCTTAAACCGTAATTTCCTATTTTTTGTACGAGTTTTGTGTGTTCGTCTGATTGTCGACATTCTTTTTGGAGAAATTGTCGCTTTGATTCCTCCAAAATCGACTCGTAGATGGCTTGTTGAATCTCATCGTCATTCTGTGGAGGAGCGGCGGGGAGAGCGCTGTCGGATTGCTGATTTTCTAAAGCCGATAGAGCGAAAGAACTCCGAGCCCAACCAGGAGCTGCACCGGTGTCTTTGGAAGAAGACCCTTGGACAGGTTGAGCCTGTCGAATCTGATGCGCCTGCTGTACTGCATAATCTGATGGTGGTGGTGGTGGTGTCTCTTTACTACTACCGTTGGCACTGCTGTGACTATTTCTTCTTTCGACCACATTTCGGATCTGTCTCTGCAGCGTCTGAGATTGTCGGGCGATAACCTCATCTATCGTCTTCGGAGCCCCACTTGTTCCCGTCAGAACCAAATCGTCGACGGTTTTGGGGATGAATTGTCGGCGGTTGGACTGAGCGTCTTGAAGCAGAGCGGCCTGAACCTCAGGAGACATTGGATCCATGATGTCTTTTTTTTCTGCACCAGTCGCAGTGATTTTGCGGAATGTTCTTCTCGTTTTCTGCACTAGTCGCAGGACCTTGGCCCGAAAACCCCAAGGCGATATGGGAATGGTTTCAGTCATCATCTCTGGTGCTTTCTTTTGTGGGTATATCTCTCGGCGAAGAAAAGTCATCTCAACTCACGCTCTCTTCCTCCCAATACGATCGGACACCGCACGCAGAACTAGACGGGACTCACAGAATGCAAAGTAATACACACATGATAAATCAAAACACTCTCCACAAAACACGAACACATCAAATAAAGGCTGATAACCACTGTTCACAGACATTATACCAGTTCTCTGTCAGTTTCGTCTGTCCAGATCCCCCAAGCGGTCCAACAACTTCTGGTATTGCATTTTTCGCTTCTCCATCACGTCTTTTTCAGTGGTGTAGGTTTGTTGTGTTCTCCTTTTTGCCCGCGCAAGTAGTTGTGGTTTCGTTGTTTTTGACGGCACCGTTTCGGATAGTGGGGGGTGGTCTTGTTGGTCAGACGGCTTCTCACGCTCAACTCTCGCAGAATTTATTTGGGTTTTTTTCTTCGAAGCAACAGCAGGAGCAGGTCTCGAAAAATATTTCGGCTGTTTTATCCCAGCAGTTCTCAAGTAACTGGGGACCTCTTTGATGCTACTTTGTTTGGAGGTGGTTAGCTCATCCTCCTCTACGATCGGAAAGAGCGGATTGCCAAGCGACCCACGGAATCTTTCCGTCAGCGTTTGATCACCGCACGTCTCCCAGGAGCGGGACATTGGATCTGGAATGGGGAGTTCGACCTCTTCCTCAGAGGTTGGCATCGTCACTGAATTGTCGTCGGCTGTAACCTTATTGTTCGCTCCGACTCCCGATCGTGCTTCTCTTTCATGTTCCGCCGACAGTTTTTTCATTTTCTGCTGCAATTGCTCAATTTCCGTCTGTAACTTGTCTCTTCTTTTCTTGTCCTCGTCATCGGTCAGGGAGGATGGCATCGGAAAATGCGAGGGTTTCACCACCTCCTTCTCTTCAGTAGTAACTGCGCCCTTCTTCTCGTTCGAAACGGGGGCACCCGAGTCACCGCCGTTCTCAATCGAAACAACAGTACCCTCTTTTTCTTCTTCCTTAGCAGCATTTTTGCCCTTCGCCTCAACAGCCATCGTCTTCTCAGCGTCAATCTTCTCAGTATCACATATCCATAACCGTTTCTCGTAATTCTCCACCCTACAAACCGGACATTTTATCTCGCTCTTGCACTCTTGGAACTCCTCAAAGCTCCGCAAACACCCGCAGTGGAACACGTGACTGCAGCTCAGCAGCACCACCCCGACTCCTCGCGGGTTACCCGGCGTCCCGTCCGCTCGATCGTGTAGAGATAGCGGCTCCATGCCTGACTTCTTGCGTATCCGCGCCTCTTTCAGCGCCTGGTCGCACGCAGGACGCATCTCCACGTAGCAGATCGGACACTCCAGATCGGGGAAGCCGCGCCCGAGACACTTGGCTTTGGCGGAGTCCCACACCTCTTGCTGTTTGAGGAGCTCGTCTGACAGTGACAATTGTTGCTCGCTCTTTCCACCAGTAGTGCCAACTCCCTTCTTCCTGTTGCTCATATCCGAGTTATTGCTTCCTGTCCTCTGTTGTTCCCGTCTCATCCTCTCGACTTCCGCATCTGACACGCCGAACATGACCGCGAGTTCCGGTCTTTCCAGTACCGCTGTTTTGATCGCATCATGCATGATGTCTTTGGCTTTCCCGACTTCTTTGGTCAGTGAATCGCACCACTCTTCTATGTCTTCGGTGGGAGTGTCCAGGTCTTTTTTATGTTTCGCCTCCATCTCTTCTCGCTGTCGCCGCAAAAGCTTCAAACGACTTTTGCGAAACAGCAATTCCGTAGAATGGCTAACAGTCTGCTCCTTTCCATCTGAAGTCGTTGTTCCACCGTATGTTAAGCTGTACCATACTGCTTTCCGTGTATACCATGCCCGGAACAAACGTTGTATTTTTCTTGCACAGATGTCTCTGAATACTTCCTTTCCTCCGCAGAAATCGGTCCCGAAATCGCAACAATCAGCGTATTCACACCGACACATTGGACATTTTCTTTCTTCTCCTCTCCCTAAAAACTTTTCGTAACTATTCAGACACCTCTGATGATACACATGTGCACACGGATACAAAATAACCTGACTTCTCTTTTCTGGGTCCCCCAGTCCCTGCAAACAGATGGGGCAATTCGCGTGGTCGTCTACGTTCCGCTTCATCTTCTCACATACGGGTCGACAGAAGAGATTCCACGAAGCGTCCGTCTCCAATTCTGGCCCCCGTGGTTTTTCCTGCAAATCGAGTTTCTGAGCGAGATTCAGGTTCTTCTTGAAGTGTTTCAATTTGTCCTGGAAGGACGCGCGGTAGAGTTTCGCGAGGCCCTTCTTCGAAGCCACGCTAACCGAAGCGCTGGCAGCGGTGGAGACGGTGGAAGCATCGGTGACAGTGGTGCTCGCGGTGTCAGTTGTATCCTCAAGATTGTTGCTATGAGCATGTGGCGTGCCGAGATCGGAAAGTGTGTGCACGTTGTTGTTGGACCTGGCTGGATAAGAGACAGAATGATCGGCATGAGTAGAGAGGTGTGAAAGTGGGTATGGTTGACGTGTGTTCCAGAGGATGAAAAGCAAATGTGATGAATTCATTGTTAGGGTACACATTCGTGTTCTCTCTTTCTGTCACGAAGAAGTGTTATTAAGCATTCAGCTCATCAAATTATTTGGCAGTACATTGGAACTTCCCACTCCGATGTTCGCCTGTCGTGCTGCCTTCGATTTCTTGGTATGTTGGATTACACTTGGCGTCTGCCCGCTGGATGGGGGGAGTGCGTTCTGGAAGATCGAAGTTTGTAACGCCGCCGCGGCTTGCGCAAGGGTGGGATCTTTGCCGTTTCCGGCTGTAGCATTCCCCCCCAAACTTCCTCCTCCAGAGCTGCTGCTGCTTGTCGCTGAGGAGGACCAGCTCGTAGAATTCTCGTCTGCATAGGTGGTGCTAATAGAAGAAGATAGATCGGGACGTTTTGAATCCGCTCTCAAGCTTGTAATCTGATCCTCTAACTCCCGCAGCGAAGCAGATTCCGCACTTATAGCGTTGCACAGACTTGCGGCAGAAATACCTGTGGTCGCGCGTCGGCGAGGAGGACCGCCGCCGCTCTGAGTCTGAATCGCGGAATCGTTAATAAGGAGAGATAGCGAAATTGTTGCACTGCCATCTCCCTCTGGAGCACCACGGCCGCTGGTGGTTGAGGAAGAATGTGAAACCAAACCGCCGAGAGTCGCTAATTTGTTCGATGGTCGGGCGGCAGCCGGCCAAGAAGCTTCTTTTATTTCTTCCTGAGAAGGGAAGCGGGGCCGCGCCCGAGTGCCGTAGTTCACTTTGGGCTGGTTGCATTTGATCAGAAAACTCTGCATGGTGGGAATGACGGATCTTTAAGCTTATCTAAAGGGGAAGCACGATGGAAATTGTTGTCATGTACACACATGTGCTAAAACAAAACGCGTCAGTACATTTTCGCTCGGATCTCTCTGTCACGCTCGCAACTCGCTCCCAAGAGACAAGGAATGAACAGAACACTACCTACCAACGTCATCCAGCAAAAAAAATAGGGGAAAAGATGACGCAATATCCACAAATACTCCTATGGAATTCACGATCTCAGTCGAAATAAAGTGGTACGTATATTCTTTCTGATATTGGACCGAACAATCTTAAAATAAGAATTGATGGTAATGCTGTCTTCAACTCTCGCCGACAGGCTTTTTACTTCCTGGAAATTGAGTTGAAGGAGAGGTTTTCGCGTATTGTCCTCGTCATCAAATCAAATCATACTCTTTGTCAACTCAACGACGGTAAAAGAAAAAGAAAGGTTCATCACGACTATTTCTATTTGGGAGTCCTACTATTAGTTTAGTGTTCTGCACATCCAGCAAAAAAAAAAATATATCAACAAATTGAGTATACTCTCTGAAAGAGATAGATCCTAATACCTATCAACAATATCGAATCAAAATATCAACTATCTCATCATAGCAGTCCCCAGCGAGGATTCTGATATTTCGCTACTCTCTGCCAGTGATGACGTGTCTTCTTCGTCTTCTGAATCCGTATCGCTCCCAATCTCCGACCGAAACATCCCCGCCGTCAGTTTCTTCCCCAGAGTTGACCCCTGAACACTCCCCCCTTTTTTCCCCTTTTTTATCGAGCTCAATACACTCGCTCCAGAGCCCTTCTGTTTGAACACTCCTTTCTTGAATCCGAGGGGCCCTACGCCCCCCGCTGCCGCTCCCCGTCTGTGCGGCAGACTTGCCAGTTTGTCCGGGTCCAAAAGTGTTTTGGCATCTCGTAGCGCACGGTCACGCGCGTCCTGTTCTGTCGGTTTCAGTCCGTCGGGTAGCTCTTCGTCTTCCGGTATCGCCGCAGGCAGAGCAGTGCCCCCGAACCAACCCGCGAACCACCCATCCCCCGGACTGGCCGCTTCGTTTTCTCCGCTGCTCGGTTGATTATCCCCATCATTGTTTTCTCCGTCCGCGCCCGCTTCATCAACCTCCTGTAGCGCCTTCAACCCGGCACGCCGCTCCTTCCGCTCCTTCCTCGCCCGCAGTAAACGGGAGTGCTGTAAATCGTAGGCGCGAATGGTCGACGAGTTCTTCTGCTGGTCGGCTGCCATCTGGAGGTCCCTTAAAGTTTTCACCAGTTCCGCCCCGTCCGAGTTGCCATCTGCTGCGGGTGCGGCAACCGCCAGAGTCTCGGCGGTGTTCGCGCCCGCTCTCGGAGACATCACTCCTAGCTTCGGGTAGAAGGCTGGATTCCAGGCGCCCGTGACCGACCGCTCCCCGGCAGTCGGGGGGGACTTGGATCTGCTTGTCAAACCTCCCGTGCTCGGGCCCGCCACCTCATCCCCTCCGCAAGCAGCACCTCCACCAGTGCCGAACTTGAATAGATGGTCGTCCAGCATTCGCTCCCTCCATTCTGCATTTTCCCGCGCAGCCTGGTCATGCTGGTCCATGAACTGTTCCTGCTGCTCATCCAGTTTTTTCCGCGCCTCGTACAGTTTCTCGTTCTTGAAGTAGTTCGGCGAACCCGATGGGATGAAGTAGAAGCCTGCCGTCTGTGTTGCGCCTTCTTGTCCCTCCTCCGCAGCATCCTCCCCAGCTTGAGTCTCCTCGCCCTCGCCCTCGTCCCCTCCCTCCTTCGCCTTCTTCGTCTTGTTCGGCGCCTCCCATAGCGTCACGCCCGTCTGACCCGGTTTTAGAATCGTTTCCACCACTACTGTGAGCCCGTTGGCAGTCACGCCCTTTACCAACGCAGTCTTGTATTCCTCTGCGTCGATATTGTTTCCCATCGTTCCTTCCCTTCCCCCCGAGCCACCATGTCCCTGCAATATCGCCTGTGTTTCCGCGTCGAAGCTGATGAAGGGCGCCACCCCACCCACAGGTGGAGGCTTCTTCTGAGACACGGTAGTAACTACATCCCCCCCCGCTTTGTTCTTCTGTGTACCCACTGTTTTCTCTTCCACAACCTCGGTCACCAGTCCCTGCTTGGACAAAGTCTTCTTCACCGCCTCCGTTGTAGCTATGCCCTCTTTCTCTCTGATCTGCCTCAGCCACTGCTCTTCCGAAATCATGGACGAGTACGCCTGCTTCAGACTCTTTAACAGTCTCGATGCCTCCTCCGCTCGGTTATCGAATACAATTCTCCGCCGCAGATAGTTCACGATGAAGATCAGTAGTCTTTTGGTGGGCAAAAACTGCTTCTTGATGAGCACTTTTTGTGCCAACTCCTTCTCTAATTCAGTGTTATCGACCGCCTTCTCCTGGGGAGTCCGCTCCTCTTCTTCGACGGAGATACTCTTCATCAGATCTTTGCTGTTGTCCTCCGCTTTTCTTTTTCCTTCCACCTCCTCGTCTTCTTTTCTCACCCATCCCGATGGTGTCCATACCCGTTCCCCGCTGTGTGCATCAATATAATAATTATGTTCGCACAACTTCATCAGTAGACTCCACACCTGTTTCTCGCTTTTCTCCATGGGATTCGAGGTAACCTGTTTGATCAACTGCACCCATATTTCGTCCACCATCTCCACAAATAAAGACAAATCATGAAATAAATCCGGTATTAGCTTGGTCGCCGACATAGGTGCTCGATCTCCCGCATAACTCAGAATTATTCGGAACATGTCCACCGCGAAATCGTTCAGCTGTTCATGTGACCAGGTGGCGCCCGACAAAGTCTTTACGTTCGGAAATTTCAGCAGAGAGTTTTTGATTGGTTTGGACTGATGTCTTAAAAACCACGGAATCCCCTTCCAGATTGCGTCGTCTAACAATGTTGAGAAGAAGAACGGCGCGGTGTCTTCATGTGGTCTCAAATTAGGGATATTTTGCAGCCCAAAAATCTCCAACTCCATCATGTTGTAGCGCTTCGCGTCGTCATCTATCTCTAGCAAATTTCGTTTTTCCGGAAGCACCCCCTCTCCCGCCGTCCCCGGATGAATCGAGAACATGCCTGTGGGCAGTTTCGAGTACCAAGCGGCTTCGACGTCTTTGTGTTCCACACTGCCCGTGCGCTCAGGCTCCTCCCCACCTCCACCCAGATTCACTCCTCCCCACAATTTAGGAAAGTGCACGGCTGCAAACGCATTTTGAATCACGTTGAAGAAATCCTGCTCCTCCTCGGGGGCCAACACCAGCTTCAGAATCCGACCCTGTTTTAACAGATTATGGATCCTTTTTGCCAGCAACTCCGGACCTAAGCGGGCGTTCTCCAGCAAGAGAGACTTGTCCTTGATTTTCGACCACTCTCTCTTCTCTTCCGCCGACATTCCGATTCCTGAAATATCCGCACCCGCCTCCCCTTTGTTCTGCAGTCGCTTCAGAAACGCCGACCCGGTCACCTCCTCCGCCTCCTCCACATTTGCCACGCCCTCGTTGGGCTTCTCCACCGCCTCTCCCCTGCGCCCGAATATTGCGTCCGTTTTCTTTCTCTCCATCAATGGTCGTTTCTTCACCTTCAATTCGTTCGCCAGCTTGTCCAAAGCCTCCGTTCCCTGCATGGCCAGATCCACGCTCCGCCGAAAAAGCTCCAGCTTCTGCTTCACGAACGTCCCTTTCTGCAGTTTTGTGAGCAACTTCAACGCACTGGGGTGCTCAGCCTCCACTGGTACGAAGTGGTACTCAGACAAACGGGCGAGACATCTGGTCATCACCTCTGCGTCGTACTCATTTGCGCTCTCCTCCAACTTTTTTCTCAGCATTTCCACCCGTTTCTCTCGCGGCGGAATGGCTGCTTTTCCTCTCTTCTTTCGCGCGCCGCGCGGTGTCGGCGCTCGCACAAACCCCTCCGTATCACTATCACTGTCATCGTTGCGAAACTCAGTCGCATCGTCCTCCGAGTCCGAAACCCCCGAAGAGTAGAACATGGCCTGGGCATCCCAAATTTCCGCGGCCGCGGCGACCGCAGCACGGTTGGTGGTCTCCGTGCGATCCTTGCCCGTGTTGTCGGCGGGACTAGTGCCAACAACTATTTTCTGGTTGGGAGCTTTTTTCCGTGGTCTCCGTTTCATGCCGTGTTCATCCACGTCTTCGCCAACAGCATCCCGATCCGAGGAGCCCTGGCTCGAAGCTCCTCCGTCGTCCGAACTCGTGCTGGAGCAGTATTTCGTGTCATCTACGAGTTGCAGGCCGGTGATATTGGACCCTGTAGTAAGCCTATCCAGAGTACTATCCGGCGGCAGAGCTGCAAGCCTCCCCAACTGCGTCCCGAACAGCCCTCGGTCCGGATTGTCGCTCTTCTTCTTGCTCCCGACACTGCTCATGGGCATCAGCGTGACCATCGTCGCGTCTTTGGTGTTCCTTGGCCCTGTCTCTTCGTATTCTGCCGCAAGCTCCTTCTTGCTGTCCCGAAGCGCGCCCAACTGTTCTCGCCTCCTTTGCAAATCCTGGACCACTCGTGTTGCTAAAAACGCCATACACGCACCCGGCGTGGCCGGCGTATCTTCGTATACCTCCAAGTGGCGCGCACGGTGCAGTTTCGTGCCCTCTACTCCCGGCGCCCCCTCTAATTCTGGCGGCAATACCTGCGAGTCTCTCTGCACCAGGGAGAGCCGTTCCGCCAGCATTCCAACCCTCCTACCCGATCTGTCCTCATCCGGTCCCATACAATAACTAACTCCCGCGGTGGTCTCTCTTCTGTTCGACCGTTTCTTCACGTTCTGTTTCCTCATATACCCATCCAAACTGAAACCTTTTATGAGGTCGGGTTCCCAGGCGGAATCTTGATCCAATTTCAGTTTTTGTATTTCTCTTCGAGTTTTCCCGATATCCGACTCCAACTTCTGAATTCTGCGCTGGAAACTCTCGATGATCCACACTGCCTGTTGGGCCGAGTTTTTCGCCTTCGCCTTTCTCTCCGCAAGCGCAACCGTACCGCCGTCCTCGGAGAGCGCAGCCAGCTCCGGACGTAGCGTTGCCTTACCGTTCTCTACCACCAGTTTTTTTGTTGAGACTGTTTTGGACAGAGGGCTCGTCTGTCCTGCTGTATGAGATGTATTATTCTCTGTATTCTCCGTCGAATTTACTAGACTTAGTGCCCGCACCTCCTGCTCCACCTGTCGGTCCAACCCCTCCGGACGGGCTTCGTAGTCCGTTCTGTACAAACAGGTCACTCCCTCCCTATACAGTCTTCTCAGCGTTTGCAGCTGCGGGGTCTGCTTCGTCAGCGCACTATGTCGTAAAACCACGCGCTGCACCAGTCCGAGAGCGGCGGGCAGACCCGAATTGCGCGCTCGTTGCAGAACCAGATAGATCTGCATGCCGCGGCCGCGCATGTCTCCGCCGCCAGCCAGGGGGGACACCACCAAGGTGTCCTCCAAAGCCTGATACAGCTCTAGCGCGCTTTGCAGATGGTGCTTGATCAGCTCGACGTCCCGCAGATTCGGCATCTTGAAGGTGAGATTCTCCATGATCGATTTAAGCTCGATAGCCTGGTCCAGATCCTTTTTCAGATCCGTTGAATTCTCGTAGATGATGAAGTTGAGCTGTGCTCCGCAGAGCACGAGAGAGTTCGGATCTATGTTGGCGTTGGTGGCTGGGTCGATCATGTTGTCTGCGTCGTCCAAGCCGCCCGTCATGAGCACGCTTTCTGGACCCATGTTGGATGCCATCCCGGTGGCATTTGTGGCCGCGCTGGCGATCGCCTCCGAGAAATTAACCGTGGAGAAAATGGTACTCCAATAATCAGTGGCTGTGGAGTTGTCGGATGCAGCTGTTTTGTCGCTTGCTGCTACCGATGACTGTACTTCATCCTTATTATCCTTAGCTAATTCTTTTCCGGTTTTCGGTTTTTTCCCCTCGGTCTGAAAAAACAATCCCTTCGCTGTCTCATGATGCACCGCACCGATCCCAGTCCACGGATACCAAATAGCGCTCTTTTTCCCCACAGTTTCTTTCGGTTGTGATTTAAATCCTATTTTCACCTGCTTCAAATATGTGTTCACCGTACCCCAAATGTCCTGCAGAGATCCCAGCTCCCTTCGCACCATGTAACCTCGGAACACTTTCTGGATACTCGTTGCTACTTTGAAAGCAATTTTGTTTCTCTCCCTTTCGAGAAGGATTCTTGCCCTCTCTATTGCCATGATCTTAGATAAACCTATAACCAATTGGGGTTTATCGGGATCCGTGTTAGAACCGACCGACACTGACGTTTGAAGAGTTCCATCCTCCTCTTCATTCCGAAGTATCTCCTGATCCAGACTCTCGACACAGATCTTGATCAGAGCGACCACGTCTTTTCGGAACTCGACTGTGGGAAGCAAACCACTACCATCGAACAGTCCGGCAGGCGGCAGATAGCTCACCTCCGAGGATACGAACTTCCCACCATCAGTCGAAAGAGGCGCCTCTTCTGAAGTTTCTATCATATTCCTACCCTGCATCCCGATCATCCTCCTCACTCCTCTCCCCAGAACGCAAAAATACCGGTTAAAAAAGTCTCCGAAACTCATTCTCAAACTGAATCCTTGTTTTCGGATCTCCAAAGCAGAATATAACCCCAAACACTTCAGCTGCTCGTGGACGGTTTTCCTATTATACACCCACGGCGAGAATTTTTCGTTCGGCTTAATGCACATAATAAAGTGACATGACGTATCTTGCAATTCTTTCACCAACGAGTTTAATTTCGATTGGTGCGAGGTCGGGATCGTTTTCTTCGGTCTCCCGCTCTTCGCCGCTTTTGCCTGCTGCACTCCGATGTCATTCCCCAAACGCACCATCAGATTCGTCGACAGACCCAGCACCTCATTCAGAGCATTCTCCAAGGAGGGGGCCACGTTCACCGCACGTACGGTGAAGTCGGTGCACTGGTACGTGACCAAATCCGCGAAGTGCTGCACCCCGAATTGCAAGTTGCTGTGGGTTTTCCGGTCCCATTTGAAGTGTTCACTGCCCTCTAAGAATATCTTATTCTTACTAGACTCCATCATCTTCTTTTTCCCCCCACTACTCCTCATCTCGTTTATCTGTTTGCGGAACTTCTCCAGAAACTGCTCGTCAGAGCCCTTGGGTAGCGCGATCTCCTCCTCGATTTTCGCGAACAGGCCGAATTCGGCGTGCTCCATTAAAGACATCACCGCCCGGTTATCCGCAAACCGAAAGCTCTCCAGCAGCTTGAGTGATTTTTCCACATCTGGGGGCAGGTATCCGTTACTGTCTGTCGTGTTCTCCTTCTGGTCGCCTATGATCCCCAGCTCCCGCCGATAGTCCCCAATCTCCTCCTCGAAGATGCACCCATTGAAGTGGCTCACCATTTTCTCGGCTGTGTAATTGATCAACAGCTGCTCTAGTCCGTTTATGGCGAAGCTCTCGAACCCCGCGATATCTAACAACCCCACGAAAGAGTCGAAAGGGTCCTGGAGATGATCATTTTCAGCTCCCTCCGTCCTTCCCCCCATTCTCGCCTTCATTTCTTTTCGAAACTTGCGCATGTTTGCGCGCTCAAACTCTTTCAAAGTCGGAGTCTTATCGTCGGATAGAATTAGCCCACTGCTGCCACGCAAACTCACGTTAACGCAATCCACCAGAAATTTGAACAGCTGTGAATAGAGTGTCTGCGCGATGGCGTTGCGCACGGTTGCGCATTGATCTAGGGAGTTATTCGCGTAGGTAACGGTGCCCGCGGTTTGCAGCTTGCGGTGGAAGAAGAGGTCTCGAAAGTTTTTGTGCGCTTCGAGAGACTCCTTGGCAGAACGGGAACGCCGGGGCACGTCGTTGGAGTTGGGGGTAGCTGCTTCACTGTTTACTGAGGTGCGCGTGGTGCCGTCGGCGGTGGCGGGTTGTTTCTGTTTGGTACCGGTTTTGGCTCCCCAGAGTTCCATGGCGCTGGCAAAGTTTTGTTTCTTCACGGCTGCATGGGGGTCTTCGGAGGCAGAGGTGGTTTCTTTTTCTCTACTCGTCGTAGATTTTCTTCCCGATTTTCTTCTCTCGGGCGACTCTTTTGCCTCCCTCTTGACGTCGTCCCCGGGTCCGAAGTAGCTCTCGTCCTCCGGCCTGGGTGGGCCCTCCGCCCCACTTTCTCGTTTCTCGGGCGGGGCTCCCACGCTCCTTCTGCTCTTCCGTGTAGACTCGGGCGTACCAGATCTCGGAGAGGATCCCCCCGTCTTCTTCTCATCTTCTTCGTTCGAACCACCGCTTAATTTCTTCAGATTGGTCTTCGGATAGAAACCCAGCAGGCAACTCACCAGCTCCAAAGTCTCCTCCAACTCGGGCTCGCAGGCGTGTTTATGGTGGGCATCTGAGCACGGCTGGTCTCCATTGTCGCCCCCGTTTGTTGTTGTGCCCCCGGCTACAAACTGCACCTCTCCCAACCACAGCACCCCCACAACGATACTCATCACGTCTTCCAACGCCTCGGTGGAGAATCCGAGATTTTCGAAACAACACATCAAATCCGCGAAGTGACTTCGGTCCCCAGTCTTGCTTCCCCCAATCTTCGCGTAGTAGGTGTTATTGACGTCCAACCGGCTCGGACTCTCCTCGTCCTCGATACCCTCCTCAGGAATGGGCGGACACGTCTGTCCCGGCGCCGTCGCCCCTACATTCGCGTTCGTCGTGCCCATCATGCTCGCTGCGCTCGTCAGATTCAGCGCGGGGGACCTCCCCTTATTGAACGAGCCCCGTTTGTTGTGTGCCGACTTCAGATAGTTGAATCTTCGGACTTCCTTCTTCGCTGCAGCAGTGGTCACGGTCGTCACGTTGGACTGAATCGAATCCCGTCCACTCTTTTCAACTGGTTCTACATACAAATTCCCTTTCAGCATTTTTTTCAGAGACTGCACCATTCCTTTCTGTTCACTCTTCATTCCCTCCTTTCCCACTCCTTTCTTCTTCACTTCCAGCTTTACTCCCTCCGTTAGTTTATAGTGACAGAAAGTGTACAATGTCATCCTCAATCTCATCATCGCTTCTTTCCCGTGATCTGTGAAAGACGGCATCATATCCTTCACTTTCCCCACGCTTGTGTGTCCGTGTTTCAAAAAGTGTTCCAACTCTCTCCTCAAATCCGCGCTCTTCCCCTTCAATCTGCTTTTGTTCTTTCTTAACTCTGCTGTAACTAGATCCATCGCGTCCATGCACAGGATTGGAGAAAACAGACCCAACCCCTGTCTGCTGGTTAAAGCCAACCGACTACTCTTCACTATCTCATAGAAGATGTGGTAATTCCGCTCGCCATCGGCCTGATTCGTCACCCTCAGTTTTTCTAACAGAAACTGTTGCACACTCGCCCCTAACAACACCGGGTAGGAATCCTGGAGCACGAAGAAGAGCTTCAACCACTTTCCGAATCTGGAGCTGTTGGAATTTCGGCTGGTTTTCGCGTTTCCGAACGCCTCCAACATCACGTTGGCCTGAAGAACCTGCAAATCCAACGGTACCTGGCTAGATTTAGTCTTCGCTGCTCCCTCGTCCACCGCCCGTGTTTGTCTCGACAGATACTGGAGACACAGCTTTGTCGATTCGGTTTTTCCCGCGCCTGACTCTCCCCCAATGATGATGGACTGGTTCTGTTGTTCCTGGAACAGTGCACCGAAAGCCTGCTGCGGGATATGGAACACGTGGGGCTCCGTTTTGCGTAAACCGCGCCCGTAGTCCTGCATAATCTGTTCGCTGTAGATCTCGCCTACGTCACAGAAGGGGTTTACCGCGATCAGCACGCGACCAACGCTGGTGTAGATCCCGGAGGCCGCTGCGCCTTTATATCTTGTCTGTAAAGTCATCAGCAGTCCGGGGCGAGAAGCCACCGGCAACTCGGACAGCTGAGCCACCCCGGCGCACTCCTCCGGATGTGCTTCGATCAGAGTTTTGCCGCCCAGCTGTTTGTTGTCGCCGATCAGAGTGGGGGTTTCGTCGTCGTACTCCTCCTCGTCAACGAGTTCCTGTCCGACAGAGGTGGCGTGCAACGGCACGCGTTTGTAGATGAACTGATTGCTGCTTTTGCTTCCTGCTTCAGAAGAATCTGTTGTTCGTCGATATTTGCAGTAGATGAGTTTCTCGTCCGATATCCAGAAGAACTTGTCCTGCATGGTGTCCGCCTTTTTGTCGGCTGGTTTCGGCTCCGACTCCGCGGCGGACGCTCGTGCAGCACCAGCTACCGGAGAGGCGTACCGAATAGAACTGGGATAAGACGCGTACGCATGATGATCATTGACATTTGTGAACTCGACTTTTTCATCGTCTTCTCCGTCTACCGGTCTGGGTGACGGATTCATCCGTACCACATCTTCAATTACCCCCTCTTTCGCAAGTTTCTCACGGATAGGACTCACTTTTCTCGCCCGAATTTCTTCTCCTTCTTTCGCTACTGTCAAGGGCGGTGAACGACCTCTGGACTTGCGTTGATCCGGAGTAGTAGTCTCTTCTTTTTTGTTGTCACTGCTGGTTGGACTGGATCTACTCTTATCTGACAGCCGAGGATCGGGCGCGTTTGGATTGCGGAACGGAGACCCACCTATCGGAGGTGTCGAAGAGGAGGGAAATTTCGGAGAATGAGATCCAGATCCCTCCGACATCGTTTCTAATTATACCAATCTCCAGGGAATCTATCGTAAGGACTATTTATAATATGGAGAGTCTAGAGTGTTGATTAGCTATTTTGTTGTCAATGTAGGCCACTAGTATAATTCGTTTATTTAAATGTATTTATCTGTTTGGAAACATCACTGATTATTGTTTGAGGTCATTGGGAAGGCGATCCTTGGGCCTGTTGAGTGAGATATAATGAAGAAGAGGGGGAAGGAAAAATTGGTTTCTGAGATTCCGCCGGTAGTGAGTACTGTAATCAGTCATTACTTTGATAAGAAGCGACATCTGCTTTAATATCTCAATGTTTTTTTCAGAACGACTTACGAAACACTTCGAACAAAACGACCGACTTTGTAATCACATCACTTTAATCATAGAGGGAATTTGTCACATCACACTCACCAACGCCACAACGACACACTACCTAGCGTAATGCTAGAAAATAGAATAATAACATTTTGGGTCATGAAAATTAGTCGTCTTTTCGAATCAATTAACAATTTCTGTTGACTGTCAACTGTGACCTCATACAGGCTTGTCGAACAGATGGAAGACACCACTTCAATTTCCAGGGGCCAATCTGATCTTATCCTCCTCCTATGTTTTTCCTACTATTTCTGTCTCCCGTCTCACACTGCACCACAAACGCTCTCGTCGCCATTTTCGCTAAATCGGGGCTTTTTTCTCTCCGCTTTCTACCCCCAAAGTTTTACCACTCCAATATCAGTGCATGTATCGCCTGTAAACGGCGCTTACCCTGAGAACCACGAACAATCCTATCCCAAAAAATCCGATCGCTGCTTCCAAGAAAAAGAAAGATCCGAGCACAAATGTCAAGTGCAGATAAAGTTGGTCTTATTTTCGGATCGAAAAAAATACAGGTCATATGGCAGCATAGCTCAATTCATACATCATCATTCACCAATTTCAAAATAGTTTCGTAATGCGTATAATGTTTTTACAGGTCTGGATTTTTCTCGGTAAAACCAATGGTTACATATCACTCATTTTCAGTTGGCCTCTCAAATCCGTGGCTTTTCGCATGAAACTTTGCATATTCGCCGCTGCATTTTTCCGCACGCGACTCGGTGAAGCTGGCTGGATCGGATTTTCGGGTGTCATGTACGTTTCCCCTTGTGATCCTCTCAGCGTTTTGGAATAGCCATGCGTGGCTGTTTTCGCCTTTTGATCGAAATTATTCCGATTTCGATCCCGATGCTCGGAGCTGTATTCCGCATTGCCGAAAGCTTCGACCACCCCCTCGCCCATGAACATTCGCATCTTCTTCTCCTTCGCTCCCTCTCTTCCTATCACCGTCGGTTGTTGATCTCGACATTCGATCCGCCTAATTTCTAACTTTTCTTCGAATGCGTTGCCGTCATGCGAGCAGATCTTCTGTGCGGAAAATGCCGAATCGAACTGCCTCCGATTGTCCAGAAATCGATCGTTTTCGTACGCATTGGCAGCGGTGGATCGCTCTTCGGCTGCTGGAGAAGGTATCACCCGCCCTTGAGACCCGTATGCATTCATCAACTTCTTTTCCCGAGCAGGGTGGAGATCAGCCGCGTTGTGCGTCTCTTTGCGGTGACAAATCTCGGTCTCGGGATCATACCAGCGGGCAGTCGCTGTGTTCAAAACATCCGAATGGATTTTCGCCTTGTGAACCGCACCGGAAGCCTTACCTGTCATTTTTCAATGGGAAGAATGAATTACGATGGAAACAGTCCTTGGAGGAAAAACCATGATCACTGATCATTAATAATACCTCCTATGATATCCGAGAAGTTCGTTTCTCCCCTCGCCTGTCTGCGTGCGTCTTCGTCGGGCTCGGCCTTCAATTTCTCCCTCTTTTCCTTCGAATTCGGCGCTGGATGCGGCTGCAGCGTGCTCCCCGTGATATCCTTGCCGTGTTTCGCGTTCCCGTGGAAGAAACCGTGTTTCCGCTGAGATGCGGTCGCTGGCGTAACTCGGGCCGAGGGACAGGCGCCGTCATCTGCGGGGGTAAACACGTTTCCGGTGTTGTCGTCCGGATTGTCGGGGTTGCGCACATTAAATTCACCGTTACAAGCGCGCTGCGCAGCCATAGAATAGGCCTGATTGTTCCAAGTTTCGGAACTCGACTGCAGCTCCGCTCGTGGAGGTTTCCGGTGGCCCGCGTGAGGGTGGGATTCTGGGGGGATCATGTAAGTTCTTTAACATACGGAAATGGATCGGAACTCCCGCATCTCAAGTGATTATACCATGCCCGTCGTGCACTTGCTGTGTTCTCGTGTCTGTCCATCCGCTGCGTCCGTTTTGTTTCAGGTACAGGTCACTGAGATCTCGAAAGCTTTTCGGCATCGCCAACGAGCTTCGCGATTCTCCACTGATTCCGTTGCCCGACAGTCGTCCGCCACTGTCGCGAGACCCCTCTGTCGCCACGGGCGCCGACTGCGGTTCTCCGCTCCGTTTGCTCGGCGTGAACTTCATGGACGTCTGTTTTCTCTTTTCCGCGATCGTCTGCACTCTGTGAGCAACTCCCCGGGCGCGGGCCGCCCCACACGAGGAATCCACCCCGAATGGACAGCTCGAAGCGTAATTCGGACTCGGTCCGCCTCCCTGTTGTCGGCGGTATTGGTTGCTCGTCGTCCAGGAGCTGTTTGCACTACTCCCCTCCCCTTCCCCCAGTTCCGACCCGCTGCCGCCCGCACTTGTTGAAACTCCGGCGGCGCGACTCATATCGGAACCCACCGAGGGATGTGAGATGATTTTCTTCCCATTTTTTTTGCCGCTGTTATTAGGAAACCCGGCTGAGGGTCCCCTAGAGAGAACCACCGTGTCTTCTTGGTTGCGGAAGATGCTGCCTGCGCCCCGCAATTGAGTCTGCTTCACATCTCGCGGGTTCTCCACTCTCGGATCGTTTTTTTTGTTCCCACTACTCTTCAAAGCCTCTCTCTGCATTAAGATGTTTTTTTGACGATCTTGGCCGTAGATGTTCACATTTTCGTTCTTTCGCAGAGGCTCAAAGACGGTCGAGTGGGTGTACACCAGTGCGCGGTCGCGATGACTTTGAGGCACGTGAGCAGACTGTAACTGTTGGGGGGAAGGCGCTTTCTTCGCTTTGGAGCCGGTGGGGCTGCCGCGTTGCTTTCGGGCGGTGGGAGACGACATCGTTTTTGGCTCGATTTCAAATCAATGATTTACAATTGTGTTCTACATAATACATCTCTTCTGAGAGAGACGACGATGATTTTTCGGTTTCGGTCTGTAAGTCTTGACTCTGCAGGTCAAAATACGACTCAAATTGTCAACACCGTTTTCCCACTATGGATGATGAACACCGTCGATGTTGTAGAGCAGTCTGGCCGGTAATTCGTCCTGGATTCCAAAAGCAGCGAACACTGCAGTAGTAGTGCATTCCGTTGTTGGATATTATGACTCCTGAGTCCTGGGGCCTGGGCGGGCAGCTTGAGAAAAAATTATTAATATTACTTAGTACATACAAACATACATAACGAATATACCACTTGGTGCTTTTCCTCAACAGAATCTAATTCTCTTTCTTCATCTCCATCATACCATTACTTTCTTCCTCAATCCCTACCCGACTTCCCCCTTTAATACTTTCTTCTGCTGCTCGTATCGTTCATACGCTTTTGCCATCCGTTCTCTCGCCACAGTTACGTCTCCTTCAGTCGGTGCCGCCACGCTGATACCATCCGACTCAAGTTCTTCGTTCCACAGCAAACCTCCACCCCCAGTGCCAGCTTCTCGGGTGCAAACTCCCAACAGATTTGCCAACTCCCCGTTGAAGCCCTCCAAATCTTGCAGACATCTATCGCGTACCATCATTTCTTCGTTGGCTTGTTGTGCTTTCGCTAGACTCTGTTGCCAATTGCTTCCATCACCATCTCCTCCGTCATCGTTGTTTGCTGCTAAAATCTCGGTTTGTTTCACTCTTTCCACCAAGTTTTGTAGTTGTTTCATGTGTTTCAATTCCCGGTCTCCGGACATAAGTAACATCTTCGTTTGTAGTGCCATCAACTCACTCATTCGTCGCGTTTTTATCTCGTAGTTCTTCAGTTGTTTTCGATCTCGACTCCATCCATCCGTTAGTTTCTCAATCTCCCCCAGCAACACCGCACACCCTGCTCCGGTCGCCATCGATCTCAACTTTACTTCCAGATCTCTTTTCTCCGCCTCCAAGTCTAGACATTTCGATTCACTAACAACATTCGATTCTCGCAGTTCCTCGCTCAGTCTCTTATATTTTGCCAGCATCACCTGGCTCGCCCCTACTGCCGAGTGATCGACCGACAATTCGGTATTCATTTCCCTCAGATGACGGTTGGTCGCTTCCAACTCAATTCGAGATCCTCGCTCTTCCTTCAGCATGTCTTCAAGACGCTCCGTGTGTTTGTAACTAAATTGCAGCTGTTCTTGAATGCGGGCGATTTCCGCAGTCTTCTCTTTCAACTCAGATCGGAGAGAAGCGTGAATGGCATCTGTGTTGGCGGCTTGGATTTGCAGTTCCACACGTTCATCATCGATCTTCTTCTTTTGGACGTGGAACTGCTTGATCTGGAAACCCATATACTCCTTGAAAGCCTGACGCTCGTCAGCCAACACCTCTGCGGATGTTGGTGCAGTCGAATAATTCTCGGGCTTCATAACGATATCGCATATGGATGAGGGTGCTGGTGCTGCTCGGTTGTCAATCACCCCCACCGGCGGCTTGTTGGCGACCTCCTCTTCATCCAGATTTAGCATTTTGCCATCGGATAAAGGAATCGATGTTGTTTTCGGTTTTTTCACGTCTACAGTGTCGAGCGACTGGAAAAAACTGGGTGGTATATCCACAGTTTGTCGACTGCCGGCCAATTCTAGCTGGCGACTGACGGCAGGCGATTGCTGCGACCACCTATTTTTTTTGAGCGCGGCCTCTGGACGATCAACTTTCTTCTCGGAGGAGTCAGGTGGGAAAGGGACAAAACCAAATTTGTCGACACTGGCAGAATCGTTCGTATAATCGTCGTGGACGGTATCGTTGTCATCAGTTTTCTGATCGATATTATTCAGAGGATCCTCTATACTATGCGATGCGGGAACGGGAGGATGATTATTATTTTCGAACACGGGAGGCACGGGAGGAGGCAGCTGGAAGGCGGGCGAAATTCCTTTCGAAAATTTGTTCATTTCCATTGCGTTGCTGGCATTGCCATAGATGGAGGAACCATGTGCCGCCGCTGCGTCTGCTTGGCCCTGCATATACGACAATTCAAACGCCATGAGTGGCTGATGCTGCCCAGCGATGGGCGTGTTGTAAGTATCGTAAATTCTGGGATCACTGGGCGTCTGGTGATAGTTTCCGAAAAATGGGTCAGTTAAATTCAAAAAATGCGCAGTCGTACTCGGTGGAGGATTATACGCGTCATAGAACAGCGTTGGATTCTTCTCGGTCGCCGGCAACTGGTTCGAGGCGCCGGAGGACTCTTCTTGCGTGGACTGCTCTCCAGTATCACTAGAACTTGAGACACTCGCTGTCCGATCTGCGAAACTCACTTGTTTTTTCGGAGACTCTGTCGTCTTAGTTTTTTTCTGCTGCAGATCCTGCAGTTGTCTCGTCGCTTCTCGAATTTTCTCGGCTTCCTCCTCCGCCTCCCTCCTCAGTGTCTCTGATCTCTGTTGCAGCGCAACCGCCTCCTCCATCTGTTTTCGTCTTTCCCGTTGCTGCTCCAACATTTTTTCTTGTTTCTTCCTTTCCTGTTCCGCTTTTGCCTTTCTCAATTCCAGCTTCTTCCGTTCCTGCTCCAGTTGGCGTTTCTGAATCATCCTCTCTTCTCGTTTCTGTTCCATCACAACCTGCTCCTGCTCCATCTTCGCCCACTCTCGGGCCTCTCTCTTCTCCTCTCTTTCTTGCCGTATCAATTCTTTTTTTTGCGCCGTTTCACGCGCAAGTTGCTCCCTCCTCCTGCGCTCCTTCATACCCCGTTCGATACGCAACCGGCGATCCTCTTCGAGTTTCTCTACAGTCGAACACAACTTCGAGCGATTCGACAGACCCGCTTCCAGCTTCTCGAAAAGAGCGGTAGCACGATTCATAGTAGTCCCGTTTTCAACAGGGGAAATCCCAGGGGAACTGGGATGGGAACTGGTGGCATGATGGGGACTGGCGGCATGATTACCTTCTTTGAAAATAGTCACCATGATATCATTATCCAGATGATTCTGCCCGACATCTTCTTCAATCTCAGCGGAATTGTCGGACGAAGACGAATCCAAGCAGTCTAAATCGATGACCTCTTCACTAGAGCCATCCCCAAAAGATGGTTTGTCCACCTCAGTACATGATTTCGGACTACCGATTCCACTTTCGCTCTTCTTCGTTGGCGTGGCAATCTCGTAGTGGAAAAACTTAGTACCCTCTGGGCTTGGACCAGCCGCGCTGTGGGAGCCTTCCACATTGTTGTTGTCCAGGTAGGGCGACGGCAGCTGGAAGCGCGACTCGCGCAGGGTAGAACCAGACGATGGCCGGAACCGCTCTGAGCCTCCGAACATGCCCGATTCTCGTAATTGCGCCGTACTACCGTGGGACGATGCCCTTGGCGCACCCTGCCACAACGTTTGCTGTTGACTGGCCATTCGCTTTGCCTCAACTAGCGACATTTGGTGGTCCAGCTCATAAGATTCGCCGAGAGGGTTTTGTGCCGATGCAGATCGCACAGCCTCGCTGCTATCAGACTCTCGAAGCGAATTATCGATCACTCGCTCGCTGCCGCCGGGACCCACCGATGCGCTGCCGCGTGCATCGAAAAACGACTGCTCAATTCCAAGAGCACCGCTATTCCTAGACGGATCCCCCCTACCTTCTCCCCCACCGCCGCTCATATCAGTACCTAAATTCCTCCCCTCTGTCGGGAATATCTTCATTCTACTGTTCTGCATAAATTCCTCCATTTTCTCAGCCTCATTTTCGATCGTCCGTATTTGTTGGAAGGAATTGTTTGGAAACGGTCCAGTTGTTTGCATAGTGTTATTACGTGTCGTCCAATCTCCACTTCTCCATGCTTGATTCATTTTCGTGTTTAGTCCCACTACCATATCAGCAAAATTGGAATTTACCGCGGCTACCGCCTCAATTCTATCCATATCGGCCGGTCTTACTTGATACACTGACGCTGCCAACTCTTCTTCCATATCTAAACGCATTCGCAATCGTTTATTTTCTCGTTCCAACAACTGAATTTTATCAATCATTTGGTCTCTTTCTTTTTTTCGGAACCATATTTCTCTCTTGCATAATTTCAGTTCGCTTTTCGGACTCCCAAAACCTGTAGGGTAGAAGAAGGCGGTCTCCGCGGCGAATATTTTTCCATCGCTCTGCCCCAATGGGCCATACACCGTTGAAGGAATGGTGCTCGTCTCTTCCGCTTGCAGATTCCCCAACAGTTGATAGAAAACACGCATCATGTCCGAGTCGGGAGTCTTGCCCTCGCGCAGTTTGGAAGCTATATGCGCCGCGACTGACGCGACTTGCTCCACGTCTGCAAGGGACGTCAACTTGCTCATGAAAGAAGAAGACTTAGTCTTCTTTGATGTTGTCCCCCCAGTACTGCTGGCGTCCACTCTGGTACTACTCTTGTTGTTGTCCCTGCCACGCCGACGACCCCGTCTCCGTTCCCGTTCCGAACGACGCCGACCCCGCGAAGATCCGGAAGAAGACCACGATGATGATGACGATGATGAAGACGTGGATGAGTGGGACTCTTTCTTTGGCGATCCCCCTGTCAACCAATCCAAGAAACCACCCTCCTCGGAGCCGGTGCCGCTGGCAGAAGAACTCGAGGATGAAGAGCTGCTGCCGCTATATGATGATGATGATGATCTTCGTGATCTACTGTGACGTCTTCTCTTTTCTTCTGATGAGCCGAAGATATAATCGAAAATTCCCTCATCTTTTTCAGAAGATCCAGAATCGGAGGGGGAGGAGGATTTTGACCGTTTCTTTCTTTTCTTTTTAGACTTATGGTCCTTTTTCTCATCACTGCCGAAAACCCAGCCCAAAAACCCACCGCCATCTTCTTCATCGTTACCAGACGCACTACTGCTACTACTGGATGATGATGATGATGATGGCGGTGACGATTGTTCTTTTGGTGCCCCTGAAAACTTCCGCTTTCGTTCATCGTTCTCTTCTTCCGCGGTTGACCACTTCCGCTTCCGATCAGATTTGACCACCTCCTTCCGCGCGGACGATTTCCGCTTGTTCTCGTCTTGGCGTTTATCCGTCACATCAGGATCGTGATTTTCTTCATCGCCACCTGAATTCTGCGAACGACGTCCTTTCTTTCGACTACTGCCTCTGTCATCCGGCGTTTTCGAAACTGATTTCTTCTCATCACTGCTGCTTTCTGCCTCTTCTTCTTTCGGCTTCTTTAGAATCCAAACACCATTCAGCCTAAAACGCTATAGAACACGCCATACAAGCAGTAAACAATACAAGAGAGTGAGGGAACAGATAGTCAAAAAGTGTCACTACAGTATACCTTTTCTTCGCTCGGTGGCACTTTTTGATCTGAAGCTTCTTCACCATCCCGCACGATTGTCTTCGTCGTCATCTTCTTCTCAGAGCTAGGTTCATTCTTAGTTGTTGGTGCATTATCTTTCGAACTAAGTTTTTCGATCATTGGGCCGCTCCGGCGAATCTCTCGTTGGTTTCGAGATTCCTGGTGTCTGGTCCTCTCTGCTGCGGTGTCACGCCACGACGATTCCTTCTGTTTAACATCTTCCTTCTTCTCAGTGGTGTTAACAACGTCCTTCTTTACTGAGTTTCTGTCTCGAATTGTCTTCTTATTCTTGTCCTCGTCTGCAGTCTCCTCCTTTGTTCTCTTGGATTTTTTGAGACGAGCCTCTTCTTCTGCTGATTTCGTTTTGGAAGCTTGTTTCTCATCTTCCTTTGCCGTTTTTTTCGATTTTTGTTTGTTTGCCTGAGAACTCCTTTCCGGTGAGCCCGTTTTCGGTCCTTCTTCTTTATCCTCGCCGCCACCAAACATCCAATCGAACATACCACCGCCACTCTCATCTTTCTCATCTGACTTCTGTTTTGCTTCTTTTTGTTTTTTCCTCGAGTCTCCGTTCTTTCCAACCTCACTGACACCGTCCTTTTTCTTGTTTTTGTTGTCAGTTGCCGCGCTGGACCTTACAGATGATGAAGAAGAAGAAGAAGACTGAGTTCTAGCGGAATCGTCTCCCAGTCCGAAGAAACTCAACATTTTGTGGTCCCCCTCCATCATCGCCCCGCGAAGAAGTTCATTGCGGACGGATTCACGCATTCCGTAGTTGGTCGGATCATCATCTCGATCATTGTTGTTGTGATAAAATGCAGCTGCTTCCCCATGCAACTGCTCTAACTTGTGTCTCGCGATGATGTCGTCTTCTTCTGTGGTGATTCTTGTGTCACTCGACGGGCGTGATTTGATGGTTCGATGTCTGCGGTAATACCGAACATCCTCGGACGTCAAATAGCTGGTTGGATCATCATCAAGATTCACCGACACCGAAGAAGCAGCCGAGGACTTCGACGTGTTGTTAACATTGACGAGTTCGTTTCTCTGATCCATTGTATAGAAACTGTTTCTCAGTCTTCATATCAAAATCGGTAGGAGATGTCTGCGTTCTTCTACATCCTAAATTTCCACATCTACATGAAATCATCATCACCACCACCAAATCGCTTTACATACTACACTTCTCGCCACTATATTCTCCGGGTTCCTCCCCCTCAGACTGCAACTCGTCCTCAGAAGAAGATTCAAGCTGCAGAACAGTATCGATTATTTCGTTCAGTGGACGTATTACCCGGAATTCGGATTCTATCGGAGGGGTTTTCGGTTTTTCTTCTGGTGTTTCTTCTTCGCAACACACTTGTTGAGGCGGTTCTTCAGCTTTGAGCCCTGACAACTCTTCCCGAGATGGGGTTGTGGTTACATCATCTTCTTGTACCGGACTGCCTCTGTGCATTCCTTCCGATCGCTGCGGAGGAGCGACGACGCGTTTCGTACGGTTGGATTTCACAGGCACTGGAGACATCATACGCTCCTCCGCTCGAGTGTTTGAGCCAAGGTAAGCCTGCTCTCCCATCATGGTCCGAGTAGCAGCGTTCTTTTGAGGGGATCGAGAATTCCTCGGCAGCTGTGATCCGGAGTCTCGCTTGTTTGGTGATGTTAATTTACCCGGCGCTTGTCCCTCCGCGCGCGTGCTTAGTACAGGCGAGGGAATCACGAATCGTGGCGCTGCGGAGTCCCTTTTTTGCATGGAAGACCCGTCCCTACCACCCGATCCTCTCGCACTTGACAGTCTGACTCTGGAAGACACAGGAGCATTGTTCGGACCACCTCGGGGCAATTCCTTGGCACTGGCGGATCTCATCACATTACTGCTGCCAATCCTCTTCGCCGACACGCTCTTGCTCATGCTGCCAGGTATCCTTGGTGCCGGTTCTCCGACCTGCGATGCTCTCATCGAAGAACCAGCGATGCGCTTCTCTCCAGAACCCAAAAGGGCGGTGGAGCGGTTCCACAGTGGTCTTTCAGATTTGGAACTGATGATACTATGTTGCGAACGTCTGGTCGCGGAAGATGCAGTCTGGGACGGTGCATCGGCGGCATCCTGGCTCGACGATCGGTGGGGCGGCCTGAATTCAGAAGAAGATCTCGGCTCGTGCGATGCCTGTGAGTGACGCTCTCGGCTTGACGACCTGCTGCGCGAAGGCTCATCATGTGTGTCCAAGGTTCGTTTGTTGCGGTACACCTCTCTTTCCTGGTCCTTT
>JACKZZ010013635.1_pt1 | contig 27910 bp, 44 predicted proteins | sample 8027871 | NCBI WGS metagenome assembly JACKZZ01 (sample SAMN15724774, study PRJNA655200) | protist metagenome | isolation source: fluorescence activated cell sorting (FACS) single amplified genomes of... | place: USA: West Boothbay Harbor, Gulf of Maine | collected 2000-07-19 | reverse complement strand
CTTGTCTTGTTGAGGTCTATATCAAAAAAGTCACCAAAAGATACTGTCTGTATGTTAGGGGAAGACCTTTAAAGATAAAAGACCTCACATATTTAATAGGTCGAAAAATAGCTAATGAAGGATACCCAGGAATAAACTATGTAGCAAAGGCATTCTTAAACGCAGAAAGTATGATAACAAAAGAATTAGGAGATGCTTACCTACTAGACTTAGAAGAACAATTAGAGAGAGAAATACCAAATCTTAAGTAAAACAAAAAACTATGGCAAGATTATTATTACGTTCACCTCAGTACATAACTGTAAGTAGTGGAGCTTCAGCAAAGCTAACAATAACTATTGATGGTACTCTTAGATACACAATAATCAAGAACGCTATAAATAGTAGAGTTGTATTTGAAATATCAGAACTGTGTAGAGATTACATAGAACACTCTTTTACGCAACCTAACGCATCATCAACAATAACCATTGCCACACAAAGGTTTTCATATACTGAGGCTAATGGTGAAGGCACAGAAACTTCGTTAGACTCGACTCCAGTAACAAATATAGGACAGGATGGATATGGATTATTTAAAGATGATGTAAATCCAACAGTAGAAGGAATCACAGGCACAACTTTAGGAACAGCCTTACAAACCAATACAGACATTTATTTACCGCCAAGCACAGCTAGTTACATACCTGTAAATTATGGAGATACTTATTTTGAAACGTCAGCCTCAGCAACAGACGGCACAAAATACTACGTTGGCGACCCATTAAGGACTTTTACAATACACATAATATGTGATGCAAAGTTTGGTTCATCTAAGATTACCTTTCTAAATAGATTCGGTGCGTTACAAGAAATTTACTTCTTCCACAAGTCTACTGAGGACATAACCACGACTAGCGAAAGCTACAAGAGAAATATATTTAACTACGCTAATACTAATTACAGTAGTACCAACCATCAGATGCAGAAGTTTAATACTAATGCTACAAAGAAAACAACACTAAACACGCCCTTTGTTGCAGAACAATACAATGATGTGATAGAAGAGTTAATGCTTAGTGAGTATGTATGGTTAACTCAAGGAAGTATAACTCACCCTGTTACACCATCTACGAAATCACTAAGGTTCAAGACATCTGTAAACGACAAATTAGTTCAATACACTATTGAGTTTGACCATACTTCAAGTGTGATAAACAATGTTAGATAATGAATAAAGTTTTATTGTACATAAAGGATTCTGATGGCACTTTTCAAGAGGTTGACCTGTTTAAAGATGAAACAATATCAGTAACATCTAAGATACAGGATATACGGGATATATCTAAGATATTTACCGACTTTTCTCAATCCTTTACGCTTCCAGCGTCAAAGAAGAACAATAAGATATTTAAGCATTTTTATAATTACAATATATCAGTAGGTGCATTTGATGCTAGAAAAAAAGTTGATGCAATAATAGATATAAATTATATACCATTCAGGCAAGGAAAGATATTCCTTAACGGTGTTAAAATGAAGGACAACATACCTTTTGCCTACAGCATAACATTCTTTGGTGATACAGTAAATCTAAAGGATGCATTGGGAGATGATGAGTTGAGTGTTCTTGACTTATCGGCATTTGACCACTCTTATGATTCGGATGTGGTTGAAACTGGTCTTACTACTGGTTATTTCTCTGATTCAATAATATATCCCCTTATAACACACACTAAAAGACTTTACTTTAACTCCGACACTAACCACAACTCCGATACCCTTATAGGGGATTTATCTTATCATCAAAACAATTCGCATAATCAAGCTGTTGCATTAACATTTGATGATTTAAAACCAGCTATAAAGGTAACCGACATAATAGATGCTATTGATGCAAAATCTTCTTACGGATTAACATTCGCATCTGGTTCTGCTAATAACTTCTTTGAGAGTGCAGCTGTAAGCAACCTGTATCTTTGGTTGAGTAAAACAAAAGGTGTTTTAGGCGGTGGTAGCGCAGAATCTACTAGGGTTCTTGGTCCTTGGTCTAAAGTTGCAAGCACAGACAATGTTTGGGATATAGACACATCTAACCAACAGAACCTTACATTGGATGGGTTTTATTTTTCTTACCCACAAGCAAGTGTTAAATCAACAATTACCATCACACCTTCTTCTGGTTATACAAATATTGAGTATTCAATAGAAATGCTTTTAGATGGAAATGTTGTAGCTACCGCATCAGGCTTAAAGGGGACAAATGCTCTTATACACACAGAGACCGCAGGAGATTTAATACAACAGTCATCAGTAGTAACTTTTAGGGTTAAATCAAAAGAGGTACTTGCCTTTACGCCATTCTTAAAAGCAGAAGTTACTGGTTCTGGTTTAAACATAAGGGTAGATTATACTTGTCCTGAACAAAGTGTAGTATCATCTATAATTGTGTCTGAGCAAATGCCAAAGATGAAAGTAATAGACTTTTTGACTGGGTTATTTAAGTTATTTAACCTTACTGCATTTATAGAGCAGGATAGAACTGACGTTAATTACGGAAAGATTAAAGTATTAACTCTTGATGACTTTTATGACTCATCATTATCTACCACATTTGATATCACTAAGTATGTTCATTCATCTGAAACAGGTATTGAATCCACCATACCATTCAGCGAAATAGACTTTGAATACAAAGAAGGTAAGACGCTTCTAATGAAGCAACACAAGGAAACCTTCAATGATGAATTCGGAAATGAGGAGTTTATGCCTTCAGGGGTAGATAGAGGTAAACCATATAAAGTTAGCGTTCCGTTTGAGCATTTTAAGTTTGAGCGATTGATTGATGAAAACTCATCTGGAATAGGTAAGACTCAAATACAATGGGGTTACTCAGCAGGAGAAAACTTTAAACCAGTATCTAATCCAAAACAAGGAGAGCAACCTTCTGCTAATTATGAACCTGTTCTTACAGCACCAATGCTTTTCTATGGTATTAGAATAACAAACATTGCGGAAGATGAGGGTATAAACTTTAATGGCACTACTCACGATGAATTATTAAACTACTGGAAACCATCTAATACAAGCGAAACTGGCACTAACGATATAGACGAATATACTGAAAATGGAACTACAACGTCAACATCAAGTGGCAAACTTGTAGATAGTGGCAAAACATTTACCACAAGCATCACCCAGAATAGTGATGGTAATTACGATAACTATTTTGTAAAGAATACTGACGATACTACATTAACTAAAATAACTGCTGTTGATAGTGATACTACACTTTCTTTAGCTGACGATATATTTGTTAGCGGAGAAGATTACATTATATATAAAGCACCAGAATATACATTGAACTTTGATAACGAGATTGATGAATGGAGCTTTACCGATTATGGTGGTCAATCTAATTCACTATTCAAGAACTTTTATAAGACTTATGTAGAGGATGCATTCAATGCCAAGAAGCGAATATTTAAATTAACGGCACAATTACCAAACAGAATATTACTTAACTACAATTTGAATGACAAATTTCAAGTTGGAGATAAGGTATTTACCATAAACTCAATAGACACGAACTTGAGAACAGGTGAATCTAAACTAGAATTATTAAACGTATTATGATAAAGGATATTTTAGACTTATTGAAGTTAGATGATTACTATGGCGTGTCTCCTTATATCGACATCGCCAAAGGAAAGTATCAAGCACCAAGAACATTAAAAGAATCACTTAATAAACGAAAAAGATGGCGCAAGGACAAGGAGAATATATAATAAAAATAACCCTAGACAAGGGTCAGGCGGTAGCGGAAGTTAACGGGATGAAGGTCGCTTTAAATGATCTAGATAAGGGCCTTAACAAAACAACATTAGCTACAAAGAAAAACGTAAAAGCAAATCAAGACTTAATATCGTCTTCTGGTCTTGCTGGAGCAACTCTTGTTGAGACTGGTAGGTTTATATCGGATTTACCGTTTGGTATTACTGCGGTAACGAACAACTTGTCTCAGTTGTCTACTTTGTTTGTTACACTCATATCAAAAACAGAAGGTGCTGGTAATGCATTTAAACTTCTTGGGAAACAACTTGTTGGTCCTCTAGGATTTATTTTAGCCTTTCAAGTTGTAATTGCTCTATTACAAGCATACCAAAAGGAAATAATAGGGTTTATAAAGGGAACTGACCAAGCAAATGAAGCTACCAGAAAGTTAACGAAATCAGTAGATGATTTAACAGAATCACTAGAAGAAAACAACAAGGCGTTTAAAGAAACAGGTGAAGTTGAAGAAAATATAATAGAATTACAAACTGCTCTAGCTAAATTAAATTCTGATAATGTAAGAACACAAATGAGGGGTAAAGCAGAGGTTGAAGCAAGGGTAAAATCTCTTAGGGATTTGGGTAAACAAATAGATGAGACTAGACTAAGCGAAGAAGGATACCTTGAGACATTATTACAGCAAAATGAAACTGCTGGAGACGTAGCAAAAGATCTAGAAAAAAGAAGAATTGATATAATAGTAGCTGGAATACTTGGTACTATGACTCCTTTAGAACTAGCTCAAGCACAACTTGATTTATTTATAGACACTCAAAAAGAACTTGCTGTTTTAGAAGAAGCATACCTAGAATCAGAAGAATACAGAACTTTAGTAGCTAAAAGAGATGCTTTAAGACCAAGGGCGCAGATAGAGGCTTTTGAAAGTAATCTAACAGCAGAGGGTCTTGCACCTCTTGGTGATGCAGAACTAAAAGCTGACGTTAGACTAACCAAGTTTATTGATGATGAAGCCCGTAGAAGAGCTGAGTTGAGAAAGTTGTCTGCTGAGGATATTCTTGATTTATTTGATCAATTAACTGAGGGTATTCAGACAGCAGCAGACGCTGCATTTGAGGCAGATATAAGTAGGGAGGAAAGAAAGACGGCATTGATGAACAATCAGTTAAGCGAAAGGCTTAGAAACGAAGATTTATCTGCTAAAGAAAAAGAGAGTATAAACAATCAGATAGAACGAAACGAATTTGATCTACAGAAAAAAAGAGATAAAATTGCAGAAAGAAATTTTAAGGTGCAAAAAGCCCTAAATATAGCTAGTGCTTTATCAGAGACATACAGAACTGGTGTTTTAGCTTTTGGTTCTCAACTTATAATTGGTGATCCTACTTCTGCATTAAGAGCGCAAATATCTCAAGCTATAGCCATTGCTGCTGGATTAGCGAACGTAGCTATGATAGCTAGACAGAAATTTGTACCATCATCATTAAACGCAGGTGGCGGTGCAGGAGGAAGTGGTGGTGCAGGTTCTGGTAGAACAATTGAAGCTCCAGACTTCAACGTAATAGGTGCTTCACAGACTTCTCAATTAGCAGAAACTGTTGCTGGTCAACAAGCAAAGCCCGTAAAGGCATTTGTCGTTGGAAAAGATATATCAACACAACAAGAGCTTGATAGAAATATAACTAACACCGCATCATTCGGATAAGAACAAAAAGCAACTTAATAAGTTATTTATATATGGAAGAAATAAAAGTAATCGAGCTTATAATTGACGAGGAAAATGAAATCAGTGGAATAGATGCTATTTCAATCGTAGACGACCCTGCAATACAAGAAGACTTCATTATGCTTAGTTCGCAAGAGGTAAAACTAGCAGAAGTAGATCAAGAGAAGAAGATTCTTATGGGGCCTGCTCTAATTCCCAATAAAAAGATATATCGAAGAAGCGGAGATGATGAATATTACATTTATTTCTCTGAAGATACCGTCAGAAAAGCCTCAGAGCTTTTCCTGACTAAAGGATATCAGAATAACGCTACTTTAGAACACGATGGAGACCTAGAAGGCTTATCTGTTGTAGAATCTTGGATTATAGACGACACAAATCAAGATAAGTCGAGAAAATACGGCTTTGACTTGCCTAATGGCACTTGGATGGTGTCTATGAAGGTGTATGACGACTCAGTATGGTCAGATTACGTTAAAACAGGCAAAGTAAAAGGCTTCAGCATCGAAGGACACTTTGCTGATGCTATGGAAAGACCACAAGAGCAACTTCCTGAGTATGGAGAAGAAGAACTAGAGGCGTTATCACTCATAGAAGAGCTTACAGAGGCTTTAGACGTAGAATTGCGCACTTATAATGATTATCCTAAGGCAGCAAGAGAAAATGCACAGAAAGTTCTTAATTGGCGTTTACGTTATGGCCGTGATGAGGTTAATGGGATGACTAGAGTAGGCTGGCGAAGAGCCAATCAGCTCGCTAAGGGCCAAAAAATCAGCAGATCAACGATTGCAAGGATGGCTTCATTCAACAGGCACCGAAGAAACGCTACTATAGACCCAGATTTTAGGGGAACTCCTTGGAAAGATGCAGGATATGTTGCTTGGCTTGGTTGGGGAGGCACTGAAGGTGTTAATTGGGCTATCCGTAAGATGAAACAATTCAGAAGAGGTCAGTTTGCATCTATGGTTATTGATGAAAACACTGCCGTAATAGATGACAGGCTTGCATACGCAACAAAAGAGCTTGCAGAGAAAGCTGCTGAAGACATTGGATGTCAGGGACACCACGAACACGAATTTGAGGGCAAAACCTGGTATATGCCCTGCGAAAAGCACAATCTAGCAGAAGTGGGACCAAAAGGTGGCATAAAAAGCTCTCCTAAAGCTCCCAAATCGGACACTCCGAACCCTAGACCAAAGGGTGAGGGGTCCGCAAAAGGTGATGCATCAGGAAAAACGGGTGCTAAGGTCTCCCAAAAAGACCGTGCATCCCTGCAAAAGAAAGCAGACGAGTTTAACGAGAAGTACAAAGAGAAACTAGGCTACGGAGTGACTGTAGGAGTGTTGTCTTCTGTATTTCAGAGAGGTTTAGGGGCGTTCAATACTTCCCATTCTCCAAATGTTAAGTCAGCATCTCAATGGGCGCACGCAAGAGTGAATGCATATATGTACCTAATCAAGAATGGCCGTCCTGAGAATGCAAAATATACTACAGACTACGATTTATTACCTAAGAAACATCCTAAATCAAGCAAATGAGAAGAAGAAGGTATGTAACAGCATCAAACTCTAGCCCTGTAGGAGGGCGTAGAGGTTGTTTATGTCGAGATGGAAGGACATATAGCAGAAAATGCTGTGACGGATCGCTTCTTGCTCAAGGCATAGGGTCTATAAGTTTGGTAGAAGATACTTCTAACTTTTGGGAGAATATAAACAGAAACTGGGAGGCTGAAGATAATAATTGGGACCTTTCCTAAAAATACAACAAACATATAGTTTTTGAGTTAAATAATTAGTTAATTATTGTTTAACCTTATTAATTCGTATATGAAAGCTAACGAAATTGTAGAGCGATTCAAGAACGTTTTGCTTAGTACTGAAACTAAAGAAGAAGTTGCTGAAGAGCAATCTCCTGTAGTTGAGGACCAAGTAGAATTGTCTGAGGAAGCTAAAGACATCCAAGTTGACGCTGCTGAGGAAGTTAAAGAAACTGAAGAAGTTGAAATGACTGAAGAGCTAGAAGAAACTGAAGAAGTCGAAGAAGAAGTAATGGAAGAAGAAGATAAGTATGTTACTAAAGAAGACCTTGCTAAAGCTATGGCTGAAGTAAAAGGTATGATTGAAGAGCTTACTGCACAAAAGGAAGAAGAATTGGAAGTTCCAACTGAACTATCAAATCAAGAGCCTGCTGTTGAACCATTATCTCACAGTCCAGAAGCAGAGGTGTCTAAGAAACCAACACACCTATTTGCACAAAACAGAAGTAAATCAACCCTTGACAGAGTAATGTCAAAAATAACAAACAATTAAAATAAAATAAAATGCCAAATCCAACTATTACTAGTTCATACGCAGGCGAATTTGCTGGCAAGTATTTAGCTGCTGCACTTTTATCTGCTGATACCTTAGACCAAGGTACTATTACTATTCTGCCTAACGTAAAGTACAAGGCAGCTATGAAAGTAGGTGCTTTTACTGATCTAGTTCGTTCTGCGGACTGCGATTTTGACGCAAGCACATCTGCAATGACTCTAACGGAGAAAGTACTTACTCCTGCTGAGTTGCAAGTAAACCTACAAATCTGTAAAAAAGAATTACACTCTGACTGGGAAGCTGCTCAGATGGGTTATTCTGCTTTTGATAACCTACCTCCATTATTCTCTGATTTTGTAATCGGACAAGTAGCTGCTGAAGTTGCTAAAGCAACTGAAACTTCTATCTGGAGTGGTTCTGCTGGAGAAGGGTCTTTCGATGGCTTTGAAACTCTACTTACTGCTGACGCAACTGTTGTAGATGTTACTGCTGTAGCTATTGATTCATCTAACGTAATTGCACAATTAGGTGCTGTCGTTGATGCTATCCCAACTTCTGTCTACGGAAAAGAAGACTTAACTTTATATGTATCTTCTAACATCGCAAGAGCTTATGTTCGTGCGCTTGGTGGATTCGTTGCTACTATCGGTGGTGCAGGTACAGATAATAAAGGTTCTCAGTGGTACAACGGTGGTCAACTTTCTTTCGAAGGTATCAATGTAGTTGTAGCTAAAGGACTTGCTGACAACACTGCTGTTGCAGCTCAGAAATCTAACTTATTCTTCGGAACAGGTCTATTAGATGACAGAAACGAAGTTAAGTTGATTGATATGGCTGATATCGATGGTTCACAAAATGTTCGTGTAGTTATGCGCTATACTGCAGGTGTACAGTTCGGAATCGGTTCTGATATTGTTCTTTATTCTTAATAAACTGAAACATTAATCTAAAAGGGTAGGTAAGCCTTAGAGCCTACCTGCCCTTTTTTAATACTTAAATAATTATGGCTTGTGATTTAACTAGAGGTAGAAAAGAACCTTGTAAAGACGTAGTAGGCGGTATAAAAGCTGTTTATTTTACTGATTTTGGTGATCTCGGAACTGTATCTTATACAGATGCTCCTAATGGAGATTACGAAATTGCTACTCTTTCAGGGACTTTTGATGCCTATAAATATGACGTAAAAGGAAACTCTTCTCTTGAGCAAAGCATCAATGCTTCTCGTGAGAATGGAACTTCTTTTTATGAGCAAACACTTAACCTAACCCTACATAAATTAAGCAAAGAAGACCACAAAGAAATTAAAATTTTAGCTGCTGGTCGTCCTCATATTGCTGTTGAAGATTACAACGGTAATGTAATGATGGTAGGTTTAGAACACGGTGCTGACGTATCTGGTGGTACAATCGTAACTGGTGCTGCTATGGGAGACCTTAGTGGATACACTCTTACATTTACTGCACAAGAAACGGCTCCTGCTAATTTCTTAAGCGGACCAACCGCTGGAGACCCATATGCTGGAACTGCCACAAATGCGACTATAGTAGAAGGAACTAACTCTTAAAAATAGTAGGTTCTTAAACGCAATAGGCCTCACCTTTACGGTGGGGCTTTTTTGTAAACAAATAATGCTCCTTTAAGTTATATATATATGAAAGTATTACTTCCATCTACTGACGAGCAAATAATTAAGATTATACCAAGAACTTATGTCGAGGCTAGTGATCTTACTTTATTTATTAAAAGAGATGGAACTGGTGAAACGGAAACATTAACGAGTCTTACCTCAACCATTGATGGTAACTATATAAGCATCCCTTGCACTTTTTCAATACTTTCTGAAGGTAGTATTTATTTTATGGAGCTTAAACAAGGCTCTACACTGTTGTTTAGGGATAAGGTTTATGTTACGGCACAGACCGACAGAACGCAAAAACATACACTAAACACAGGTAAATATACGGAGCATAGTGCTGCTCCTACTGGAGAAAAATATATAACAATATAATATGCCTAGAAAGAATAAACCGACAGGAACAATTAGAGTAGTAAACCTACAGGGCTATACTATTCCTGAAATTAAGGAGGACTACAGAAATGATTGGGTTACTTACGGACAGGATAATAATTACTTTGGGGACTTGATTGATAATTACCTAAGTAGCCCAACAAACTCTTGCTGTATCAATGGTATTGTAGATATGATCTACGGAAGGGGACTGAGTGCAACAGACAGTGAAGAAAAGCCTGAGATGTTTGCTCGTTTCAAAATGATACTGAAAGATGAAGAGGTAAAAAAGATAGTAAATGATTATAAATTACTTGGCCAAGGTGCTGTTCAGGTTGTTTACAATAAAAGTAAGACTAGAATTACTTCTCTTACGCATTTCCCTATGGAAACGCTAAGAGCAGAAAAAGCAGACGAAGGAAAGATAAGAGCGTATTACTATCACCCTAAGTGGAGTGAATATAAGCCATCTGACAGCCCAAAGAGAATACCTACATTTGGCAACGGAAAAGATAGTGATCTTAGAGAACTTTACATCATTAAACCATATAGACCAGGGTTCTATTACTATGCGCCTGTAGACTATCACGGATGTTTACAGTACTGTTCTTTAGAAGAAGAGGTATCTAACTATCACATAAACAACATTCTTAATGGCCTACAGCCATCACTCCTAATCAACTTCAATAACGGAGTTCCTGATGAGGAGGCTCAACAACTAATTGAAAGCAAAATCCAGGATAAATTCGGAGGAACGTCTAACTCAGGTAAGTTCATTTTAGCGTTCAATGAAGACCCAGATCGTCAAGCTGACATAGAGCCTATACACCTCCCAGATGCACACGCACAATATCAGTTCCTTGCTGATGAGGCTCGTGAGAAAATTATGCTCGGTCACAGAGTTGTTTCTCCGATACTTCTTGGGATAAAGGACAACACAGGGTTTGGTAACAATGCGGAGGAGCTTAGAACAGCTTCTGTGCTTATGGACAACATTGTTATACGCCCATTCCAAGAAAAAATTATAGAGTGTTTAAAGACTATGTTGGAATTTAACCAAATTGACTTAAACCTATACTTTGTTACTCTACAGCCTATTGAGTTCACTCAGCTAGACAATATTGAAACTAAGATTAAACGTGAAGAGGAGACGGGAGAAAAACTGTCTGCAATGGATCGAGTAAAGTCACTATTTAAAAAGAAAGAAGATGGCGAAAGCACTGTTCATAACGACTAACGACCTAAGAAGAAAATCCCTTGTGGGAGGGTCTGTAGATGCTGATAAGTTTATTCAGTTCATCGAGGTAAGCCAGGATATTCACATTCAGAATTATTTAGGCACAAGTCTGTATGACAAGATATCTACTTTGATTACTGGTGGCACTATAGACGATGCTGCGAATGCAGCCTACAAAACACTCCTGAACGACTATATAACACCGATGCTTATATGGTTTGCTCAGTCAGACTATTATATGTTTGCGTCTTACCAAGTAAGTAATGGAGGTGTTTATAAACATCGAAGTGAGTCCTCAGAGACTCCTTCGATGGAAGAAATACATTACCTAGTTGAGAACTCAAAGAGTAAGGCTCAGTTTTATACTAGAAGATTTTTAGATTATATAATCGACAATAGCAGTAGCTATCCTGAATATAACGACTCTAGTCAAGATGGAATGTATCCTGATAAGTCTGATAATTTCAATGGATGGGTATTATGAGATATAAACCAAAAGAACAAAACATAAACAAGTTAAAACAGTTTTTAAGTAGATGCCAATACCAAAACCAAGATCAGGAGAAAAGCAAAGGGACTTCATCCAAAGATGTGTTATTCAAATTAGCGGAGAATACGGAAAACAAAAGGCGTTAGCAATATGTTATGATAAATACAGAAATAAATAATTATGGCAAGTTTAACAGGCAATAAAATAAAAGATACCTACAAAGGTATAATAAAGACAAGCGACAGTGCTGAACTCAGTGGGACTGCTAAAGAACTTACTGATGGTAATGGTAATGGATCTGGCGTTTATTTGGATAACGCAGGTAATGTATCAGCTACATCCTTTACGGGTGATGGTTCAGGTCTTACTAATTTGCCTAGTGGTGCTGTATCTTCTGTAAACACACAAACAGGTGCAGTTGTTCTTGACACAGATGATATTGCAGAAGGTAGTAGTAACTTATACTACACAGATGCTAGAGTGAGCGCAAATAGTGATGTGGCTGCCAACACAGCAAAGACAGGTATTACTACCCAACAAGCTGATGACATAGTTGCTAATAATGCCAAAGTGACTCGTAGACCAATTACAGCAGGTGGCAATACTTTAGAAACATCAGAAAGCCTTACGCTAACAGCAGGTAGTAATGTTACAATCACAGAAGCTGATGGTACTGTTACTATTGCCTCAACAGGTGGAGGTGGTGGAAGTGTTGATTTAGGTACATCTACAACAACAACTTCTGTTACAATAACTAATTCAGGTGGTACAGATGCTACTATAAGTGAGGCAAGTAGTTCAGCAGCAGGTGTTATGTCTACTGCACATCACGATAAGTTAGATGGCATAGCAGCAGGAGCAGAGGTAAACCCAACAAACACAGATAGTTTATCAGAAGGTTCTACTAACCTTTATTACACAGAAGCAAGGGTATCTGCCAATACAGATGTAACAGCCAACACAGCTAAGAACACTTATCCAAGCGCAGATGCTACGAAACTTGCAGGAATAGAAGCGGGAGCTGAAGTTAATCCGACAAGCACAGATGAATTGTCTGAAGGCTCTACAAACTTATATTATACTGATGCTAGAGTTTCAGCAAATACAGATGTAACAGCTAATACAGCTAAAGTAACACGTAGACCTGTTGTTGCGGGTGGTAATACACTTGACACTTCTGAAACACTAACTTTTGCAGCAGGAAGCAACGTAAGTATAACTGAAGCAGCAGGTACAGTAACTATTTCATCATCAGGCGGTTCAGGCGGTGGAGATATTACAGCAGTAACAGCAGGAGATGGTCTAACAGGCGGTGGCACGACAGGAGATGTAACACTAAATGTAGCAGGTGGTACAGGTATTACAGCAAATGCAAATGATATTGCTATTGATTTTACTGACTTTGATACAGATAATATCACAGAAGGGTCTAGCAACCTTTACTATACTGAGGCAAGAGTTTCTGCCAATACAGATGTAGCTGCAAATACGGCTAAAATTAGTTTTGATAGTGCAAGTAGTACTAAATTATCAGGTATAGAGGCAGGTGCTGAAGTAAATACAGTAGATAGTGTAAACGGAGCAACGGGAGCAGTATCTCTTGACACGTCAGACCTTACAGACGTTGCAGCTACTGCACCAACAAACGGGCAGGTATTACAATATAACAGCACATCTTCTAATTACGAACCTGTAACATTGAGCAGCACAGCACCTGTTGATAGTGTAAACAGTCAAACAGGAACAGTAGTTTTAGATGCAGACGATATTAGTGATGCTGCTACAACAAACAAATTTACAACTGCTGCAAACCTTACCAAGCTAGGCAATATATCAGTTACTCAAGCAGTAGACCTTGATACAATGGAAAGTGATATTGCTACTAACAATGCTAAAAACACATATCCTAGTGCTGATGCAACAAAGGTTGGGCATATCTCGGTAACACAAGCAGTAGATTTAGATACAATAGAAAGTAATGTAGCAACAAATAATGCCAAAGTCAGTATGGTGCTTGGCACAACAGCAGGTACAGCACTAGAAGGAGATACTGCCTTGTTGCAATTAGGTACAACATCTACAACAGCTTTAGCGGGGGATACTACAACAATAAGCGCACAACAAGCTAGTGATATAACAACGAATAATGCTAAAGTTGGTATTACCACACAACAAGCATCAGACATAACTACTAATAATGCAAAAGTAGGCATAACAACTCAACAGGCTGCTGATATTGTAACTAACAATTCAAAAGTTAGTATGGTATTAGGAACGACAGCAGGAACTGCTTTGGAAGGAGATACCGTTATCCCTACAAACAACAACCAACTTACAAACGGAGCAAGTTATATAACAGCATCATCAACTGACACGCTAACAAATAAGAGTGGTAGTAACAGCCAATGGACAAATGATGAAAACTACATTACAGGCAACGAAACAGTAACACTATCAGGCGATATAACAGGAAGTGGTACAACAGCTATTACAACAAGTATAGCGAATGATGCAGTAGGCGCAGACCAATTAGCTAATACAGCAGTAACAGCAGGGAGTTATACAGCAGCAGATATTACAGTTGATGCACAAGGTAGAATTACAGCAGCAGCAAATGGTTCAGCAGGTGGGGGTAATGAATTTGCAAGTGGTCTTTACATAGGCGGTACAGCAGCAGCTAATTTATTAGAGGATTACGAAAAAGGTACTTTCACACCAACAATTACATCAAGCGTAGTAACAAATGGTGGTTTGTTTCCATTTCCGGGAACACACGAAGGATATTATGAAAGAGTTGGTGATTTTGTTACAGTAGGTTTTGCTTTACAATTTAGTGGCTCATCTTCAAATGTAGTTGTTGATTGGACACTTACAAGCATAAACAATTTACCTTTTACTGTAAGGAGTATAGGTTCAGGTTTTGATAACACCCCACAGTTTATAACAAACAACGGTACTGATAACAATAGGCTTGATTTTGGTGGCTATGCGTTGAGAAACACAACAAAGGCAAATTTTGTCGAAGCAGGGTCAGCTACACAAACATTCAGCATCTCACAATTTGCAAATAGATACGTATCAGCTATATTTACATACAGAACCACATAAAAATAAATAACAATGTCATTAACAAAAACACGAAAATTAGATAAATTAGAAATTGTAGGCGATTTTAAGATACTACAAGCAAGATACCTAATAGAGGTAACAGAAACTATTGGAGAAGAAACTAAAATTATATCTTCTTCAAACGAAAGAGAAAGCTATACGCCTGATACAGATGTAGCTAGTTTACCTTTAGAGTTAGAAAAACACGCTGTTCTTGAATGGACAGATGAAGTTATTGCATCTTACAATGAGCATATAAGTCAATAATATGAAAAACGGCTGGCAAATAACAAATGCAACAAGAAAGCAAGATGATGGTTTTGTAACCAACATTACTTGCGTATATGCGCAGACTGGTGACAGTCACCTGGTAAGAAGTTACTATATCGTTGTAAACGAATATAATGGGATAGATGAAGATTTTATTCCTTTCGAAGAACTAACTGAGGAGATTATGTTAGAATGGTGTTTTGACCATATGGGAGACACTAAAGACGAAATAGAGGAGAAAGTAAACAGTAGACACTTAGCTCACGTAACTATGATAAACAGTAAGCCCGATCATATAGATGGGCTTCCTTATTAAATAAAAATGGACTTGAACTCACTTAAACTTTATATAATTAATTTATCAGCTATTACAGTTAGTACAATGGATATATTAGAAGATAGCCTTAAAATACTTTTATTAGTAGTTACTATTGGTTACACAGTTCAAAAGTGGTACGAGTTAAAAAAGAAGAAATAATGTGTGATATCTGTATGCATTGTGGTTTATGTTAAGATACTTTAATTATAGCGAGTTTGACAGCCCTGACGTGCAAGGTAGCGGTCAGCTAATGGACAAGAACTTATTAGAAATGCTAGATGAGGTGAGAGACAAGTTCGATAAACCCATACACATAAATAGTGGATTCAGAACACCTGCACACAATGAATCTGTTGGCGGTAAGAGTGATAGCAGTCACCTCAAGGGACTTGCGGTAGATATATCCTGCAAGAGAAGTAGTGATAGATTTGATTTAATTAATTGCCTTTTAGACGTTGGATTTAGCAGAATCGGAATAGCAAGCAGCTTTATACACGCTGATATAGATCCTGATAAATCTATTGGTGTAATCTGGACGTACTAATGAAAAAGATATTTAAAGCCCTTACAGGCGGTTTACTGCGAGATATTGGTAAAGTAATAGATAACCTCCACACAAGCGATGAAGAACGCTTAGAAGCTAAGAGAAGGCTTCAGGAGCTACTTGAGCAGGCTGACAAGGAAGCGCAGGACCAAGTTACGTCACGTTGGAAGTATGATATGCAGTCGGACTCGTTCTTATCAAAGAACATACGTCCTCTTGTTCTTGTGTTTCTAACGGTTATGTTTACTTTGTTTGCTTTTACTGATGGTAATTTAGGTGAGTTTAAAATACAAGAAGAATACATACCTGTATTCCAGAGCTTACTTATAACGGTTTATGGGGCTTATTTCGTAGGTAGAACTTGGGAAAAGAGTAAGAAGAGTGGCGAAGAAGATAGATAGTCTCTATAGTGGAGGTAGGAAAACAAAAAGACCAGGTGTGCATTCTAAAAATGCATCACCAGGCAAAAGAGGACACAAGAAAGCTTACAGAGGACAAGGGCGTTAATTCTTAAACGCAGTAGGTTAATTCTTAAACGCAGTGGGTATACACGAGCTTAAAAACTTCGAATACGAAGAATTTGACTGTCAGTGGTGCAGTAAGCACTCTACAGGCTTTAAAAATATGGATAGACATTTCCTAAGAATGTTGGACGAAGCAAGGGATTTAGCCGAACTAAAATTCAAAGTACTTAAGGGGTTTGTCTGTTACGGGTGCAGAGGTAGTATAAACGAACTTGAGCATTCATCACACTTGATCGGCAGAGCAGCCGTAATACAATGCAAGCACACATACAAAAGATATCGGATAATAACAGCTCTTCTTGAAGCAGGTTTTACCCGTATAGGAATACACAACAATTATATCTACGTAGACAACGATGATATGAAGGCTGATTCAATATTTCCATTTGAAATAATACACGAAAGAAGTATAAAATAAAGGGGCTAATCCCCTTTAAAGGGATTATGCCCTATATTATATTATATATTATACTTTATTATTATATTATATATTATTATTATATTATATATTATATATACTATTACATACAAATAAATTGTATGTAATAATATTACATTAGGTATTTAAAAAAAGTTTTATATATTAGCAGCATAAAACATAAAGATATGGATGCAATACACGAAATAAACTTTTATAATAACTTTGACTTAATATCACAGACCCTAAAAGACCACGACCCTCAGGTCGTGAAATCACTGAATGAAATAGCTATATATGTGGCTAACTTACACTTAGAATGCAGAGAGAATAATACGCTGATTAAAAGCCTCAAACAGGAGTGCTACGAAAAGGATATAAAACTCGGTGTGTTGTCTTTTAAGTGTGAGGAGTATGAGGAGATAAACGCATAATATGGCAGATATGGATATAAATCAGAAGGGTTGTTTTGCGGAATACAAGTTTGTAACAAAGGCTATGGAGAGCGGTTTTAATGTCTCTATGCCTTTACTTAGCTCTTCTCCTTACGACTGTATACTAGAGAAAGATAATTTGATGTATAAATTTCAAGTTAAATATATGTCGGATAACAGATATACATCCAAAAAACAGAAGACTCCTCAGATTGAAATAAAATCAGGTAAAAAATATTACTCTAAGGAGCAGGTTGATTTTTTTGCTGTATGGCACGAAAAGCATAAAGGGTTTTTTATATTACCTAACAACGGTCAAAAGGCATTTAGATTATGCGTAACCAATAAATACAAAGAGAACTTCAATAACTTTAATATTATTTTGTAAATCAAAAATAATGTATATATTTGCAATATGACTACGCTAGTAAATAAGTTGGTTGCTATTCAGGGGAGACTGAAAGCACCGAAGAACCAAAGGAATAACTTTGGAAAGTATAACTACCGAAGCTGTGAAGACATCCTTGAGGCTGTCAAACCGCTTCTCGCAGAGCAGGGACTTGTTCTGACTATAGACGACCAATTCTACAATGGAGAAATTCCATTTATTGAAGCATTGGCTAAGATTACTGACGGCACAGACGAAATTACCGTAAGTGCGCAGGCTGGGGTTGACCCAAACAGAAAGGGAATGGATATTGCCCAATCGTTTGGATCTTCTTCTTCATACGCTCGCAAGTATGCGTTAAACGGTTTATTCTTAATTGATGACACCAAAGATGCAGATGCGACTAACACACACGGAAAGACAGCTACTGCTCAACCACAAAAGGTTGATACAAAGAAAGCTATTCTTAAACCGAATACCCCTGAGTTCGATAAAGTAAAGAACTATATGGATAATGGAGGTAACATAGAAAAGGTGCAACTGAAATATAACATCTCAGATGCAGCTAAAATTAAACTTGTAAATAAATAAATATGGCAGCATTAACTGAAATCTCAATCGATGTAAAGAAAATCGATAAAAGTAAACTAAATAAAGGTCAATACCTTAATCTAACCGTAGCAACTCGTGATGAGTTGTCTCAATACGGTCAGAATGTATCCGTCTTCTACGCTCAATCAAAAGAGGAGCGTGAAGCTAAAACCAATAAAACCTATATCGGAAACGGCAAAGTTGTCTGGACTGATGGGAATATAAAAACGGCTAGAGATTTAGCTCCAGCCGAAACCGAAACCCTTGACTCTAGTTTAGAGTTCTAGTGTTGTCTCTTTTGTTTTACTTAAAGGGTGGGCTTAAAACCTCACCCTTTTTTAACCACTAATTTTAAGAGAGATGACATTAGACGAAAGATACGAACAATTAAGGGCAGAATTATCGGTAAACCCATACGCAGAGGTTGAGTACCCGCCAATAGCCGTTAGCTATGGTACATATAAATCAAAAGACGACACATATCCAACACCCATAGGAACCTATGGAAACTTCAGCTTTGTACAAGCACCACCAAAAAGTAAGAAGACATTCTTCATATCAATGATTGCAGGAGCCTATCTGTCTGGTAAAACGGACTGCACAGGCGCAATTAGAGGCCACAGAGAAGACCTCAAGCTAGTTCACTTCGATACTGAGCAAGGTATATTCCACGCTCAAAAGGTATTTAGAAGAGTATTAGACATATCTAAATACGATGGCTTGGATTATGATCCGTATGCAATGAGGACATTGCCTGCAAATGAAAGGGTAAAGTTTATAGATTGGTATTTAGACAAGTATCAGGATGAAACGGGTCTTGTTATTATCGATGGTGTTGCTGACCTAGTGCTAGATGTTAACGACATAAAAGAATCAGCAGCTATAGTCCAGGAGATAATGAGATGGAGCGAAGAGTACAATGTTCACATTATGGTAGTTATCCACAGTAACTTCAATAGCGACAAACCAACAGGACACTTAGGTTCATTCCTAGAGAAGAAAACAGAGACACAGATACAACTTAAACTTAAGGAAGATAACGAAGACATAGTTGACGTTATATGTAAACGCAGTAGGTCCTACCCCTTTGAGCAATTTAGCTTTGAGGTGGATAGACAAGGCACTCCACGAATAATAGATAAAATCGATGACATACTCAGAATTGACACTTCATTTTGATATAAGACCAACACCGCACCAATCATTTAGAAGGGGTCGGAACGGTATTGCTTACACACCAAAGAAAATACTTGACTTTAAAAAGGCAATTGCCTACAGCGCAATGTTACAAGTAGAAGATGGGTTTGAAATAATAAGAGCAGGTACTCCCATTATAGTGGAGCATCTGCACTATTGTTTTGCGTTCACTAAGTCCACAGCTCTTAAACGCAGAATAATAGGTATGCCAAAGGCCACTAAGCCAGACTTACTAGACAACCTGAACAAAGCATTCATAGATGCTTTGGAAGGAACTATATTCGAGCAGGATCAAAATATCGTTGAGGTAAGAGATTTAAGAAAATTTTACGGAGAAAGTGATTATATTGAAATAAAATTACTATATTAGCTAAAACAATTTAACTATGTTCGGGATATCATTTTTTCCCATTTACGGTTGTGTCGCTGGAGTTAACTTCAGGGACCAAGCGATGGACGAAGCCTTAGAAGAAGTTGGGGACTATATTATGATCCAGCTTCTTTTTTTTATATTTGGAGTAACCTTTATATACTATGTGGGAGATACTGACTAAGAGACATAAAGAGTGGATTTCAATGGCTATGTCTATCTGTAAAGATATAAACCTGGCAAATGATATTGTGCAGGATATGTATTTGAGACTGAACAAGTATTTAGATAAACCTGAAAAAATAATAAAAGATGGTGAGGTCAATTCTTACTTTATATATATCACTTTACGTAACCTGTTTTATGATGCTAAAAAAGGTCAAAAAGCAGAAATCAGTAAAAACTACTCAGATGTTGAAAACATCGGTATCCTTTCGGCTCTTGCGGAAATTCCAGAAGAGAGAGAGGAGAATGACAGTATGGAGGAGGCATACCTTACGATATTTAAAGCCATTGATAAGGAAGTTTCCACGTGGCATTGGTATGACCAGAAGTTATTCAGGTTATACTATTACACTCCTCAATCTCTTAGAGACATTGCTGGCGATACAAAGATTTCACTTACGAGTATATATAACTCTTGCAAGAACTACAGAAAAATTATTGAAGAAAAGTTCGGCGAGGACATAGAAGACTTTTTTAATCAAGATTACGATAAGATATGAGTATACCAGAAGCACCAAAAGATAAACGGACTAAAGCATATAAGGAGTGGAAAGCTAAGTATGACTCAGCCCCAAAAGGGCTGGGTGATACCATAGAGAAGATAACTACAGCCACAGGAATAAAGAAGGCTGTAAAGTTCTTAGCTGGAGAAGATTGCGGTTGTGACGAGCGCAAGGAAGTCCTGAATAAAAAGTTTAACTATAAGAAGCCTGACTGTTTCAATGAAGATGAATTTTTGTTTATGCAGAACATTATAGAAACTGGCGTTGAGAGACTTGATGCTGATGAGGTATTGAAGATGGTTAGTATATACAACAGGGTTTTCAACGAAAACAAGAAGCCTACAAACTGTTCCTCTTGTTTTGTAAACAGTATATTCAAGCCGTTAAAAACATTATATGGAACCTATAAATAACGAAGCCGACTTGTTCGACTTTCTTAAACGCAGTAAGTATCCTGATCTTGTCAAGGCTAAAACACAGATGAGTCGATGGGATTGTTACTCGCCAAAGGTTAGGCACCGTATAGAACTTAAATGCAGAAAGAAACATTATGACACACTACTTATTGAAAAAAAGAAATTTGATGCGATTATTAAGATTTGTGAGGATAACCTTGACATACCTATGTATATTTGTAGCACTCCAGGTGGCGTGTTCATATTTAATCTATTTTGGATTGAGCCTGACTGGGAAATCAACAGAAGAAATCCAGCTACTACTGAGTTCGCTAATGGGGCTAGAGTAGAAAAGGAAGTGGCATATTTAAATATAAAAGAAGCGACAATATTATGAATGATCCTAAAAAATCGTTTTACGGTGGAGGATATGTGTCCGATTACAGTGACTATGTAAATCCTCCGAAAGAGGACAGAAAAAAAATACCTGTTTATTCAGGTGTATTAAAATACTTTCCTGATGCTATAAAAGAAGTAGCTAAATGCAGTTATGCAGGGAATGAGCAACACAATCCTGGTACTCCATTGCATTGGGACAGAAGTAAGTCTGGAGATGAATTAGATGCTTTAATGCGTCACCTCATCGATGCAGGTACAATAGATACAGATGGCATAAGGCATTCAGCCAAAGTAGCCTGGAGGGCTTTAGCTAATCTGCAAAAGGAAATAGAGAATGAAAGCTAAACGAATTACTCAAGCTCAGAAGCTTAAACAACTAGAAGGCAATGTTGCACAGTTGCAGTCAATGGTTGTAGACATTTACAGAATGGTGCAAGAAAATACTAAAGCCAGAACAGATGGAGACGATAAGACTGCTTGATGGCACTGACTGGGCTATAGATGATATAGTCGAAAAGATGTACGATAATGAGTTCTACTATGGATACCTTAATAAGGCATCTCTGTCCTCATCATCCTGCAAGAAATTACTAGAGGGTATCGACAGCTACTTAGGCAACCGAGAACCTTTGGATAGTAATATGAAGCCACTCAGAGAGGGTAGGCTTATTCACGTTTCACTATTAGAAAAAGATAAACTAGATGACTATTACCATTTTGTTGATGTGGCTACTAGGCGTAACAAAGGCTATAAGGAAGCTGTTAAAGATCCTTCTCTGGAAGGTAAAGAGATTATGCTATCTAAGGAGAAAGTATGGGCGCAAAGCATTGTTGATGCTGTTCTGGACAACCCAACAGCAAATGAATTATTTACAGGAGGTGAATATGAGTTACCAGGAATCGGATACGTTGATGGACTTCCCTTCAGAGCCAAAGCAGACTGCCTGAATGGTGATCGGATTGTCGACCTCAAGACGACATCCGATATAGATTCTTGGCACTACAATATGGATTTTTACGGATATGATGCACAAGCATATATTTATATGACTATATTTAAGAAAAAAATGTTTACCTTTGTTATTGTAGACAAAAAAACACTAAAGGTAAAAACATACGATGCAACTTCAGATGACATACAGCAGGGCAAACAAAAGGTTGGCGAAGCAATTAGCAACTATATTGAAGGAGTGGGATTTTAGAAGTACCATAGTAGAAGAATACTTTATCCTAACTTGCCACGATATAATTGCTGGTGTTCCACTAAAAGAACTATATATAAGCGTTGACCTGTTCGAAGAGTTGGAGGCATACGAGGAGTGTGAAGGAATACTATTAGCGTGCCAATTGTGTACTACATTAACATTAACAAATTATTTAAACAAAGAAGAAGATGACAATAAACAATGAGATAGCATCAGAAGTATCAAGGATAGAGAAGATAGTAAAAACAGTTACAGGCAGAGACCTTAGAAGTAAAGTAAGAGACCATAAGAATGTTATGGCCCGTTCTATATTTTATAAAATAGCATACGACTATTTGTGTAGGTCTGGTGTTAGGATAGGTGCTAAAAATTATGTAGCGAAGTATATGAATAAGAACCACGCTACAGTACTGCACGCTATGAATAACTTTAATGAAGATATACTTTTATCTCCATTAAACAAGAAGATGTACGATACTTGTGTTGAGGTGTTCGGTAGTCTGGGAGATGTTTATGAAAGTGTGGATAAAAGAGACTTAGAGATAGATGACCTGAAAAACAAAATAACTGACCTTCAGTTACAATTAAGTAACGTCAGGCCTTATCGTAAAGACATTGAGCATCTTGTAGACCTGTTGCTTAAGATACCAAGCGACAAACTTGATGATGCTGAATTTAGAATAGGTGTAATGTTAAAAGGATTTGCAATTGAACCGAGGAACCAAAAAACGGAAATTATCGGCTCTTATGAAACGACTGGAAGCTTCTAGGAATATGGAAGCTCAAAGTTACTGTTTTAATAAAGGTTATAAGATATACCCAATCCCTGAAGGATTGGATTACCGTATACAAATAGAGTATAAAGGTCAGACTAAATTAGGAGAAAAGATATATAGCAAAACCGAATGGTATGATGCTATATGGGAATTATACGATAGGATATATGCCAAGAAAAAAGCCTGAGCGTAAGTATATGAAGAAGACCGATGGTCGGAAGGGCAACGGTGCGAAGCGTGGCGATGCACTTGTTCGGAAGACTATGGCTACTCCTGCTAATATAAACAAGGCTAAGAAGAACAGGTCAAAGATACTTGCTACCAATGCGATAGAAGAGGTTTATGGGTCTGAGGCTAACTTCTGGAAGATGGTTGCTGAGAAGGCACAAGACTCGCAGTACGACCGTAAGATGGTTATTGAGTACGTATACGGTAAGGCAATGGATAATCCTGATGCTCTGTCCCAAGCAAAGGATATAGACTTCTCCATCGTAAACATCTTTACAGGCTCAGAGAAGCCAAAAGAAATAGAAGACATAATCGACATTACACCTGAAGATGAAGGTACCGAATCTGAACCCGAAGTATAAATCGTTTGGTAATGACTCCAGATACTTTATCACCACAGGTGGTCGAGGGTCTGGTAAGTCTTTTGCTGTCAACGTATTCCTATTGCTCCTTACATACGAGAAAGGACACAAAGTACTATTTACACGGTACACGATGGTATCTGCATCTTCATCGATTATACCTGAGTTCATTGAGAAGTTAGAGCTTATGGGAGTTGTCGAGGACTTTCGCATAACGAAGGACGAGATAACAAATATCAAGACTGGCTCATCGATTATGTTCAAGGGGATACGAACCGCTTCAGGGAATCAGACAGCATCACTAAAGTCGTTAAACGCAATAACCACCTTTGTCCTGGATGAAGCCGAAGAGCTGATAGACGAGGACACATTCGATAAGATTGATCAGTCTGTTAGGGTCAAGACTAAACCTAATAGGGTTATCCTGATACTTAACCCAACCACTAAAGAACACTGGATCTGGGGGCGTTTCTACGCCAACAGAGACATTCCTGAGGGCTTCAACGGTATTAAGTCAGGTATTACATATATACATACGACATACTTAGATAACGCCGATAACCTGTCGCAGTCGTTCCTGAATCAAATAGCAGAGATACGTAGACGTAGACCTGAGAAATACACACACCAAATACTTGGTGGATGGATGGAAAAGCAAGAAGGTGTTATATTTACCAATTGGAGAGTAGGAGAGTTTAATGATAACTATGATACTATCTTTGGACAGGATTTCGGTTTCTCTGTTGACCCCACCACACTTGTTAAGTTATCTATTGATAAGGGTAATAAGCGGATATTCCTGAAGGTAATGTATGCCAGGACAGGAATGTCTACTACACAAATAGCAGACTTTAATATTCGTTATGCAGGTCCGCACCTCATAGTGTCGGACTCTGCAGAACCACGACTGATTAAGGAGATTAAGCTGAAGGGATGTAACATTACCCCGACCGTTAAACGCAGTGGGTCTATACTGTCTGGTATTGCGCTCCTACAAGACTATGACCTTATTGTTGATCCTGATTCTACAGAGCTGATTAAAGAGCTTAATAACTATGTGTGGGCTACTAAGGGTCAGACAAAGCCTGTAGATAAATGGAACCACTGTATAGATGCTATTCGTTATGCAGCTCAATATGTTTTGGTGAATCGCACAAAAGGTTCTTATACTATTAGGTAGTTTAAAATATTTTTGTATATTTGTTGTGTCGAGAGACAAGTATTATTTTTTTCATTTTTATTATTCTTGTAGATAATATCCTCGGTTTTATTTGATTCTGTCTTGGTCTATAGGAATCATTTAGAGTCGGGGATTTATCGTTAAACGCAGTAGGGTTACTCTTAAACGCAGTAGGTTTTGCCAAACTTGACAAAGGTGACAAACTTGACACCTGACATTCCTTAACCATTTCTTAACGTTAGTTTAACATTGGATTCTCCAGGGCTTTATATATTTGCCCTATGAAGAAACCGACACTAAAGCAAATTCTTGAGGCTAAGGGATTCAGCCCACAAGATGCTAAGACAACCGCAGAGCTTGCAAAGCTCGCGACAGAATCCCCTAATATAACAAAAGATGGTATAACATTTAAAATCACTATATAATGACTTGGATATTAACAGCACCACAAACAAAGGTGGATAAACTAAAAGAGGCCACTAAAGGTGGTAAGATCTTCAGTGCTACATTCGAAAAGAAGGATGGCACTATTAGAACGATTAACTGCAGAAGAGCGGTTAAAAAAGGTGTGACGGGCAAAGGTATGTCCTTTGACCCGGCATCAAAAGGATTAATGGTTGTATACGATATGCAGAAGCAGTCGTTTAAAATGATTAACCTCAATACGCTCATAGAAGCAAAAGTAAATGGTAGAACAATTAAATTTTTATAAGATGAGTAAAGAACTATTTATATTAAAGACAACAGAATTATACACCTCTCCAGGGGTTGTACATATACAATCAATAGGATTCGAACCTGAAGATTCTGCATATATAGAGTTTGACGCAAGAGCGTTATTAGAAGATATTCCATCTCTATATAGAATGGCCAAGCAGGCCATAGAACAAGAAGAGGCTCACGAACTAAATAAGTACGTTAACTTTAAGAAAGAGCTTGCCGTAGATTACAAAGGCAAGCGCGGACGTAAATCTTTAAGTGAATAATATGGATAACGAGACACTTAAATTAGTTGAGGACTGCAGGGATTTATTTAGAGATATAAATTCCTGCATAAGTCCAAAAGATATCTCAAAGAAGCTAATAGAAAAACAGATACACGAACTAAATAAATTAATGGATAATGAACTATCAGAAGATTAGAAAACTGCAAAAGGAGAATGGCTTTGATAATATTCAACGCCTAATAGATAACGGATCGGTATGGCATATGGAAGGTAGAATGGGAAGGCACGCAATGGGTTTATTACAATCTGGAGCTTGTATGTTGCCCAAGCAAAGCCACAAGGATCCGTATAATAATTATATTCCTTCACGTGATGAAGTTAAACCAGAATCAATGGGAAGTTATAAGAACTCAGTAAAATATTGGGAATCGATTCACGATTACGATGCGATGTATATTTGAAAAAAATTTCTTAAGTGCTTGAGAAAAAAAAATATAATTCTTAAACGCAGTAGGTTCTTAAACGCAGTAGGTTCTTAAACGCAGTAGGTCTATCGTTAAACGCAGTAGGTCTTGTAGGGCATTTCCTACATCGGTGTAGGGCATTTCTGTTTACAATTTCTTAACATTGGATGCGCATTTCTTAACATTAATTTAACATATAGCTACAAAGGACGCCGTATGTTTGTGGTGAATCTAAAAATAAATAAAATGGAAATTCAATTCTACATACATCCTAAAAGTAACCGCACCCGCTTAAGATCAAAACCATCTATATATATGGGCGGCGGTTCAATACAATTATATACGGGCAAAATTTTTGGTTTTGCCGCTGGTTTAAATATTTATAATAAAGTACAAAAAATATAATTATGACAAATTTCAATACTAATGTTTGGGACGCGGTTGCAACAGCTGTACCCAATATGCCAAAAAAACTTTTATCACCAGGCAGCACGAACGCCAAAACAGCAAAGAACGAAATAAAAACTTTTATACTTTATTTAATGCCATACAATCAAAACAGCGCGGGGCGTAATTTATGCCCGCACGCGTCCAAAGGTTGCGCGGCGGCTTGTTTAGTTAGCGCGGGGCGCGGTGCATTTTCAAATGTAATTAAAGCAAGAGTAAACAAAACGGAATTGTTTATCAAGAATAAATTAGCTTTCCTTAATAAATTAGCTGACGAAATTGCACAAGAAACCGCAAAGGCTAAGCGGGGCGGTTATCGTGTCGCGTTCCGATTAAACGGGACGAGCGACGTCGATTTTATATATATGTTAAAAAAGTACGGTTTCCTGGATATTGAAACTTTGCAACCTCACGCCGTATTTTATGACTATACAAAAAACATACAAAAAGCGATAAGATACAAAGGTCACCCAAACTACACCGTCACTTTTTCACGAGCTGAAGATAACGCCGTTAAAACTGAATTGGCTATAAAGCACGGTATTAATGTGGCCGCTGTTTTTAATGAGCTGCCATCCAGGTGGTGGGGCGTCGAAGTTGTTGACGGTGACAAATCAGATCTACAGATGCTAAAATATAACGGTGTTATATTAGGACTCAAAGCAAAAGGAGCCGCGCGAAAGGATACAACAGGTTTTACAATTTTAAATACATAATATAATGACATACGAAAATATAGAAAATATAACAGATAACGACCTCATAAAATTAGCCTCTGAGCTAGCAAATATCAAAGATAGATATATTCTTGAGCAAGAAATTTATTATATATTAGACTGCGGTGCCAACGGTTTACGCTCAGTACTTTTGGAATATTGCGTCAGTAGGCTTGATAAAAAATATAATGTTATTTAGACAGAATATAAATTGTGTGTAAAGTTTTGATAACGGTAAAAAAGCTGTATATTTGTAGTATACAAAAAACAAAAATAATATAATTATGAGACTTTTAAATTACACACTTAAAACAATAGCTTTCACATTAACAGCCTTTGCAGCATCCGGTATAGTT